>Ga0154580_149_pt2 | contig 163224 bp, 136 predicted proteins | sample RifGroF2_FD_116009 | JGI IMG/M metagenome (GOLD analysis project Ga0154580, IMG submission 116009) | Tenericutes bacterium GWF2_57_13
GAGGTGGCGATCACCGAATTGCAGCCGTGGGCGATGTTGGCGAACGGTCCGCCGTGGATGATCGCCGGATTGCCCGCGAGGGTCTGGACGAGATTCGGCTTGATCGCGTCTCTGACGAGCATCGTCACGGCGCCGGCGACCTTGAGATCGCCTACGGTGACGGGATTGCCGCGGATATCATCGGCGACGACGATCCGGGAGACGCGGGATTTGAAATCCGCGAGGTTTTTGGAAAGACAAAGAACCGCCATGATCTCGGAGGCGACGGTAATGTCGAAGCCGTCGTCGCGCGGCGTTTCCTTCGCGGCGGATAGCCCGACCCTGATTTGGCGGAGGGCGCGGTCGTTCATGTCCATCGCGCGTTTCCAGGTGATCGTCGCGGGATCGATGCCGAGGCTGTTGCCTTGAAAAAGGTGATTGTCGATGACGGCCGAGATCAGATTGTTCGCGGCCCCGACGGCGTGGATGTCGCCGGTGAAATGCAGGTTGATGTCCTCCATCGGGAGTACTTGCGCATGCCCGCCGCCGGTGGCTCCGCCCTTGACGCCCATCACGGGGCCGAGCGACGGTTCGCGCAGGCAGACGATCGCTTTCCGGCCGAGCCGGTTGATCGCATCGGAAAGGCCGATCGTGGTCGTCGTCTTGCCTTCGCCCGCAGGCGTCGGGGTGATCGCGGTGACGAGGATGACCTTGCCCTGCTTGTCGAAGCGCGGACTCTCGATCGCGTCGAATGAAATCTTGGCTTTGTACTTTCCATATGGTTCGAGGTCGGACGCCTTCAGACCGAGTTTCGCGGCGATCGTCGTGATGTTCTTCAGTTTCGCTTTCTGGGCAAGTTCGAGATCGGTTTTCATGAAATGCCTCCCTGTGGACGGATGGGTAAGATGCCGCTTGCCGAACGGATGACGGACGCTTCGAGACGACTCTGGGCTGTCGGCTTGAACTTGTGCGCGCCGGACGTCATCAGGGCTTGCGGGTGAGGAGAGTGAGCGATTCGACGCCCGCCGTGTGCGGGAACATGTCGATCGGCTGGATGTAGACGATGTTGTAGTAGGCTTCGAGGTCGTGCAGGTTCTTCGCGAGCGTCGACGGATTGCAGGAGACATAGACGAGACGGGGAGCCTTGGCCTTGATGACCTCGGCGATCACGGCGTCCTCGATGCCGGTCCGCGGCGGGTCGAAGATGATGACGTCGGGGACGCCTTTCTTGGCGAGTAGATCGGGTAACGCCTTTTCCACGCGGTCCTGGATGAAGACGACGTTTTTGACGCGGTTGGCGATCGCGTTCTGCTTGGCGTCCTTGACGGAGGCTTCGGCGTAGTCGATGCCGACGACCGAGGCGGCCTGCCGGGCCAACAGAATCGAGGTGATCCCGATGCCGGAATAACAGTCGACCACGCGTTCTACGCCGGTGAGAAGAGCGGCCTTGCGGATTTCTTCGTACAACAGAAGCATCTGGTCGGTATTGAGTTGATGGAAGGCGTCGGGCGACAGTTTAAAGGAATAGTCGCCGATTTTCTCCTCGATCTGCGGCACGCCTTGAAGGAGTTCGATCGAATGGCCGAACATCGAGGTGTTCTTGGGCGCGTTCACGGTGAGAAAGACACTCTTCACCTGGGGCAGCTCGTGCATGATCTTCGAAGCGATCGCGGCGATTCCATCGGGTTTTCGCGTCACGACGAGCGTCACCTGGACCGCCCCGGTCGACTTCATATGGCGGGTGATGAGGTTGAGCAGGATGCCTTCGCGGTTCATATGGTCGTATGCGACGTATTTCGCTTCGGTGAGGAGCGTCAGGATCTTTTTGTTCACGGCGTTGACGACGGGATCCTGGACGATGCATTCGTCGATCTGGACGAACCGGTTGGAATTCACTTCGTAAAGACCGAGGGCAAGCCCGAAATTGGTGTTGGAGAACGGCATCTGCGCCTTGTTCCGATAGCCGAAGGGATTCTTCATTCCGATCGTCTTCCGGATGTCGATCCGGTCCGGATCCTGGGTGGTGTAGCGTTTGAGCGCCTGCTTCAGGAGATGGCGTTTGCTTTTCAGTTGCTCGGCGTAGTCGATGTGCTGCATCTGGCAGCCGCCGCACTTCTCGAAATAACTGCAGGGCGGGGTGACGCGCTTCTCGGAGGTCTTCGTGACGGAGAGCATGCGGCCGATCGCGAACCCGGGTTTCGTGTCGACGATCTCGACCTGCACGGTCTCTAGAGCGATCGCGCCCGGCACGAAAACGGCGAGCTGCTCGTGATAGCCGATGCCTTCGCCGTTGATTCCCTGTTTCTTGACGTCAAGCGAGATGATCTCGCCGACGGAGAGGATGTTCGCTTTTTCCATGGTCTCACCCTTCTTCATTATATCAAATCGGGCGAAAAAAAACACGCCGACGGCGTGTTTATTCCTTGATCGTATAGGTGGGGACGAACTTGTGGACCAGTTCCTTGATTTCGAGGTTGTCAAGACCCTCGAAGGCGGAGCGGATGAATTCGACTTCCGCGTCGATGTCTTTCGGATCCTGCGTACGCTCGATGAAGATCTTCTTGTGGGCGGTCGAGATGTGGTCCATCGTCTTGTCGACGAGCAGTTCTTCGAACAGTTTCTCGCCCGGACGGAGACCGGTGATCTTGATGTCGATGTCGATGTAGGGACGCCGACCCGAAAGCATGATCATCTTTTCGGCCAGGTCGATGATGCGGACCGGTTCGCCCATGTCGAGGATGAAGGTCTCGCCGCCGCTCGCATAGGTGCCGGACTGCAGGATCAGACCGACGGCTTCGGGAATCGTCATGAAGTAGCGGATGATGTTGCGGTCGGTGACGGTGACGGGACCGCCGGCTTCGATCTGACGCTTGAAGAGCGGAACGACCGAGCCGTTGGAACCGAGCACGTTGCCGAACCGGACGGCGGAGTATTTCGTTTCCGACTTCGATTCCCAGTGCTGCAGGATCATCTCCGCAAAGCGTTTCGTCGCGCCCATCACATTGGTGGGCCGGACCGCCTTGTCGGAGGAGACGAGAACCATCTTGGACACATGGAATTCATCGCAGAGTCGGGCGATGTTGTAGGTTCCGAGGACGTTCGTGCGGACCGCTTCGATCGCCGAATCTTCCATCAGGGGTACGTGCTTGTAGGCGGCGGCGTGGAACAGCAGTTCGGGCTGGAACCGCGTGAAGATCGTCTTCATGCGGTCGTAGTTGTAAACCGAGGCGATCAGGACGGTCCGTTTGATGGGCGTGACGCCTTCTTCGGCGAAATGCCGATTGAGCTCCATCTGCAGGTCGTAGACGCCGTTTTCATAGATGTCGACGAGCATCACTTCGGCGGGTTCGTACATCACGATCTGACGCACGAGTTCGGAGCCGATCGAGCCGCCGGCGCCGGTGATCATGACGCGTTTGCCCTGGATGAAGCCGCGGATGCCGGGGGCGTCGAGATCGATCACGTCGCGGGACAGGAGGTCCTCGACGTTGACTTCGAGCAGCGTTTTCGGCGATTCCTTCTTCAGTTCCTTGAACTTCGGAAGACGCTTGATCTTGACCGGACGTTCGGCGATGATCTTGATGATCTCCTGGAACCGTTCGGAACTGATGTTCGCAATCGCGATGATGACTTCTTCGATCTTCAGTTCGTCGATCAGTTCGGGAATTTTCGCGACCGGACCGTAGACCTGGAGTCCCGACATGATCTTGCCGATCTTCATCGGATCGTCGTCGACGAAGGCGACCGGATAGTTGGTGAGTTCTTCGTTGTTGCGGATTTCATCGCAGACGAGCTTGCCGCCGGCGCCGGCGCCGACGAGCAGGGTTCGCTTGCCGCCGTGCGGCTTTTGTTTATACGATAGATAGCGGATGATCCGTTTGAGCATGCGCGTCGCGGACAAAAGGATCGCTTCGAACACCGCCGTGAAGATGAACAGCAGGTCGGGAATGAAATAGAAGTCGCGGATGACGAAGAAGAACAAGAACACCGCGAGATCGGTGACGATGACCGCGATGAAGATGCGGAACACTTCGTCGAGGCCGACGTTGTCGAGCACGAGTTTGTACATGTCGGCGAAATAATAGACGAGGATCTTGAACCCGACGATGATCGGCAGGACGATGAGCGCCATCCGGATCTGTTCGGGGCCGATCGAGTCGGAAAACGGCGGAATGATCATTGCGATGATGGCAAGCGCATAGGTAAGAGCGATGCAGATGGCATCCGCGACCATGAACTGGATGATCCGGATGTTGCGCATATACTCGCCGTAAGCGAGCGATTTGCCTTTTCGCATGGATGTCGTTCTCCCTTCCTGCAGTTCTAGTACAAATGATTTTATCACAAAGCCTTCGTAAATACAAGACGATGTCCCGGCCTTTGTCGCCTTTTGACGATGTTTCCGCGCCGCCTCATCACAAATGGAAACCGCGTCCCGAGAGGACGCGGCCAGAGGATATCAGGATGGGACAGGCGGAAGGTCGAACCAGAACAGGACGCCGTCGGATTTGTTTTCGACCCCGTAGCCGGCGTGGAGGCTTTCAAGCAGGATGCGCACGATCGAGAGGCCGAGTCCCTGTCCGCCATAGGCGCGGGTGCGAGCTTTGTCCACCTTGTAGAAACTCTCCCAGATGCGGGACAGCGAGTCCTCGGGGATCGGCTTGCCGGTATTGTAGACTTCGACGCGGATCCTTCCGGCATCATCCGGTTTGACGGTCACTTTGATGCGATTCTCGCCTTCGACGTGGTTGATCGCATTGGACAGATAATTGCCGAGCACGGTCTGGACGGCGTCGTAGTCGGATTGGGCGTCAACGTCGGCGGCGTCGACTTCGACGTTCACGTTCTTCTCGGCGAACTTGATCGAGAATAGTTTCATCGTCTCATCGACGAGGCCCTTGACGGGGATCGCCTCGACGCAGAATTGCTGGAACCCGCTTTCGAGTTGGCTGATTTTCAAAAGCGACATCACGAGCCGGTTCATTTTGTTCGATTCGTCGATGATGATGTCAAGGTATTCCTCGACGGTCAGCTGGTCAAGCCCGGGAAGCTTAAGGGCTTCGGAATAGCCGAGGATGAGCGAAATCGGCGTTTTCAGTTCGTGCGAAGCGTTGGCGATGAATTCCTTGCGCATCGTGTCGATCCGATTCTTCAGCTCGATGTCTTCGGCGAGCTGCTGATTGGCGCGCTTGAGATCGCGAATCGAGGTTTCGAGCTGTTCGGACATTTTGTTGATGGATAGGCCGAGATCGCCGAGTTCGTCCTTCGTCGAAAGTGCGACTTTCTTCGTGAAATCCTGGGCGGCGAGGTCCTGGGTGACGGCGTTCATCTGCAGGATCGGCTGGGTGAAACGGCGGCTGAAGACGGCGACGACGACACCGGAGAGGATCATGAAGACGGCGGCGATGATGATATTGAAGGCATTGAAGATGCCGATCGAATCCTGGATCGACTGGATCGTCACGGTGAGGATGTAGTAAACGTAAAGACCGTCGTTTTGGACCTGTCCGACGCAAAGCGCAAGCAGGCGCGGATCTTCCGGAGCGTTGTGGCCGAACGCCATGACGATTTCGGTCATGTAGGCGACAAACGAATCGTCGTCCGACACGTCGACGGATGCGAAGCCGCTTTCGTCCCCGTCGTTGAATTGACGCATGATGGCGGCGATGACGCCGTCGCGAATCGCGAGGGAGTCTCCGTAGAGACGATCGTACATCGAGGAAAGCGGAACGCCGGATCCTCCCGGTTCGCCCGGATCGACGTCGGTCTGCTTGAGGATCTGAATGGCGACGTCATACTGGTTTTCGATGTCGGTGACCGTCTGGACGAGCCCGCCGTCCGAGAGCGAAACGGTTTCGAGTTCTTCAAAGGCGGCGACCAGCGTGCGTTCGCGGCTTTTGGTATAAAACCCCTCGAGGAAGACGGTATTGAGCAAAATCAACCCGACGATGAACGCCAGGATGATCCCGTAGATGACGAGAAAGAGGCGGTTCCTAATCGATGTTCTCATTCTCGATGTCCAGGCGGTAGCCGATGCTACGGACCGTCGAGATGTACGTCGAGGCGGTTCCAAGTTTGGCGCGCAGCTGTTTGATGTGCGTGTCGACGGTCCGCAGGTCGCCGAAATAGTCATAGTTCCACACCGCGTTCAGGATCTTGTCGCGGGAGAGCGCGATGCCCTTGTTGTCGATGAAGAACTTGAGGAGTTCGAACTCCTTCGGCGTCAATTCGATCTTCTGACCCGCCGTGAACACTTCGCGTGAGGCGAGCGCCATCCGGATCGCGCCGAATTTGAGTTCTTCGACCTCGACCTTTTCGCGTTTGACGATCTTGTTGATGCGGGCCATCAATACCGACGGCGAAAACGGCTTCGTGACATAATCGTCCGCGCCGAGCTTGAATCCCTTGAGCTGGTCGTATTCGTCGCTGCGTGCCGTCAGCATCACGACCGGGACGGTCGAGAATTCGCGGATCCGCTCGAGCACGAACCAGCCGTCGTATTTCGGCATCATCACGTCGAGAATGACCAGATCGATCTTCGCCTTGGCGTTGAACACCGCGTCGATCGCCTTTTCGCCGTCTTCCGCTTCGATCACGCGATATCCTTCGCGTACCAGGAATTCGGCGAGCAACTTGCGGATGCGGAACTCATCGTCCGCAACTAAAACATTTAAATTTTTCATATATCCATCACACATCCTTCTAAAATAAAAGACCATTTCAGTCTTCGGAATAACGGAGTCGCACGCGTCCGGACGCGTCCGAAACGCCCGGACGCGATGCGATGAGAAAGGGGAATCCGAGCAAAGCGTCGATTTCATCGATAGAGGGAGTTGGAGAAAGGCAGACCCGGATCCATATTTCCATTATAGGATGCGACTATGTTTTTTTTGTGAATTTTATTGCGCTTTGATGCGAATTTTTGTTTTTTTATGAAAAACCCCGCCGCAGCGGGGTCTTTCAGCGGAGTACGACGGGATTGGCGAACACGCGATCGGCGGTTTCGACGCCGATCCGCTTGACGACGGCTTCATACGCTTCCGCCAGATCGTTATGGCGAAACGTATGGATGTCGGATGCGACAAAGTCGACGAGTCCGAGTTTCAGGACCTGGAAACAGAACTTCTGAATCGTCGTGCCGTATTTGCCGGTGAGCGAGGAGGCGTTGAGCTGAATCAGTCCGCCCATCTTTTGGATGATCTCGAAATCGGCGACTTTCCCGAGATACGGATATCGTTCGGGATGCGCGATGATCGGCGTGTAGCCGATCGAACGGATGTTGTGGATGGCCTCGGCGATGTCTTCTTCTTCCTTCGCCATCGAAAACTCGATCAAAACGCATTTCGAATCGCCGAGCGGGAGGACGGTCCCCTTGCGGAGATCGCGAAGCGAATCGATCGTATAATAGATTTCGTTGCCGAGCCGGAGCGTGACGCCGATGCCTTCGGCGGCTTGGACGAACTCATTGAACACGGTCTGGTTGTCCGCCGCCGTGCGGTAATATCCGCGGGCGGGGTAATAGTGCGGCGTGAGGAAAAGATCGGTCACGCCGGATGCCTTCATGTCGCGTAGCATGGAAAGCGATGATGCGACGTCGGGCGACCCGTCGTCGACGAACGGCAGAACGTGCGCGTGAACGTCGATCATGCCGACCCCTCCTTACTTGCTTTTTTTCTCATCGGTACCGTAATAGTAATATCCGCGGTAGCCGTACTGCTTGGTTTTGCGGACGTCGATGTTGGCGAGCACGCCGCCGATCACGTTGGCGTTGTTCGCATGAAGGATCTTGAGACCTTCGCGGGAATCGTCTTTCCGCGTTTTGTTGTAAGCGGCGACATAGACGACGCCGTCGACGATCTTGGAAATGATGACCGCGTCGGTCACCGAAAGCACCGGCGGCGTGTCGATGACGATGAAATCGTATTCTTTGCGGAGATCCTCGATGAGTTGCGCGGTGCGATGGGACTCGAGCGCGATGTGCGGAAAGGAAATGCGCTTGCCCGAAAGGATGATGTCGATCTTCGATTCGTCGTGGATGATCAGATCATGGTAGTCGACGTTGTCGACGACATAGTCGTAGAAGCCGCGGTCGTTCGGCTGATGGAACGCGCGGTGGATCTTCGGGCGTCGGAGGTCGAAGTCGAGGATGATGACCTTCTTGCCTTTTTCGGCATAGACGGCGGCGAGGTTGATCGAGGTCGTGGTCTTGCCGTCCTCGGGGGTGGCGGAGGTGCACTGGATCACCTGCATGCGGCGATCGAGGCCGGCGAGCGAGATGTTCAGTTCAAGTTTGCGATAGGCTTCGGCTTCCGATGAATTCGGGGATTCGATGACGACGTTCTTATATTCAAAAAATTCCATCTAGTCCACCAGCTTCCGTTCCTTGATCGAGCCGGGCACGGCGGCGATCACGTTGATGTTCAGATATTTTTCCATATCCGCGGTGCTCTGGAACTTGTTGTTGAAGAGTTCCTTCACGAAGATGATGCCAAGCGAGAGGATGCCGCCGATGAGGAAGGAAATGATGACGTTCAGGACCTTGTTCGGAGAGGACGGTCCCGACGGTTCGACCGCGACGTCAAGGGTACGGAGCTTGTTCGCAAGAAGCGTATAACGCGGCTCGAGCGTGCCGGTTCCGTCGTCGACCAATTCGTTCGCGATTTCAATCGAATTTTCGACGAGCTGATTGGCGATCTCGGCCGCGAGGGCGGGGCTTTCGTCGATGACTTCGATGTAGATGATGAGGACCGATGTCGTCGTCGTCACGGAAATGGCACTCTTGAGCGAACCGAGCGATCGGTCGGCCAATGCGGGGATGTCTTCGATCAAGGTGTTGAGGACCTTGTCGGAGACGACGAACGCCTTGTAGGTGGCGATCAGATTCTGCGCGACCGTGATCGCGGACTGTTCGTTCGTGACGGTCGACGAAATGTCGACCTGCACCATCAGCGTGGTTTCCGCGGTATATTTCGGATTGACGATGACGAAGGTGTAGACGATGCCGATGACCGTGACCCAAAGGGTGGCCAAGAAGACGATCGTGATGTTGTTCCAGACGATCCGGACCAGTTCGGCGAGCGTGATTCCTTCCTCGACGGGTGCTTCGACTTGCTTGTACTCATCCATAATGACGAATCTCCTTCACTGTAGTACTTCTGTGATTCAGGTGGTTTCATTGTACACCAAGGGCGCATAAAACGCAACGATAAGCCCCGGCGTTAGACTTAGAACGACAATAGTCCCGCCACGAAGGCAATCATGCCGAGAACGAACGTATAGACGCTGAAGTAGATGAGTTTCCCCGCGCGGAATAGCCTGAAGATGAATTTGAGCGAGAAACGGGTCGCGATCAGACTGGCCAACAGCGCGATGCCATAATAGATATACTGTCCGAAATCGGAAGGATTGAACCCGAGCGTCGACGGATCGTTGACGATTTCGAGGGCATAGTAGAGCGAGGACCCGAGTGAGGCCGGGATGTAAATCATGAAGGAGAAAATCAGGACGGTTTCCATCGACAGTTTTCGGGCGAGCCCGGATGCCGTGGTGATGCCGCTTCGCGACAATCCCGGCACGACGGCGAACATCTGGCCGAAGCCGATGTACATGGCATCGCGATAGGTGACATCCTGACGGCCGTTCTTGTAAGACGAATTGCGTACGAGGTACAGCGCGGTGGCGGTCACGAGAAGACCAAGTCCGACGATGATCATCTTGTACATGTCATACACGTCTTCGATGGTCGCTTTGAGGGTCAGGCCGACGATGCCGAGCGGAATCGAGGCGACCAGGATCTTCATGCCGTATTGGAATTCATCGGCGTTTTCAAGACGCGTGGACGGTCGGAACACGTACAGCCAAACGGATTTGATCAAAGACCCGACTTTCTTGCGGAAATGGATGACGATCGCGATGAGCGAGCCGATGTTGACGAGGATGAGGAACAGCATGCCTTGATCGGTTTCGAGGGAAAAGAGGGTTTGCGCGATCGCGACATGACCGGACGATGAGATCGGCAGGACTTCCGTGATCCCTTGGATGACGCCGAGAAAGATGTATTTCAGGAATTCAAGAAATGAAAAACTCATCGGCGTTCAACTCCTTTTTTATTGTGTGTTTGCATGTTTATACGACCATGAAGAGAACAATCGACAATAACCCGACGCCGAAACAGTAGACGCTGAAGAGTTTGAGCCGGCCGGATCGGAACGCGTTGAAGATGAGCCGATAGGCGATCAAGGTGGCGAACATCGCGGCCGCGAGCGCGACGCCGTAACTGACGAGGGTCACAGCCCCCGGCAACGACCCGGGCTCCTCGGCGAAGTCCATGACCGCAAACAGAAGCGATCCGATCGAAACCGGGATGTACATCATGAAGGAGAATCTAAGCGCCGTGTCGAGACCGATGCCGCGTTTGAGGGCGATCGCGGTCGTCGAACCCGAGCGCGAGAGCCCGGGAACGAGGGCGAACGCCTGGGCGACGCCGACGGCGATCGCATCTTTGCAGGTAAAGTCGGTTTTGCCATGGCGGATCCGCAGTTGCGAAACCAGAAGCAAAATCGTTCCGGTCACCAGAAGGCCGATCCCGGAAAGGAGCGTACCGTACGCTTCGAGGGCCTCGTCGATCGCATCCTTGAAACAGATGCCGACGATCGCCGCGGGAATCGATGCGAGCAGCAATTTCAGAACGAAGACGAAGCCTTCGCGCGTCGTCTCGCGCCGGGAGGGGCGAAATACGAAGTGGAAGCAATCCTTCGCGAGTTGGACGATATCCTTGGCGAAGATGGCCAGAAAGGCAATCAGCGACCCGGTGTTCACGACAATCTGGAAAAGCAGGTTTTCGGTGATGTCGACGTTTAAAAGAACCATGAACAGCTGGACGTGTCCGCTGGACGACACCGGCAAGACTTCGGTGAAGCCCTGGACGATGCCGAGCAGGATGTATTTGAGAAAATCGATGATTGCCATCAGCTAACACTCCCCCGTCAATTCCCGGGAGTCTCGCCCCGGAATCATAGAATCGGAAAAGCGGCGGTTCAGCGCGAACCGCCGCTTTCCGTTGGATGCGTTCAATTCAATGTGGTGAGCCAAAGACCGTGCAGGTTGCAGAATTCGTACACCTTGACTTCGTTTCCGGGCTCGACGAAGAACGTCTTGGCCGGATGGTCGCCGGGTTCGAAGGTCTTGATCTGATAGGAGTGATCCTGAGCGACGAAAAGCCACTGGATGTAATGCTCCGGAGTCATCGGATGCAGGACGCTGCCGACGGTCACCTTGATCTGATCGGGAGCGATGCGCTCGACGACCGGCAGATGCTTTTCGTTTCCGACGTCCATCGATTTCGGTTGCAGAAGGGTCATTTCCTCGCCGCAGCAGGTCAACGTCCCGCCGCCGTAATACGTGTAGACGATGCGCTTACAATGCTTACAATAGAAGATGTTCATCAGGTATGTGCTCCTTTGCATTCGATTCGGATTCTACCGATTATCATATCATACAATCCCGATCATTGAAACAGCGAAAACGGTTTTCAACCGCATAATGCGGCAAAATCCGCCTGCTGGAAGCGACATCGTCCTTTAGTCTTCGGGGAGCGCGTTGAACGCCTCGATGACTTCGTCGAAAATGTCGTCCTCGTCGACCGTGGTGACGTAGATTTCACCCGTTTCATCGTCGCAGTCGAGTTCGAGCATGACCAGCCCGGCTTCTTCTTCCGTGACGTCCCGGCCGTCGATCTTCAGCAGTTCGAGAATGCCGTAGACGACGTCGTGCATCGGCATCGTGCCGATCTGGGCCATTTCGAACTGGTGCCCGTCGTCGTCCGTCATGGTGATGTTCTCGAGATTGTCGTCGTTTAAAATCGCATCGTAGATTTCTTTGTCGTTCATGGTATTTTCCTCCATTAATAGTGATTCGTTATTTTTTCGGCAAAGCCGAGCAAATCCTTGATTTCGAGGCGGGAGCCGTCGTCGAGGACGACCCACCCGGCAAAGCGGCCGAACACCTGGTGGCCGAGATTCTTGATGATGCCGAAATTGATCTCGTCCTGGCGGTCGACAAGCGGCGTCATCGTCATCTCGAAGCGGCCGTCGTTGGACGTGAAGGTCCACGGTTTCATCACGTCGGTGTCATCGAGATGGAATGTGACCTGGTCGAGCTTGTGTGCCTTGCCGTCGAAGAACATCATGTTTTCGGATGCCTTCGAGGTGTCGCCGAACCCATAGCCGATGTTGAAGCCGAACCGGCTGCCGGCGGCCATCCCGGAGGCGCTGCCCCAGTACCATGTGTTCTTATACGTCCACGCGCCGCGGCCCCAGTCGAGCACGCCGAAGGAAGACGCCGGATCGAAGGTGCAGATGCGGTCGCCGACCTTCACGGTTCCGGTCGCGGGCATGCAATTGATCTTCTGGTTGAGATAGAAACGCGGTTTCAAGGTCGGCCAGGGGGTCGCAATCACCATCGAATCGTCGTCGGGAGCCTCCAGTTGGATGTCGGCTGCGAGGTCGCCTTGTGCGCAAAAACCGCGGATCTGAACGCGCAGCCGGCGGCCGGCTTCATCGCGGTGAAAGTCGAAATCGAATACCTTGTCGTGGTATCCGACATTGCCCGTTTCCGATGTGGAGGGAAGCCCCATCTTGCCGAAGGTGAACCAGCCGATCTTGCTTTTGGTCAGGTAGGTTCCGGTCTTGAAATCGATGAAATTGGCGCTCACGAGCGAACTGTAACTCAAGTCGGCGATCGTGCAGGAAAAACCGAAATCATCGTTCAATACCGCATAATAATCCCATTCCTTGATCCGCCAGCCGGATGCCTTGACGTCTTTGCGTGCGTACTCGAACAGCATCCGCTTGGCATACCCGGGATTTGCGAGATGTCCCGAAGCGTCGAACAGCGGCTGTTTTTCCTTGATTTCGTTTTGCATCGTTTCACCATCCTTGACCCTATCGTCCTTATCACCATTATAACGCGAAAGTCATCAAAAAAGAAAAAAATTAGCCCGTGAAGGACTAATTTTTAGCGGTTGCTTTGGCGGTCGTTCCTTCGAGGCGCATCGCCTTGCGCAGAAGCGACGGGGCGAACGGGAAGAACAACAGGAGCGCGGCGATCACGAGCATGAACGCCATGTACGCGAGACGGCCGTTTTGCTGGAGGATGAACTGGAACGGGTTGCCGGCGCCGGTATTCAAAAACATCATGTCGGTGCCGAAGATGGCGTTGGTGATCATCGCCAGGACGCCGAACGCGATGAGCGTGGCGTAGGCGCGGGGATAGTCCTTGATGTCGGGCCGGTATTCGTGCGAGAAAAGCAGATACAGCGAGAAGAAAATCATCGTGCCGTGGTAGATGAAACTATGATACGGCAGGATGTTGTCGACCGTCATTTCCCAGCCATACGGGCCGCCGAGGACCGTGACCGGATACGCAAGCGTGATGAGCCCGGCGAGAAATCCGACGGCGAACGTCGTCGGCAAGAAGAACTGCTTCACCTTGCCGTTGCCGAAAGCGACGATCGGCATCAGATAGAGCGAGAAACTGCAGAGCTGCATCGGAATGAAATGGGCCGGAAAGCTGCCGTAGACGATGAAGGCATACGTGTATTTGATGGCTTCGAGCGTCAGGATGAGAATCGCCATCGTCTTGAGGGCGCGGGACCGGTTGTGTTTTTTGAATACCGTGAAGAGCAGAACGAGGATGACGGCGATCGCCGCGAAGATGAACAGCATGCCGCTGATGTGTTTGAAACCGAATACTTCCGGAGAGGCGTTTTCAAGCCCCAGTAAATCCAGATACATAGTATATCCCCCTTGGATGAATCAATGCAATTGCCATTATACCGCTTTGGTCGTCGGAAAACAACCCCAAATGAAAGTCGGACCCGGAGGTCCGACGGTAAATCAGATGTTTTTCGCTGCGACTTTTTTGCGGGACCGGATCATCAGGATGACGACCATCATGACGCTATAGGCAAGACAGCCGAGAAGCGTGATCCAGTTGAACAGGACCTGGTTGGCGGTTCCCTGTCCCAGCTGCGGCAACATGAGGATGGCGAACAGCGGCAGCGCCATCGCGATCGCTGTGCCCGATCCGAGCACGAGCTCTTCGGCGACGGGGGTCTCGAGATTGCGGTCGAGGCCTTTCAACAGCGCGATGCCGGTCGAGGCGACGCCCGTCAGCATGCCGTAGAGGGCGATGAAATATTCATCTTTATATTGCGTGTAGACGCGGTAGGCGATGAATCGGGTGTAAAAGAAGGTCGCGATGCCGCCGACGGTCGTGACGACCAGGAGCAGCCAACCGAATTCCGAAAGGAAACTCGCGGTGATCGTCAAAACCGAGCCGGCGATCATGTAGTTGAAGCAGGTCGAGGAAATGTTCGAAAGCAGATAGTTGTTGGTGATGAGTTCGGCCTCCGGATTCTTCTTCTGAATCACCTTCAAAAGCAGTTTGTACAAAACCGCATACCCGATGCCGATGATGAAGTTGAAGCCTTCCATCAGGTTGTAGACAGTCTTGCCGATACCGCCGAGTTCCGGTTTCAGGATCAGGCCGAACACGTACAGCGTGAGCCAGACGAGCCCATAGATGATCGAGATGATGACGAGCTGCACGGTGAGGCCGTCGAGCGTGCTGATTTCCCGGACGGTATCGATTTCGATCGTCGTCTTCCCGACCGACCGGTCTTCGTACTTCAATGGCTTTTCGAAGCCTTTCTTGCGAGCGAGAAAATTGATTGCGAAGACGCCGACGACGCCGCCCCAGAGGAAACCGAGGAAAGCATATGAAGCGCCGAGCGAGGCGCCGTTGCCGCCGAGAAACTCGGTCCACATGTTGCCGAAACTGATGGCGAGACCGGGACCTTGTCCAAAACCGAGCGCAAGCAGGATGCCGGAACCGATGAACTTGTCGCTCCAGAACAACATGACGAGCAGGACGCCGAGGAACCCTTGCATGGCGTAGGTGCTGGTGATGATCATGCCGGTCGACCAAAGTTTGCGTTTCGGCTTGTTCAGCTTGTCGGTCTTCTTGAGCGAGAGCGAGATGAAGCCGAGCGCGAGCGCGTGGTAGACGATCGTCTCCATGACGTCCGTGTCGACGAGGCTGACCGTCGGCCAGATCGCCTGGACGATGAGCGAAACGGCGAGCCCGACGATACCGCCCATGAGCGCGGTGGGGAGGACGATCTTGTTGATGATGGGGACTTTCGTTTTGACGATTTTACCGACGAACAGCAGGACTCCGATCAAAATCAGATAAATCAGAACATTCCATTTTTCCATGTCAAGCGGCTCCTTTTAATAGATTGATTGCATCGAGAAACAGCATCGGATCTTTGAGTTTGAAGAAATACGTCTTCTCGCCGACATCAAACGACAACTCGTCCTTGCGTGTCAGCACAAGCCCGGTGATTTCCGCAAGCGGAATGTCGTACCGACGGCGTTTGTTCCAGATCCTGAGGATATGGTTCCACAGCGAGATCGACATCGCGCCGATGCTCTTCTTACGATAGGAAAGGGTGTCGACGTCGTACATCTCGCCGGACGAACGAATCTGGGTCTTGACGATTTCGGGAAGCAGCGTCTTCTGGTAGCGGTCCCAATCGACGAGGTTGTCGAACGGGAGTCCTTCCAACAGGCTGTATTCGTTGAATCGTGCGATTTCGCCGCACTTAGAACAATGAATGCTCGACCCGCGGCCGGTCAACGTCTGCCAACTTCCGCATTTCGGGCAGGCGTAGATGAACCGGTCGACGCCGTCGGCGCGATGCTTGCTGACATAGCGGTGCTTCGCTTCGCGGTTCCAGTCCCAGTCGTTGAACTTGAGTTCGCCGGCGAGGCGGGATTCGATCTCCTCGGGAGCCATCGTTTCAAGTTCGGCGGCTTTGAAGAGTCCATAGTAGTGGACATCGAAGAGTCCGTGCGGAATGCCTTTGTCGGACCACCGCGGACGGCTCAAGTATCCGCCGTTCGTCTTGCAGAAGACGACGTCCTTCTTCATCTTTTTGAGAAACTTTCCGGTGCCGGGCATGATCGGGCTTTCTTTCCCGAAATAGGAGGAATTTCCCTCGGGGAAGATCATGATCCCGCGCCCGTTCTTGAGCGTCTCCATGATCGTACGGATGGTCGGGACGTCCATCTGTCCTTTGCGTTTCGGAATCGACGTGATCAGCTTCATCAGGACGAATTTCATGAAGCCGCTCGTGAAGACGAAAGCGTTGATCACGGGAAAGGGATACTTGTCGAGCGGAAGCGTGGTGAACTGTCCGTCGATCAGGCAGGAATGGTTGCCGACCAAAATATAAGGGTCTTGGCGTTTGGGATCAAAATCGGTGAAACGGTATTCAAAACGATAACGGGAGCGATAGAAACCGGCAAGCAGCTTATGCAAAATATATTCTTTGAAAGTCACCGTCGATCCCCCCCTGTCTGTGGACGATTATAGCACACTTGATTTTCATCCACCCGCGTTATCCGAATAAATTGTCATTTTTTACAGAATAGCCGCAAAATTGGCAAGCGCTTACCATTCGGAATTCGCTGTTCTGAATTGATTGGCATATCAACTATAAATCTTTTTCCTGATGTTATCAACATAATTGCGTAAGCTACTGCCCAGATTGTCGACCCAATTTCATTATAGTGAGATTGACAAGTTCCGATGTTTACTGTATTATCGAGGCGAATATCATCCCGAAACGATGGGGATGTAGGAGACATCATGGACAACAGCCCGACAATCGACGGGATCGCGATCCCCGTCGTTGAAAAACCGCTTCTCAGTAAAAAGGTCCTGATCATCGGCATCGGCATCTTCATCTTTCAATTCGCCGCCGCGCTCGTCACAAGCGTTCTGTATGGACTGGTGGCCTACGCACCGTCCGGCCTCGAGTTTCTGCTTGCGATCTCGGGGACCGGCCTTTCATTCTCATCTTTCTCGATCGGTCTTCTCACCGTCGTGTATACGGCTTTCATCATCGATGATCTCCGCCACGCCGGCATCGGAAAACCATGGATGCATCTCGTCTATCTCGGCCTTGCGATCCTGTCGCCCGCAATCGGGTTCCTGTCGATCGGGGTAAGAACGCTGATGGTGCTCCTCGGCGGCACGATCGCGCAGTTGACACTCGCCGCCGGCATCGGCAATGTCATCAACATCATCGTCTCGTGCATCCTGATTCTCGGCACGGTCGGGGTCAGCATCTTCATGATCCGCTATCGCATTCGCGGCGCTTACCGCATGTTCGCCGTTGCGGGGATCAATCTGCTTTACCTGCTTCTCGTCGTGTTCGTACCGCCGCTGACGCACGGATTCGCCCAACTCTTCGCCGTGTCGTTGATCGGCTTGGCGACGGGGACGCTTTCGGCCGTCCTCCGCGTCTCGATCCTGCTCCATTTGACGAAGAGGGGGCGTACAATCCCCCTTGATTCCGCCCCGTCAGTATGATAATCCATCTTTTATGATATAATTGGTTCGTCATTCCACATGTTAAACGGAGGTCTCCCCATGAACCAGATTCCCGATCGGATCACATCTGCCCTGAAGAAAATGCAGAAAGGCGAAATCACCGAATACCGTGTCTACATGAACATCGCCAAACACATCAAGGATCCCGGCAACAAGGAAATCCTGATCAAGATCGCGAATCAGGAAAAGGCCCATTACGACATCTGGACAAAGCATCTGGGCGCCCCGGCCACTCCCAACCGCGCCCGTGTCGGATGGTATACGTTTTTAGCCCGCACGCTCGGCTACACGTTCGCCCTCAAGATGATGGAAAAGGGCGAAGGCAGGGCAAAAGTCAGCTATGGTGAGATCGCCGAGTTCATTCCCGACGCGGCCCGCGTGGCCCAAGAGGAAGACGCCCACGAGAACGACCTCATCAACATGCTCGACGAAGAGCGCCTGAACTACGTCGGCTCGATGGTGCTCGGTTTGAACGACGCGCTCGTCGAACTCACCGGCGCGCTCGCCGGGCTGACCCTCGCGCTTGCATCGCAGCCCAAGCTGATCAGCCTGTCCGGACTCGTCACCGGCATCGCCGCGAGCTTCTCGATGGCCGCAAGCGAATACCTCTCCGCGAAGGCCGACAACCACCCGAATGCGTTGAAATCGGCGCTCTATACCGGAATCGCCTACATCTGCACGGTCGCGGTCCTGATCACTCCGTATCTTCTGCTCGATCCGTTCATCGCGCTCGCCGTCATGCTGGGATCGGCCGTCGCGATCATCTTCGCTTTCAACTTCTACATCTCCGTCGCCAAGGATTACAACTTCAAGCAGCGTTTCTTCCAGATGGCGGCGATCTCGCTCGGCGTCGCCGCGTTCTCCTTCTTCATCGGCTACCTCGTCAAAACGATTCTCGGCATCGACGCCTGATCACCCCATGATTCCAAACAAAAGGTCCCTTCATCGCGAAGGGACCGTTTTTTTACGTTGGATCAGCGGCGCCGCCGGAATCCGAATCCGCCGGAAGATCCGCCGCCCCCGAGGGTGCGGGCGAAGCCGCCCATAAGACCGATGCCGAGCAAGGTGACGGCGATGTAGCCGATCTTCGATCCCCAGTCGAGAAACGGACTGAAGATGTAGGCGATCAGATCCATCGGCAGTTCCGAGTCGGTCGAACTGTAGGAATAATATGTTTCATAGTCGATGTCGTAGTCTTCGAGATCCCAGATCAATTCGGTGTCGTAGGCGTCGCGGTACAGTCCTTCGAGGACGGTGAAGTAGACCTGCATGATCCGCTTTTCCGTTTCGAAGGGGCCGAGGTCGGCTTCGAACAGATCGGCCTGATCGAGGGTCTCATCCAGATCGTAGGCGAACGCATAGCCTTCGATATGGTATCCGGCCTCGATTTCGGCATGGACGAGTTGTGGCCCATATTCGCCTTCTTCGAACAGCAGGAGGATCAGGATGCCCATGTCGTTCTTGCCGATCTTCCACTGACGGAAGATTTCCGTGCGGTCATAGTCGGCGGCCGTCTGGCCTGCTTCCAACATGAACGTCGCGACGACGATCTGCGCGCCGCCGTCTTCGAGTTCGAGCGTGTCTTCGTAGAGGTCCTCGCCTTCGCCAACGATGTAGAGTTCCGCCGCGCCCGAAAGCGCTCCGGCGAAGTCGTTCAGATAGAACGACGCCGAGGGGCGGGGATAGGTGTCTTTCGAGCAGGAATTGACGAGGAAGACGATCCCCGCGATAACAAGCGCGAGGAAGATCAGTCCCTTGAATCGGTTCATTCGAAGTCGACGACGGGAATCTCGTCGGCGCCGTCGTTCATCTTCCAATATTCATAGGAAGAAGCGAAGCCGAACATCGAAGCATAGAGGACGCGCGGGAACTTGAGGACGGAGGTGTTGTAGGCGAGGACCGATTCGTTATAATCGCGGCGTGCGACCGCGAGCATGCCCTCGGTGAGTTCGATCGCATCCATCAGCGTGTAGTAGGCGGCGCCGACGGTGAGCTCCGGATTGTCTTCGACGACCACGTAGGCGATGAAGTCGGCGAGCGCGTTCGCTTCCGCGGCGTCGGCCTCGATCATCGCGTCGGGATCGCCCGAGGCGACCGCGTCGTCATACAGCCCGCGGGCCGAGACGATGGCGTCGTAGATTGCCTGTTCGTGTAGCTGCAGGCCGCCGACGGCGGCGATCAGCTGGAGGAGCATGTCATGGCGTTCCTGCAGGCGAATGTCGATCTGAGACTGATCCGCTTCGATTTGGGCGCGGCTGTCGACGAGCGAGTTGTAGCCGGTGATGAGCGTGATGGAAACACTGATGACGAAGATGACGAGAACGGCGGCGACGATCGCCAAGGCTTTTTTCATGATACTCCCCCTTGCCGCAGGCGGTCTTCCGCGCGGCTTTTTTTGATGTCTAGATTATTATATGCTGAAACATGCCATTCGTGCAAGACGGCATCGGACATTCATTGCGGCGAAAAGAAAAAAAACCGCACGGTTGGCCGTGCGGCTGGTCCTATGGATGTCATTCGGTGGCGCGGATGGTGACGGTCACGGTGCCGCGGCTGGTCTCGCCGTCGGGATCTTCGATGTCATAGCTGAACGTGTCTTCGCCGATATAGCCCGCATCCGGGGTATAGTGGATCATGTTGTCCTCGGTGATTACGATGGTACCGTGGTCGGGATTCAGATAACTGACGATGGTGAGATCGTCGCCGTCCTGATCGGTGTCGTTGCTCAAGACGTCGATGGTGATCGCCGCATCCTGCACGATCGCGACAAAATCGTTGTAGGCGTACGGCGCGTCGTTGACAGCCGTGACGGTGACGTTTACGGTGGCGGTGCTCGTTTCCTCGGCGGGGTTCTGGATCGTATAGGTGAAGGAATCGTCGCCGAAATAATTCGAATATGGCGTATAGCGCAGACCGCTCGCATACTTGATCACGTAGCCGTGGGCCGGCTGGGTGAAGGAAAGAATCGTGATGTTCGCGACTTCCTCGCCGACGTCGTTCGTGAGGACCGTGACCGTGACGGCGACATCCTCCGTGGTCGTGGTGGTATCGTCGACGGCGAGGAACGCAGGCTCGTTGGGAATGAAGGTGATCAGAAGCATCGCGATCGAGAAGATGACGGTCAGTGACATGACGATGATGATCATGATCAGTTTCGGTGGGATTTTTTTAGGCATGCGCGGTTCCTCCGGAGAAATGTTCCATCGTTGAGTATATCATTTCCGTATCCGAAAGTCAAAAATAACCGAAAAAGACGCCCGCGATTTTTAAAGAAAGACGCCATCCCTCGGCGGGACGGCGTCCATAATTACGTTATTCCGTGATCGGATCAGGCGGGTTCGCCGCCACCGAACGCGTTCGGGATGATCGACATGAATTCGTTGATGGCATCCTTCTGGGCGATGGTGAGGGTATCCGCGTCATAGGCGCCGACCGTGCCCGCTTGGGCGATCACGTCATCGATCGCGCCGACGAGGGCGGTCTCCATGTCGTTGACCTGCTGGAGGGTCATGCCGGTGACCGTCAGGAAGTCGGCATTGGCCATGAAGTCAAAGGCCGCGCCGACGACGGCGTCGATCTGCGTCTCCTGGGTCGCGGTGATCCAGGCATCGAGATGATGGGCGATGAAGATGACGCTTGCGTAACGTCCGTATTCGCCGTCATAGTCGTAATCGGTCAGATAATCGGCGCCGAACTCCGACACGTTGTATGTATGGATTTCCGTAACGAGCGTGGCGTACTGGCCGAACAGGTCGTACGTGTTCGCATAGACGATGAAGCTCTGGAGCAGGGCGAGGACGTTCTGGTCCTGGGCGTCGATGGTCGTGTTGAGGAGAGCGACGAGATTGTCGACGACGGTGACGGTGGTTTCCATCTGGGTTGCGAGTTCGTCTTCCGGAACCATCGCGAGGAACATGTCGAAGACGGAGGCGATTTGGGCTTCGGTCATCGTGCCGACGGTCGCGTTCAGGAACGCCATGAAGGCGTCGAGGACGGCGGCGGTACTCAGGTTCTTCGCATAATCGAAGGCGGTCTCGGTCGCATAGGTTTCACCCAGGTAACCATTTTCTAAGACGTAGGGGCAGAACTCGATGCTGCAATCGTACGTTCCTTGGAAATTGCTGTTGATGGCGACGAGGCGAATCAGCGCGCAATCGGTCGCGACGAGGTGATCGAAGGCTTTTTCGCCCATGTCGTCAAACACGGTTCCAGCTGCCGTAACGAGCTGGTAGGTGAGATCGAGAAGGATGTTCTCGGCAATCGCCGCTTCGGCTTCGGGAACGCCCTGGGCGATCATCAGTTCGGCGTAGGAGTCGACCATCGCTTCAAATGCGGCCTGTTCCTGCGCTTCGGTGAAGACGCTATCGAGGCTGTCGATGAGCACTTGGTTGGCATCCTTGAATTCGGCGAAGGCCATGATGAACAGGATGGCCCGTTCGGTACCGGCTTCGACCTCGGTATACTCTTCGCTGTCGAGTGCCATCATGTCGTCGATGAAGGCGGCATCCAGCGAGGCGAGGAAGCGGATCACGATTTCCATCGAGATGCGCAGTTCGGCCGCATATTCGTTCGCAAGATCGGCGGTCATCGAAGTGACATCGCCGTTCATCGCGTCTTCAAGCACGGCAAGCAGTTCGAAGACCAAAGTGAGATCTTCGCCGCTCGGCAGGTTGTCGAGGAGAAGCGTCGTGATTTCGTTTTTGACGAGGGCGATTTCGGCCGCGGTCGCGTCCGGATCGTCGGCGATCGCCTCGATCTGGTCGATCAGGGTGACGGTGATCTGCTCGTGGAATTCCAAGAGATAATCGACGACGGCCATTACGGTGACGAGCATCTGATCGCTGTTTTCTTCGATCGCCGTCTGCATGTTGGTCAGCATCTCGATCTGCTGGTTGATCTCGTCGACGCGGCTCAGGTAATATTCGTCGCCGGGATACATATCCAGCATGTCTTCGTAGTAGGAAAGGTTGTCCTCTTCGCTGGCGATCTGATCGTCGATCATGTCGGGGGCGATGAGGAGGAAGGCGCTCAGATAGGCCTCGTAGTTCTCAACGTCACCGACGAAGGCCGTCAGCGCGTCGTTCATCACCGACATGTCGCCTTCTGAGGCTTCCATGGCGGTCTGAAGGTCCTGCACGGCGTCGATGTCGTTTTGGAAGATCGGGCCGGTGATGCCTTTGCGGACCAGTTCGGCGGCGACGCCGTCGGGAAGCACCATGTCCTCGTCCTCGGCGATGTCGGTGATCGCCGCGATGATGACGGCGGGGTCCGCGACATAGGCGACGGACGCCGACTGCACGGAATCTTCGTAGCCGGTCGGACCGACCGCGACGACGGTGAAGAGGAGACTGTCGCCGGTGAGGCTGGTGAAGTCATAGGATGCGGTGTTGACGGTGGCCGTTTCGACGCCGTTCACATAAACCTTATATTGCGTGACGCCGGCGACGGCGGTCCAGGAAAGAATCTTGCCGCTGATCGACAGGTTCGTCGGAGCGGCGACGCTTTCCGCGGGAATGATGTTGGTGGTCGAAACGGTCGTGGCCTGCTGGCAGGCCGCGAGTCCGAATACACCGAAAAGCATGAGCAGTGCAAACAGGAATCTTGTTTTCATATTGACCTCCTAATATTTTTTGATTTCGTCGGTGATCCGCATGCGTCCCACCTTGACGAAATAGGTGCCATAGCCAATGAGAAAGACGAGGACGCCCGCACCGATCGCATAGACTGTTTTCGCGGGATCGAGCGGGATGATCTTGTAGTTGTCGAACAGAAGCATCAGTTCCGGCATCGCCGGGAAAAAGACGATGACGATCACGGTCGCGGCGAGGGCGGCGAAGGCGGCGAGGATGCCGGCTTCGGCGGCGAACAGACCGTAGAGCGTTCCGCGGCCGGCTCCGAGCGTGATCAATCGGGCATAGTCCGATTTCATCGCGTCGAAGACCAGGACGGCGTTGTTGAGGATGACGACCACGAAGCAGAACACGACCGCCCAGCCGATGATCATCATGTAGTCGGCAATCGAGAGGAACAATCCGGAAATCTCGGTGAACGTTTCCTCGACGTCGAGCAAAAAATACATCCGGCTGGCGTAGTCGCGAATCATCGCGGCGGCGATTTCGCCGTCGCCTTCGACGTTGATGAGGAGGGCGTTCACGGGCGCGACATCCTGATAGCTGGGTACGCTGATGAGGTTCGTGATCGCGATGCTGTCGAAATAGGTGTCGATGAACCCGGCGACGACGAATGTCGCCTCGGGAAGATCCTTGCTGATTCGGAGTGTGACTTCATCCCCTTCTGTGAGATTGTAAACCCTGCCCAGCGAAATAGGCAATAAAACCTGGGGGCGCGACGTGTCCGCGAAGCGTTCGCGTGCGCCTGGGTCGATGGCAAAGTCGAAGGATCGTTCGATCGCGTCCGCATCGAGCGAGAATGCGAAGCGAAGCCGCTTCTCCCCGGTATCGGTACTCATGACGACCATGGTGTAGAAAATCGCCTCATCCACGGAGGCGGGTCCGTAGCGGGTCTCGATTTCGGTTTTCAGCGCCGGATCGTAATCGAAGATGTTCGAAAGGACGTAATCGGTCTTCAATTGGTCTTGGACGGAAGCCGTCGCGATCACGATGAAGTTGTTCAGCATCAGCGTGACGGCGATCACGACGATCGACATCGTCGCGACCTTGAGCGCGTTGTGGGTGACGCGGTCGCCCGCAAGATGCCGGATGGTGAAGAGCCGGAATGCGGATTTCGTCGGAATCGTCCGAGACCAGCGGCCAAGGCCGCTTAAGAGCACGGACATCCCGCTGAAGATGCACAAGAGCATGAGCGCGGTCTCCGCGAGGCGTCCCCAAGGAGAAGGATACCACGCGCCGATCCGGTTGACCGCAAGCAGGACGGCGGATGCCGCGAAGAACACAAGCGACGCCGGCTGGCGTTCGCTCTTCCGGTCGGTGCTGAGCGCTACCGACGAACGGCGCCGGAGCCGGTGGAAACGGAGTGCGAGTTCGATCAGAATCAGCCCGCCGAGCAGACCCAAGGCTATCAGGGTGAGAAGCGGATCGAGCGTCACGAATCCGGTGACATCGATGAACCGGCGCGCCATGTTGATGCCCGACCAGGCGAGCAACAATCCGATGGGGACGGCGAAGACCAGGATGATCGCGAATTCCCAAAGCCAGACGCGGAAGGTGAAGCGGTCGGACCCGCCGAGCGTCTGGATCACGCCGATCTGCGGCGCGAAATCACGGAACAGGATCGGAAAGACCGAACGGAGCACGAGCACGAGGGCGATGATCGCCATCAGCCCGATGCCGAAGAAAATCGATGAGTTGAAGGTCGCCATGCGGGCGATGTCCGGTGCGTTCACGGTTTCCGTGAAGACAAAGGAGGCATATTCCGGTTCGGCGGACAAGAGCGTGACCGTTTCGGCAAGATCGACGCCGGGTCGCAAGGCGAAATAGATGGTGTTGCCTAGATTGCCGAGGTTCGACGCTCCGTAAATCAGGTCGAGCAGCTCCGTTTTGTTGACGAAGACGACGTCTCCTTTGAACAATCCGACGTCATCGGAGATGGTTTCAATCCGATGCGGATAGGCGTTGCCCCCCACATAGAGATCGAACGAATCTCCCGCCGCCAACCTATGTTCGTCCGCAAACGAACGGGTGACGACCGCTTCTCCCGCCGCGAGGCTGGGAAGATCGGTTTGGATCACGCGTTCCATCTCGGCCACGGAGGAAGACAGGATTTGCGCGTAGGTGAGTTCTTCGCCGATACCGATGCCGGCGTAGAAGTTGAAGAACGATGCGTAAAAGCTGAAGCGGTCCGCATACTCTTCGGTGATCGTCCGCTTGTTCATGATGCGGGTGGTGGAATTGGCGTCGTACGTCATCACGAGGTCGATGTCGAGGTAGGTTTCGGTCCGATCGTGGGTAAACAGTTGCCGGAACGAATCGTCGATCGTGACCATCGTCACGGTGAGCGCCGCGACGATCGTCAGCGTGAAGAAGACGACAAGCGAGCGACCGACGTTTCCGAGGATATTGCGCCAGGCGAAGCGGATTTCAAACCGCGTCGAGGCGAACATCTTTGACGACCTTTCCGTCGGCGAGACGCACGTTGCGGTTGCAATACTTCAGGAATTCTTCGCCGTGCGTCACGAGCACGATCGTTTTCTCGTGCAGCCGGTTGAGGTCGCGCAGGATCTCCATGATGTCGGCCGCATTGACGGAATCGAGGTTGCCGGTGGGTTCGTCGGCGAAGATGATGTCGGGATCGTTGACCAGCGCCCGCGCGATCGCGACGCGCTGTTGCATGCCGCCGGAAAGTTCGTTGGGGAACGCGTCCTTGCGGTCGAGCATCCCGACCATCGCGAGGACCTCGTCGATCCGTTTCGGATCGCGGTTGTTGGCGAGCACTGAAGCGAGTTCGACGTTTTCGCGGACGGTCAGGTTCGGGATCAGATTGTAGAATTGGAAGATGAAGCCGATCTTGCGCTGTCGCAGCAGCGCGAGGTCGCGGTCGTTGTAGTCGGCGGTCGCCTTGCCGAAGAGGTTTACGGTTCCTTCGGTCGGCCGTTCCAGTCCGGACAGGATGTAGAGCAGCGTTGTTTTACCCGACCCGGAAGCGCCGGTGATACCGACGAAATCGTGCGAATCGATGATGATGTCGATGTTCTTCAGCACGTTTACGGTCACTTTTAGGTTCCCGTAGTTTTTGACGATGCCGACGCCGACGATCCGATCCATGTTCTCCACCCGGGGTTCTGACTTGAATGTTTGACGATGAACAATCGAATGTTCACCATTGATAATAGTATAACATTAATGCGATGCATTTTCAATGCAACCGACCTACATATCGACCCCACGATAAAAAAAACCGCCCTTGGTCGAGGGCGGTTCGCCTGATGAAATGGGAAGGAGGCAATCACAGCGGTTTGAACCGCGACGTGAAATGACGCAGGACCGGCGATTCGTACGTGAACGTCAAGCCTTTCAATGCGCCGGCTCGGTTAGCGACCGCAACCAGGCAGTCGGCGACGTAATCGAGATGCTGGAACGTATAGGTACGGCGCGGGATCGTGAGCCGCATCAGTTCAAGTTCGGCCCTGCTGTTTTTTCCGGTATCGGGATTCCGTCCGAGCAAGAGCGATCCGATTTCGACGGCGCGGACGCCGCCTTCGAGATAGAGGGCGTTGGTCACGGCGAGCGCCGGAAATTGATCGAAGGGAATCTGCGGGCAGAGTTTTCCGCAATCGACGAACACGGCGTGCCCGCCGGTCGGCACCTGAATCGGAACGCCGGCCGCAAGGAGACGGTCGCCGAGGTAGCGGACTTCGTCGATGCGGTAGCGCAGATAATCTTCTTCGAGGGCTTCGCCGAGGCCGACGGCGAGTGCGTCCATGTCGCGCCCGGCCAGGCCGCCGTACGTCGGAAAGCCTTCCATCGGAACGATGCGGGTCTGGCAGCGGCGGAACAGTTCGGCGTCGTCTTTGATCGCGATCAGCCCCCCGATGTTCACGAGACCGTCCTTTTTCGAACTCATCAGAAGGACGTCCGCGTTGTCGAACATCTCGCGGGCGATCGTCCGGATCGGAACGTCCCGGTATCCGGCTTCGCGAATTTTGATGAAATAGGCGTTTTCGGCATAGCGGGCGCCGTCGATCACGGTCTTGATGCCGTACTTGATCGCCATGGCGCGCACGGCGCGGATGTTTTCCATCGATACGGGTTGACCGCCGACGGCGTTGTTCGTCACCGTGACGATGATGCCGGCGACGTTTTCGCGGCCGTGAGCGAGGATTTCCCGTTCGAGTTTGGCGAGATCGAAGTTGCCCTTGAACGGATGATAGTGCGCCGTGTCGAAACAGGCGTCGATGGCGGTGTCGACCGCCCGCGCGCCGGCGATTTCGACATGGGCGCGGGTCGTGTCGAAATGCGTGTTGGAGATGAAGACCATGCCGTGATGGGCGATCATTTCGGGAATGACGACCTGTTCGGCGCCGCGTCCCTGATGGGCGGGCATCACATAGTTGTACCCGGTGATCCGCTTGACGACGGCTTCAAGCCGGAAATAGCTGGCTGACCCGGCATAGGATTCGTCGCCGATCATCAGCGCTCCCCATTGGAAATGGCTCATCGCGCCGGTGCCCGAATCGGTGAGCAGATCGATGAAGACATCGTCGCTTCTCAACTGGAAGACGTTGTATCCCGCTTCCGCGAGTCGCTTTTCGCGTTCCTCATGCGTCGTCTGATGAATCGGTTCGATCATTTTAATCTTGTAGGGCGGCAGTGCGTATCGATTCTCCATGGCTTGTGTTCCTCCGGATGCGACTACTCTTTTTATAACATAAAAACCGTCGAAAAGAAAGCGTTATCGCGCCCCGTTCATGAAAACGCGACGGACTGTTTCCATCCGCTGTCGCACGGATGACTTGATTTTCATTCTTTCGTTTCCGAAAACGGCGCGACGGCTTGATGCGTCTGTGCTATGATGGGGGAGACCATCCGGAAGGGAGATTCCCATGACCGATCACCAGAAACTCAATGAATGGATCGATGAAAACGTCCGCCACTGCCAGCCCGATCAGGTCGTCTGGTGGCGCGGCACGCTGGCGCAATACGACGAGACGCTCGCGAAGATGGTGTCATCCGGCGCCGCCGTCGCGCTCGATCCCGTCAAGCGGCCGGGCTGCTATCTGTTCCGCAGCCATCCGTCGGACGTCGCCCGCGTGGAAAACCGCACCTTCATCGCCTCGAAACGGCTCGCCGACGCGGGTCCGACCAACAACTGGATCGAACCCGTTCGTCTGAAAGCGATCCTTTCCGGTTTTTTTGCCGGATCGATGAAAGGGCGCACGATGTACGTGATCCCCTACTCGATGGGACCGCTGAGGACGCCGTTTTCGAAAATCGCTGTCCTTCTCACCGACTCCCCCTATGTCGCCGTGAACATGCAGATCATGACCCGCACCGGCGAAGAGGTGCTCGCCGCGCTCGGCAGCGACGGTGCCTTCGTCCCCTGCCTCCATTCGGTCGGCTATCCGCTTTCCGAAGGCGTCGCGGATCCCGCTTGGCCGTGCGCGCCGATCGAACAGAAATACATCGCCCATTTTCCCGAAGAACGTTTGATCTGGTCGTATGGATCGGGTTATGGCGGAAACGCCCTGCTTGGCAAGAAATGCCTCGCCTTGCGCATCGCTTCGGTACAGGCCCGCGACGAAGGCTGGCTGGCAGAGCACATGCTGATCCTGAAGTTGACCAACCCCGAAGGCAAGGTGCGCTATCTCACCGGCGCTTTTCCGTCCGCGTGCGGAAAGACCAATCTCGCGATGCTCGTGCCGACGATTCCCGGCTGGAAGGTCGAAACGATCGGCGACGACATCGCCTGGATGCGTTTCGGTCGCGACGGTCGTCTTTATGCCGTCAATCCCGAGGCCGGCTTCTTCGGCGTCGCCCCCGGCACTTCGTGGAAAACCAATCCGAACGCGATGGCGACCATCGCCAAAAATACGATTTTCACGAATGTCGCCCTGACCGACGACGGCGACGTCTGGTGGGAAGGGATCGGGACTCCGGCCCCGGCCCATCTGATCGACTGGCAGGGCCGCGACTGGACCCCCGGATCAAAGGATCCCGCCGCCCATCCGAACGCCCGTTTCACCGCCCCCGCGGCGCAATGCCCCGTCATCGCGTCCGAATGGGAGAATCCCGCCGGCGTTCCGATCAGCGCGATCCTGATCGGCGGCCGGCGGCCGTCGACGGTACCGCTGGTCCATGAAAGCCGGAGTTGGCGCCACGGCGTCTTCATGGGCTCGATCATGGGCTCGGAAATCACCGCCGCGACGATTTCCGACCAGATCGGCCAAGTGCGCCGCGATCCGTTTGCGATGCTGCCGTTCATCGGCTATCATGCCGGCGACTACCTGCAGCACTGGCTTGATGTCGGCGCCGCCCACGATCCCGCCAAATTGCCGAAAATCTACTACGTCAACTGGTTCCGCAAGGATGCGGAAGGCAAATACATGTGGCCCGGATTCGGCGAGAACAGCCGCATCCTGAAATGGATCTTCCAGCGCGCCGAAGGAACCATCGGGGCCGCCGATTCTCCGATCGGGATGATGCCGCGTCCGGACGATCTCGATCTTTCCGGTCTCGAGATGCGCGCCGAGACGGTGCGCGCGCTTCTCTCCGTCGACCTCGACGCGTGGCGGCGGGAAGCGGAGTCCATCCAAAAACACTATGGGATCTTCGGAGACCGGCTACCGATCGGACTCGCGGAGGAACTCGAACTGCTCAAAAAGCGGCTCGAATGAACGTCGATTCAATCAACGACCCCGGCGTTTTCGGGGTCGTTTTGATTCATCGATCGGTCCTTTGAACGTCAAAACGGAGAAAAAGCGTGTGCCTCTATGGCAAATGCCGGCGAATACCCCTATAATGAAAACAAGGAGGTGACCGCAATGGAACCTTACCGGATCCGAATCGTCTACACGACGGACATTCACGGGCAACTGACGCCATATAATTTCGCGATCCGCGGACGGACCTCCAAGGGCCTTTCGCGGCTCAAGACCTTCCTCGATCAACTCGAAGGGGACCGCATCACGATCGACGGCGGCGACATACTGCAGGGATCGCCTTTGATCGATCTCTGGATCAGCAAGAATCCCCGCGGCATCTGTCCCGTCTCGGCAATCCTCAATCATCTCGGCTACGATTACGTCAACATCGGAAACCACGAATATAATTACGGCCGCGAGATTCTCGAGGCCTATACGTCCGCCCTTGAGGCCAAGGTCATCTGCGGGAACGTCTACCGCAACAACGTCCCGGATTATCCGGGTTATATCGTCAGGACGCTTCCCAACGGAATCCGGATCGGCTTCGTCGGCGCGATCACCCAGGCCGTCCCCGGATGGGAAAAACCCGCGAACATCAAAGGCGTCACCTTCGAAGACGCCTTCGTCTATCTCAAGCGCACCGTCGCGGAACTCCGCGACCGGGTCGACTGCATCGTGATCCTCTATCACGGCGGAATTGAAAAGGATATTCCGACCGGCCTTCCGATCGGCCCGAAAACTTCCGAGAACGAAGGCTACAAGATCGCCAAGCATGCCGGCGCCGACGTCATCCTGACGGGTCACCAGCATCGCAACATCATCGATCGGATCGATGGCAAGTGCATCATCCAGGTCACCGACCAGGCGTCCGCGTTCGCGCTCCTCGAACTTACCTTCGAACGCGAAGGATCCGGCTGGCGCTTCGCCGGATGCGACGCCGAAATGCGGTCGCTCGACATCTACGCATCCGACGTGGCGACCGAAGCCCTCGTCGCCGATCTCGCCGCCGAAACCGACGTCGTGCTTGACCGCGTCCTGATGCGTCTGCGCGGGGAAGGTCTGGTCGTCACCGACGCGTTTTCCGCCCGGCGCGACAACCATCCGATTTTCAAACTCATGAACGACGCGCAACTCTGGCGGTCCGGCGCGATGCTTTCCTCGGCGTCGCTGCCCAACGAAGTGCCCGGCCTCAAATCACAGGTCACGATGCGCGACGTCGCCGCGACCTTCATCTATCCGAATTCGCTCTTGATCCTCGAAATCGACGGACGCCGGTTGAAAGCCGCGCTCGAAAAAACGGCGGAGTATTTCGCCCTCGGCCCCGATCGGACGATCATCATCAATCCGTCGCACTTCCGGCCGAAGATCGAGCACTACAACTACGACGTCTTCGCCGGCGTCGCCTATACGATCGACGTCTCGAAGCCGCAGGGATCGCGCGTTTCCAACATCCGCTACAAGCGCCGAAGCGTGAAGGACGACGACGTCTTCACGATCGCCCTGAACAACTACCGCGCCGGCGGCGGCGGACAGTACGAGATGTTCAAGGACGCGAAATTTCTGAAGGAGATCACGAGCACGACCGCCGACATCGTCGTTGAGTATCTGGTCGCGCATCGCGATTACCAGAGCCGCAAAACCAAGTACCCCATCATCGTGACGAGCGCCCCCCGGGATTGACCGGAAGGCGCTCGTTTTTTATAGAAAACCGGGCGATGTCCGCCCGGTTGTTTTGTTCATTCGTATTCGATCGTGGACGGCGGTTTCGAGGTGACGTCGTAGAGGACGCGGTTCACCCCAAATACTTCATTGACGATGCGGCGACTGACGAGATCAAGGACGGCGTAGGGAATTTTCGCCCAGTCGGCGGTCATCCCGTCCTGGCTCGTCACGGCCCGGATCACGACGGCGTCGTGATAGGTCCGCTGATCACCCATGACGCCGACCGAGCGGAAGCCCGGGAGCGCCGTGAAATACTGCCAGACCGACCGATCGAGGCCGGCCTTCGCGAACTCCTCGCGCAGGATCGCGTCGCTGTCGCGGACGATCCGAAGCTTGTCCGGGGTGATTGCGCCGACGATGCGGATCGCCAGTCCCGGACCCGGGAACGGCTGGCGGGAGACGATCCCGTCGGGGATCCCGAGTTCGCGCCCGAGGGCGCGGACTTCGTCCTTGAAGAGGCGGTCGAGGGGCTCGAGCAGGCGGAATTTCATGCCTTCGGGGAGACCGCCGACGTTATGATGCGATTTGATCGTCTGGGCCGTTTTCGTGCCGGATTCGATGACGTCGGTATAGAGGGTTCCCTGACCGAGAAAGGCATAATCGCCGTGACGGGCGGCGGCTTCCTCAAAGACCCGGACGAATTCGGCGCCGATGATCTTGCGCTTCTGTTCGGGGTCGGTGACGCCGGCGAGCCGGCCGAGGAAACGCTCGGATGCGTCGACGCGTTCGACGTCGATCCCATAGCCGTCCTTGAACGTCTTCATCACGTCGTCGCCTTCGTTTTTGCGAAGCAGGCCGTGGTCGACGAAGACGCACTTGAGGTTCTTGCCGATCGCGCGGTGGATCAGGACGGCTGCGACCGAGGAGTCGACGCCCCCGGAGATTCCCATCAGGACCAACGCGTCGCCGACTTTCGCTTTGACCGCGGAGATCGCTTCGGTGACAAACGAGGCCATCGTCCAGGCGGGGTCGGCGCGGCAGACGCCCAAGACGAAGTTGCGGAGGATGTCGGTGCCGAATTCGGTATGCCGAACCTCCGGATGGAACTGCACGCCGTAGATCTTTCTGGATGCGGATGCGATCGCGGCGGGCGCGCCGGATTCGGACCTTGCGACGAGTTCGAAACCTTCCGGCAGGGTGGCGACGAAATCACCGTGGCTCATCCAGACGTTCTGCCGGGAGGGCTGCTTGGTGAAAAGCGGGCAAGGCGCGAGGACCTCGATCGATTTGCGTCCGTATTCCTTTTCGTCGCAGGGGGAGACGGTGCCGCCGAAGTGGTCGGCGATCCACTGCATTCCGTAACAAACGCCAAGGATGGGAACGCCGAGATCGTAGAGGGCGGGATCGCCCTTGAAGGCGTCGCTGTCGTAGACCGAACGCGGACCGCCGGAGAGGATGACGCCCTTGACGTTTTCCATCGCCTTGATCGACGCGGCGGAAAGATCATAAGGATGAAGTTCGCTGTAGACGCCGAATTCGCGGATCCGACGGACGATCAGCTGGTTGTACTGGCTCCCGAAATCGAGCACGACGATCTTGTCATAGGACATCGATGTCACTGCCGCGAGTAATTCGGGGCTTCCTGGGTGATTTCCACGTCGTGCGGATGGCTTTCCTGGAGTCCGGCGCTGGTGATGCGGATGAACTTCCCGTCGCGCTGGAGCGCTTCGATCGACGGCGTGCCGCAATAACCCATGCCGGAACGGAGGCCGCCGCAGAGCTGATAGATGGTGTCGGCGAGATCGCCTTTGTAGGCGACGCGCCCTTCGATCCCTTCGGGAACGAGTTTCTTCGCTTCGGAGATCTTTTCCTGGAAGTAACGGTCGGACGAGCCGCGACGCATCGCGGCGAGCGACCCCATCCCGACGTAGACCTTGAACCGGCGGCCCTGATAGATGACTTCTTCGCCCGGTGCTTCCTTGCATCCGGCGAGGAGTCCCCCGAGCATCACGGTGTCGGCACCGGCGGCGATCGCCTTGGTGATATCGCCGGAAAACTTGATCCCGCCGTCGGCGATGACGGCGATGTTGCGGCCGCGGCAGTACGCCGCGACATCTTCGATCGCGGTGATCTGGGGGACACCGACGCCGGCGACGACCCGCGTCGTGCAGATCGAACCGGGGCCGATCCCGACCTTGACGCAGTCGACGCCCACGTCGATGAGCGCCTTTGCGCCCTCGGCGGTCACGACGTTGCCGGCGATCAGGGGTAGGTTGGGATAGCTGGCGCGGATCTTCTTGACGATGTTCATGATGTTGGAAGAATGACCGTGGGCGCTGTCGACGGTGAGGACATCGACGCCGGCGGCGACGAGCTGGTCGACGCGGTTCATCACATCGCCGGACACGCCGACGGCGGCGCCGACGCGGAGTCGGCCCTTCTCGTCCTTGCAGGCGTTCGGGTAGTTGATCACGTTGTCGATGTCTTTCGAGGTGATGAGACCCATCAGATGGAATCCGTCGTCGACGATCGGCAATTTTTCGATCCGATGCTTCCAGAGGATCGCCTTCGCCTCGTCGAGGCTCGTGCCGACCTTGGCGGTGACGAGGAATTCCTTCGTCATGATGTCGGCGACGGGGGTGTCGTCGACCTTGAGATACTTGAGGTCGCGGTTCGTGACGATGCCGAGAAGGACGCGGTTCGCGTCGACGACGGGCAGGCCGCCGATCTTGTAATTGCGCAGCATCGCTTCCGCTTCGCGGGTCGTTTTGTCCGGCGACAACGTGATCGGATCGATGATCATGCCCGATTCCGAACGTTTCACGAGATCAACCTGACGGGCCTGTTCCTTCGCCGTCATGTTCTTGTGGATGAATCCGAGGCCGCCTTCGCGTGCCATCGCGATCGCCATCTCGAACTCCGTGACGGTATCCATCGCGGCGGAGAGGATTGGGATGTTGAGGAGGATCTTGTCGGTGAGGCGGGTCTTGAGCGAAACGTCGGCGGGCAAAACTTCCGATTTCTGCGGGACGAGCAGGACGTCGTCGAACGTGAGGCCGGTGCGGAGTTCCGTTTCGTTGATCATGTGAGTTCCCCCTTTTTATAGAAAAAGCATGCGGCGGACGGCGCATGCTTTCAGACCGCGGCTTTCGCCGTCGATCGTTCATGCCGTAGTGCCTGCATTCGTGGTGCGGCGTAGAGACGTCCGAACCGGATTATCGGACTATACGACTTGACGTTATTTTAACGCAAAAAGGGTGTTTTGTAAACTTCTTTCGATCGCGGCAGCATTGCCTTCGGTTCAGTCGTCGATCTCGTTCAACAGCGGCTCGCCGGCGAGCCGGCGGCGGATGTTCTCATGCAGCACGGCGCGGATGCGCGGCCACACGAAGGGGCTCGACGAGGCGTTGTGCGGCGTGATGAAGACGTTTTGAAGTTTCCAGAGCGGGTGATCGGGAGGGAGCGGTTCGGGCGTCATGACGTCCAGCCCGGCGCCGCGGATGCTTCCGGCGCGGAGGATCTCGACGAGCGCATCCTGATCGACGGTTTCACCGCGACCGACGTTGATGAAGAGGGCGTCGGGTTTCATGACGGAAAGTTCAGCCCGTCCGATACGTCCGACCGTTTCTTTTTTGAGCGGCAGGGCGACGATCACAATATCGCTTTCGGACATCAGTTCAAAGAGCCCGTCGCGGCCGGTGACGATCTTGTCGAATCCGTCGACGGGGGCGTTTTTCCGCCGATAGCCGACGACCTTCGCACCAAACGCCTTCATCCGGGTCGCGATCGCCGCGCCGATCGATCCGGCGCCGACGATGCCCACCGTCGACCCGTGGATTTCCGGCAAATGGCGGATGGGTTCCCACTTTCCGGATCCCATCGCCTCAAGGTCGTGGCGGACGGCGCGGTTCATCACGAGAATCTTTGCGAAGACATCCTCGGCGATCGAAATGTGGAAGATGTCCCTCATGTTCGTCACGGCGAGCCGGCGCGCAAGCAGATAGGCTACGTCGGCGGTGTCGTAGCCCGCCATCATGATTTGGACCCAGGCGAGGTCGGGATACCGGTCGAGCTTGGCTGAAACGGCGAACGAGGGGTGACAGAACACGGCGTCGACGCCTTCCGCGTCGGCGGGATCTTCGGTGAAAACGACCGCCGGGAACGCGACGCGCAGGGCATCGGCGTGCTTGGCGGTGATCATGCGCGGATCGAGCAGGATTTTCATCGGTGGTATCTCCTTTTTTTCGACAAAGCCCTTCCTCAACGGGGAAGGGCGGGTGTCGATTGTCAGCGGGCGGGGAGGCGGGGGAGGACGTCGTCCACGAAGGCGCGCACGACGTCGACGTCGAACTGGGTGCCGGCGTTCTTCTTGAGTTCCTTGAGCGCTTCGGCGATCGGTCGGGCGGCGTGCCAGGGACGCGAGCGCGTCATCGCGTCGAACGATTCGGCGACGGCGATGATGCGGGATTTGAGCGGAATTTCGTTTTGCTTGAGATGCTGCGGATATCCGGATCCGTCGATCCGCTCGTGATGGTGCAGGATCGCTTTCCCGACACCGGAGAAGATTTCGACGGTTTCGAGGATGCGGTAGCCGATTTCGGGGTGGCGGGCGATTTCATCGCTTTCGCGCGCCGCGAGCTCGTCGTTTTTGTTGAGCAGGACGGGATCGATGCCGATCTTGCCGATATCATGCAACGCGCCGGCAAGTTCGAGTTCTTCGACATCGATCGGGTTCAGTCCCATCGCGATGCCGATCATGCGGCTCAGCCGCGCGACCGCGTCGGAATGTTCGCGTTCTTCGGGAACGGCCGCGAACAGATCGTGCTTGATGCGATAGAGCAGATCGGATTTGAAGCGCTGGCGGTCGAACGCCTTCTGACGATACATCATGTCTTCGGCGAATTTGTAGATTTCATCGAATTTTTCGTCGACCCGCGTCTTCGTCTTCATCCCGAGGGACACCGACAACAGACCGTGGTGGGAGGACGCCGCGGAAATCCGCGATTCGAGTTCGGCAATCCAGGCGCGGCCGCGGTTCTCGTCGGTGTTGACGAGGATCATGATGAATTCGTCGCCGCCGACGCGGGCGAGCATGTCATCCCGCCGGATCGATTTCTTCAGGATGTCGGCGAACGCGATCAGAAGCCGGTCGCCGGCATTGTGGCCGAAGACGTCGTTGGTGAACTTGAGGCCGTTCACGTCGGCGAACACCATCGTGATCGGCAGATTTTCCTGACGGTTGAGCCGCTCGAAGTTTTCCACGAAATACCGACGGTTGTTCAGACCGGTGAGCTGGTCGTTGTAGCTCAGATAGAGGATTTCGGCTTCCGCCTTCTTGCGGTTGTCGATGTTGCGGCTTACGCCGACCATTTCGATCTCATTGACATTGTTACGGCGCAGGCGGGTCGACATTTCGATCCAGACATAGGCGCCGTTCTTACAGGCTTGTTGGACTTCGGTGATGATGCTGTCGTCGAATCCGCCTTTCGCGAACGCCTCGATGTTGGTCGTCATGGTGCGGCGCACGGATTCGACGGAATCTTTCGACAAGGACTCGAAAAAGGACTGGCTCATCGCTTCCTCGGGAGTGAATCCGCGAAGCCGATGCACGGAAGGGCTCATATAGGTGATGCGGTCGCGGGTGACATTGTACACCCAGACGACATCGGAGTTGAATTCGGTGAGCATGCGATATTTCTCTTCGCTTCGGCGGGCGAGGTCGTCGCCGTTCTTCTGTCGGGTGATGTCGGTGATCGCCAGCATCGTTGCGGGGACTCCTTCATACTCGATGGTGGACGCCGAAACGAGCGACGAGAACGGATTGCCGTCGCTGTCGATCATGCCGATTTCGTGGTTGGTGACAAACCCATGCTTGTCGAGTTTCTGAAGGAGAATCATCCGGTCTTCCTGCCGCTGGTACATATTGGTGATCGGCGTGCCGAGGATGCTTTTCGAATGATGTCGATAGCTGTTGGACGCAGCGCGGTTGGCGTAGCGGATGATGCCGTCCGATTTACGCACGATGAGAACGGGGAACGGCGATTTTTCGATGATTTCACGATAGACACGCTCGCTTTTCGCAAGCGACAGGAATGCCGTGTTGATGTCGGTGATGTCGCGAACGACGGCTGTCACTTCGTTTTTGTTGGGCACCGGTTTGATGCGGCATTCATAATGTCGCACGCCGTAGGGCATCTCCAGATCATACTCGATGCGGATCCGGTTGCGCGCTGCCAGCGATTCGGAAATGGCGGTCATCAACACCTCGGCAGTCGCCATGGGAAGCAATTCGCGAATACTATAACCGGTCTGACGTCCGTCATCGACATAGAGCTGCGCGTCCGGATCATGCTGCACATCCAGAATCGTGCCGTCCGCAGCAATCAGGAAAAACAGGTCGGGAACCGACTGTAGGTACTGGAGCAGGAGATCGCAATCGACTTTTTTATCCATGGTCTACACCTCGAACTGGTTTGGCCCGATGATTCCATCAAGGGCATTGTATCACGAATATGGGAGCGGCACAAGATTCAATGATTGATGCATTCAATCGTAGTAGGCTGAAAGAAAATCGCGTTTTTCATCTTGTTCGAATCGGCGTACCTTCATGACGACGAAGCGGTCCGCTTCGATGGCGGGCAGTCGCATCACGTCGACCACTTCGCATATCATTTTGACACGCGCCCCGTCGACGAGAATCGCCGTGCTTTCGATCGTATGCAGAACCGTCGAAAATTTGTCGATCTTTCCACTGTGGCCGTCGCCGAGTCGGTCGGCGATCGCCTTTTGACCCGCCGCGAGGGCGCTCACGCCGACGATATCGCCGGGGGCGAGAATGCTTCCCGTCTTGCTTTGCGCACCGAGGAGCATCCCGATCCGGTCATAGTCCAGCATCTGTGCCCAAGCGCAGCACATGCCGTAATTCGTTTCGTTTTTTCGCACGCCGATGATGTTGCATCCGGCGTTGAACGCATGCAAAGTCATGATAGCTCCTCCCGTTCGATGGAAGATCCGATTCCATGGGATCGGATCATGCGGATTCGGCTCCTCGTCAAAAACGAGTCCTCGACGATGACATCCGGAAACTACTTGCGTTCGTTGTGATTCGGATCGACGACGATTTCGTTGTCGTCATGGTGCCCCAGGCCTTCCGCATATTTGTCGGGAGTGTTGCGCGGCGTACCGAGTTCACGTTCCATCGTCTTGACATAGGTGTTTCGATAGACGGTGACCGGTTCGATCAGGATGACGCCGTCGACGAGCCGGACATCCAGGGTATCCCCTTCGGTAAGCCCAAGTTCGACGACAATGTCCTTCGGAATCGTGATCTGCGCCTTTTTTCTGAGTTCAATCAGCATGATTTCACCTCGCGGTTCGAAAATCGCACTTTCCAACCGCATTATATCATCGTTTTCCGATCCATGCAATACGTCTCATAAAAATTTCCTTGAATATCAAAGTATTATTTTAACTGCACTTCACTTCATCTTGCGTGTTCGGTTCCGGGCCGCTCGCCGCAAGACGGACCGGCGGGTTTGCTTTTATGACGGGAATTTGGTATCATTAGTCATGCGTTTCGAATCATCGATCCAAGACGGATCAAAGGCGGAATATTCCATGGACCAACCCGAAAAGAATCATCAGCGGCGCGTGCGCTACACCGGCACCCATCCGAAATCCTACGAAGAAAAGTACAAGGAACATCAACCGGATAAATACGCCGATACGGTCGCCAAAGTCATTCAAAAGGGCAATACGCCGGCGGGAACGCATCGTCCGATCCTCGTGAACGAAATCCTCGAGATCCTTCGGATCCAACCCGGGCAGACCGGTCTGGACGCGACGCTGGGATATGGCGGGCATGCGACGGAAATCCTGAAGCGGCTCGACCATACCGGCCATCTGTTCGCAATCGACGCCGATCCGGTCGAACTCCCCCGCACGCAGGAAAGGTTGGCGAATCTGGGCTTCGGTCCAAAACTTCTTTCGATCCGGAACATGAACTTCGCCGAGATCGATCAACTCATCCCGGCATCGGGGAAACTGCAGTTCGTGCTCGCCGATCTCGGCGTCTCCTCGATGCAGCTCGACAATCCGGAACGGGGCTTCTCCTTCAAAGCGGAAGGTCCGCTCGATCTGCGGATGAATCCGGAAATCGGCTTGCCCGCGAGTTATCGCCTGAAGATGATGACGGCGGCGGAGATCGAAGGCATGCTCGTCGACAATGCGGACGAACCGTACGCCTCTCAGATCGCAAGCGCGATCGTCGCCGAAAACCATAAAGGAAAAGGCATCGCCACGACGACGCAATTTCAGAAAGTCATCAAGGACGCGTTACGGTCCCTTCCTTCGAGCGACCGCGACGCAGAAATCAAGAAATCCTGCCAACGGACGTTTCAGGCGCTCCGGATCGACGTGAATCACGAATATGAATCACTCTACGCTTTTTTGGAGAAACTCCCCGACGTGCTTGCCTCCGGCGGACGGGTCGCGATCCTGTCCTTTCATTCCGGGGAGGACCGCCTCGTCAAGAAATCGTTCCAAGCGTTGTTGCGAAATGGAACCTATCGCGAAATCGCCCCCGAATTCATCCGTCCTTCGATGGAAGAACAAAGCGCCAACAGCCGTGCCGCTTCGGCCAAACTGCGATGGGCCGAACGGGCCTGAGACCGCGCCGACCGCACCCATCACGAGCATGGATCGCTTAGGCGATCGGAACGGAGAAAAAGATGACTCGATATGCCTGCGTCACCGGCGCCGATCGCGGCCTCGGATACGAACTCGTCAAACAACTTCTCGCGCACGATTACACGGTTTTCGCCGGCCGCTATCACGTCGAATGGAAACTCCTCGACGACCTGCGGAAGGAACATCCGGATCGACTTGTTTTGGTCGATCTCGACGTTTCGACGGACGAGAGCGTCGCCCAAGCGGCCGCCTTCATCCGTTCCCGGACCGCCATCCTTGAGGTCCTCGTCAACAACAGCGCGATCACCGGCGACAACGTCTCGACGATCGCCGATCCGCTCAACTTCGACGAAATGCTGAAAGTCTACAATGTCAATGCGATCGGGGCTCTCCGGGTCACCAACGCCCTCTATCCCTTGATTGTCGCCGGATCAAAAAAGCTGATCATGAACATCTCCTCCGAAGCCGGCAGCATCGGCAACTGCTACCGCAAGGGATGGTTCGCCTACTGTTCCTCCAAAGCGGCGCTCAACATGATGTCGGCGATCACGCACAACAATCTGAAGGAAGTCGGCGGACAGGTCATCCTGATCCAACCGGGCTGGATGAAGTCGTGGCTTTCCGGCAAGTATCACGACGAAGCTCCGCTGACCCCGGACATCCCCGCCGCAAAACTGATCGGAATCATCGAATCCCCGGAAACGTATAAGGGCAACAGCCCTGCCTACATCGACTACGAAGGCAACCCGCTGCAGTTCTAGAGTACCTCATTTTAAGGAGACCATCATGACGTTGAAACGGAAAGCGATCCTGATCGGCGACGTCGAACGCGCCAAGTACCATCCTCTGACTGGTTTTGACCGCGAATTTCAAGCGATCCTGACGGAATTCGTGATTGATCAAACAACGGATTATGACGCGTTTCTGGCGGATCGTCTGAATTCATATGAGCTTTGCATCTGCTTCACGGACCGCTGGATTCCGATGACGGACGACCAGACCGCCGGTCTCGTTTCCTTCGTCGCGCAGGGCGGCGGTCTGTTGCTCGTCCATAACGGCATCTCGATTCAGGCCCGTCCCGAACTCGCTCAACTTGCCGGGGGCTATTTCACCGGTCATCCGGAACAACGCATTCTATCCTATGAACCGACCTCTTCCGATCACCCGATTGCAAGCGGGCTGTCCGGATTTTCGGCGCAGGAAGAACCCTATCAGTTCAAGCTCGATGAACTCGCAAAAGCGACCGTCCTCCTCACTTTCGATCTCGACGGCAAGTCCTGTCCGGCCGCCTGGGCGCGTCCGTTCGGTCGGGGTCGGGTCGTGAACCTCTCGCCCGGCCACAACCTCGAGTCGATGTTGATTCCCGCGTACCGGAAGTTGATCCGCCAAAGTGCCATTTGGCTTGTGGAAAGGCCATAACCGAAATCGGTATTCTACTAAAAATGATAAAGACCGCAGCGGCGGGATCATCTCTGATCCGTTCCGGTGCGGTCTTTTCTTTGCGTTCGTCTTGCGTCGTCTGTTTGACTTCTGAGATTTCTATTTTTTTGATTCGTACCATCAAGCAGGAAGGGAGCCCAAGGTCTCGCGACATCGTCGATGTGAATCTGCCAATACGTCAGCCGTTTGTGATATTCGTTGATTTTGACGCTGACCGCATCCCGGAACCCGTCGATCCCCTGTTCGAAGACGATCGAAGTCAGTTCATAGAACGGCAATCCGAGGGCGTGTGTTGCGACATGCACCGTTGACGCCGCCTGACCGACCGCATGAACCAGCGCGATATCGACGGGATTGACGATTTCCTTGGCGAACGCATGGGCGTCGAGGATCGCCCGTTTCGCTTCCGGCATCTTGATGTCCCCGCGTGCCCAGACCGCGGCCGCTTTCAGGGCGTTCCCCGGCCGATCTTCAAGCGGATATCGCGCCTTCAGGATCGTCAACGGCGCCTGCGCGCATTCAAACGCCCACATCACGAGGGTTCTGTGTTTCTGTCCACCCATGAGATCGATCAGTCCTCGAAGACATTCGCTCTCTTGGTCGAAGAGAATCTGATTTCCTCTATGTAATTTGGTTTCGACGCTGTGATAGATATCTTCGCTGACATGCCTGCCAACTTTTCGGTCGATCGTTTTCATCGGATGATTCCCTCCCGTCCTTCGTTGACCAAACAATCGGATCCGTCCAAGCGTTCCAGCGCGACAAAAGCTCCCAAACCCCGCAACAGCATCATAGCACCGAATTCGGCGATTGGAAAGACTTGTGTCAAATCGGCGAAGTGAATGCGGTCTTTTCCGCAGAAAACAAAGACCATTCGCCGATTCCGTCATCCTGACGATTCGTTGAATGGTCTCTTCTTGGCTTGAACTTATTTCAGCGTAAGCAACGTGACGCTTTCAACGTGGACCGTCTGCGGGAACATGTCGAACGGCGTGATTTCGACGACTTTGTAGCCGCCGTCGGCGAGGATCCGAAGATCGCGCACGAGCGTCGCCTGGTCGCAGGAGACATAGACGATCCTGGGGATCTTCATGTCGATGATCGCCGCGAGCATCGCGTCGTCGCAGCCCTTGCGGGGCGGGTCGATGAAAATCACGTCGAATTTGAACTTGCGCCATTTCTGGATGACCGTTTCGGCTTCTCCGACTTCGAAGAAGGCGTTTTTGATGCCGTTGAGCTCCGCGTTCCGGCGGGCGTCCTGGATCGCCGTCTTGACGACTTCGATGCCGAAGACCTTGAAGGCGCGGTTGGCCACGAAGAGGCCGATCGAACCGATGCCGCAATAGGCGTCGATGACCTTCTCCTTGCCGGTGAGTTCGGCGGAGTCGGCGGCGAGATGATAGAGTTTCTCGGTTTGGATCGAATTGGTCTGGAAGAACGAACGATGGCCGATGTGAAACTGAACTTCGCCGATCTGGTCGATGAGTCCGTCGGTGCCGTGGATGATCTGGACCGCATCGGTCGAGAGGCTCGACTCGTCGTTGGTCATCGAGATTGCGATCGAGACGACTTCGGGGATCTTCGCGACGATTTTCTTGACGAACAGTTCGCGCTGCGGCAGATCGGCGACGGCGAGGTGGAGGAGCAGGGCGAGCTGGCGGGTCTTCGAGGATTCGCGGATGACGGCGGACTTCAGTTCGCCGGCTTCGGTTGAGGGATCGTAGGCCTTGATGCCGAGCTCGTTGGCGATGTTCTTGATGAGGATGATCAGGTCGAATGCCCGTTTCGGCATGATGTGGCATTCCTCGAGATTGACGAGATCGTGCGATTTCGCCCGGAAGAATCCCGCTTCGATGCCCTTGTCGCCGTTTTGAAACTTGACTTCGACCTTGTTCCGATAGTTGTAGGGATTGATCATCCCGACCATGTCGTTGACTTTGACATTCTCGAACCCGGCGCGTTTCAGCGTCGTTTCGATCCGATATTTCTTGAAGGAGAGCTGGATGTCGTAATCCATGTGCATCAGGTCGCAGCCGCCGCAGACGTCGAAATGCCTGCATTTGGGCTGGACCCGGTACGGACTCTTCTCGACCATCTCGACGATTTTTCCGAAACCGAAATTCTTCCGGCGTTCGATGACGTCGATGTCGGCTTTTTCACCTTTCAACATGCCTTTGACGAAGACCGTATAGCCGTCTTCGAGTTTGCAGACGCCGAGTGCGTCGTGGGTGAGATCGACGGCTTCCACAACGGTGATGGTTCGTTCGTTATCCATGTTACTCCCCCTCCTTTCCCTTGCGGAATTGTTTCAGATATTCTTCGGCGAGTCCGCCGATGGCGGTCTCGCGGTACTTATGGTGGATGTCCTTGCCGGTCTGGTACATCGTTTCGATGACCATGTCGAGCGTGATCCGGTGCGATTCCGCCAAAAAATAAGCGAGTCCGCAGGCGTCGATCGCCCGCAAGGCGCCGACGGCGTTACGCTCGATGCAGGGAATCTGCACGTAGCCGAGGACCGGGTCGCAGGTGAGTCCGAGATGATGTTCGAGCGACACTTCGGCCGCATAGTCGATCGCGTTCAAGGAAAGTCCGTCGAATTCCGCGGCGAGTGCCGCGGCCATCGCGACGGCGGCGCCGACTTCGGCCTGGCATCCGGCGATCGCCCCGGAAATCGAGGCGTTGTGTTTGATCAGATTGCCGACGATGCCGGCGGTAGCGAGGCCTTCGAGGCACTTTTTGACGGTGAGGCGGCGACGGTTCTTGAGATAGCGCATGACGGCCGGAACGACGCCGCAGGATCCGCACGTCGGGGCGGTGACGACTGTATGCCCGCTCGCGTTCTCTTCTGACACCGCGTACGCGTAGGCGGAGACGGTGCGGCTTTCGGTGATGTCCTGAGGTTCGTGAGGCAGGACTCCCGAAAGCAACATCTTTGCCTTGCGGCTGATGCCGAGTTCGCCGGGCAGCGTCCCCTCGGCTTTGAGCCCGCGGGTGACGCAGTCGTTCATCGTCTTGTAGACGTGGGCGAGATAGTTCCAGATGTCCGGTCCTTCGAACCGTTCGACGTACTCGTGAAGGCGAAGTCCCTGGTCCTTGCAGTACGCCTTGATCGCTTCGAACGTGTGATGCGGATAGACGTCGGGAGTGACGTCATCGTCGTCGCCTTCGATCTTGATCGACCCGCCGCCCACGCTGTAGACGCGCCAGCGGTATTCGCTGTCGTCTTGCGCGATGCCGACGATGTCAAGCGTATTCGGATGCGCGAGGATATAGGAGGGATCGAAGCGGACCTCGACGTCTTGAAGGGTTTCTTGGATGACGACGTCGGTAAGATGGCCTCTTCCCGTCAATGCGAGGGACCCGTAGAGCGTGACCTTGAAGCGGACGGCGTCCGGGTGGGCGCGGCGGAACAGTACGCATGCCTTCTGCGGTCCCATCGTGTGCGAGCTGGAGGGGCCATATCCGATTTTATACAACTCTCTCAACGATTTCATGCGAGCCGCCCCATAAACGATACTGTGAAAATTATACCACGTTTTCATAAAAAGCGCACACCCCGTCGGCGAAATTTCGTCGAATGGAAAAGGGCCCGCGGACGACCGCGGACCCTGGTAAAAATCAATGTTTTTAAATCTGATTGGACGCCTTGTTGGGAAGAAACCACATCATCACGGCGATCATACCCACCGCGGAGCCGATGAAGAATATCGCGGTACCGGCCCGGGCGATGACGAATCCGGCGATGACCGCCGCGACCGGGATGAGCGCCTGCGAAAGGGTTCCCGAAACCGCCGAGACCTTGCCGAGCATATCCTTGCGGACCTTCCGCTGCATCACCATCGAGAGCGGGATGTTGAAGGCGACAAGTCCCAGTCCGCAGATGAACATCAGGATGATCCCGCCGATCAGCACGGCGTTGATCGGCACGAACCCATAATAGTAGAACACCAGGAGCGCGCATAGCCCGCTCATCGAAATGACGAAACCGGTGAGCGCCCGCTTGAGCGGCTTGGCATAACTCGCTTTCGTCTTCTGTCGCGCCAGGACCAGCGACATCAGAATCGAGGCGATCGAGAGCGAGATCGAGAAGGCGCCATACCAGCTCGTACGATCCATGAAGGAGGAGAACAGGTAGGTCGATTCCTCTGCAAAGCGGAAGTAGACCCAGTTCTGCATCCCGTTTGAGAAGATCGGCGAGACGAAGAAGTTGATCATGAGCGCCATCACCATGATCGCGACGATCGCTTTTTCCGAAATCAGGTATTTGAAGCCGACCTTGATGTCGGAGAAGACGGTCTTCAGATCGAGCGTCTCATCCACGGATTGTTTGTGCTCGTAGCGGATGAACATCTCGGAAACCGCGGAGAAGACGTAAGCGATGCCGTTGATGATGAAAATCCAGCCGACGCCGATTTTCGCATAAAGCATGGCGGCGAAGACGAGTCCGATGATCGCCTGGAAATTGTCCGACATCTGCAGATACGACGCGCCGGGCTGGAGTTCCTCGTCGGAAACGATGAAGCGGAGAAGCGATCTCGCCGCCGGCATGAAGATCGCGGCGTTGGCGGCGAGGACGAACTCCATCACGAACAGGGCGATGAGCTTGAATACGTTCGATTCGACGAGGAAGACGATGGCTCCGACGGCGAGGATCGTGAGGCCGCGGATGAAATCGGTGACATACATGATTTTCGCCTTGTTCCAGCGGTCGGCCAATACCCCGCCGATCGGCGAGAGGATGACGATCAGGATGCCGGAGAGGGCGATGAAGACGGCCTTGATGATTTCCGCGTCGGACGCGCCGAACAGCGGGATCGTGATTTCATAGATATAGAATCCGATCGCGAAACTGAAAAAGACGTGGGCGATGTTGGAGACGGCGATGCCCCAAAACAAAAGGGCGAAGTTCCGGTTTTTGAAAACACGGATCTTCGCCCCCGCTGCGGCGGGCCGGATATCGGCCGACATGTTATTCGATGACGATGCGGACGAGGTCGCCGTCGGCGGATTTGATGTTGACGATCTCGCCGAGGGCGCCGGCGTTGACCATCTGGATCAGGGCGTCGAGGTCGATGTCCATGTCGTCGAGCGAGTCGAGTTTGAATTTGCCGGTCTTCAAAAGCTTCGCGAATTCGACCGGGAGTTCAATCTTGACGACGTCGCCGTCGGCGGAGTCGACGTACACCTTCAGCATGCGGAACGAGGCCTTTTTCGTCGGGATGATGACTTCGGGATGTTCCTGTTCGTTCTTGTCACCGATCGCGGAAAGCAGTTTTTCCGCGTCTTCGGAAGTGATCGTGCCCTTGTTGAGCAGATCGAGGATTTTCATTCTTTCTTGTTTCAGTTCGTCTTTTGCCATGATGGTGCCTCCTGTGTGGGTGAATCTTATTGGATCCGGCGAAGCATGTCGGACGCTTCGTTCGGGGTGATCTGACCGGTCTGCATCTTGTCGAGGATGATGGCGGTGAGGATGGTCTCGGCCTGTTCGTAGGTGATATCGCCTTTGAGGACCAGGCGGAGGACGCGATTCTGTTCTTGTTCGAGATAATGTCTTGACATGATAGGTACCCTTTCTCCTTAACGGATCTTTCTCAGTTGTTCCGCCGCTTCGAGGGCGCTGATTTCACCCTTGCCGAGTTTTTCGAGGATTTCGATCCGGGACATCTTCGGCGTTTCTTCCTTCGCGGGGGTGGCGGAATCTTCCATCGCGGGGGCGGCGTCCGGCGTGTAGCCGAGGACGGTGATGACGTCGTCGAGCATCTTCTTGACGGTTGGATAGCTGACGTTCATTTCCTTTTCGAGCGCCTTGATGTTCCCGCGGTTCTTGACGAAGATTTCGATGAAGTACAGTTTTTCGGTGTCGAGGTAGTTGAACTTGGAGAGCGTGAACGCACCGGATACCGAGGTGTTGCAGTGATCGCAGTGAAGTTCGGTGACGACGAGGTCTTGGTGGCAAACCGGGCATTGGGAGAGCACCGGATACTTGGCTTTGGGGCTTGCGAAGTCGGCGAATCCCTTGAAAGCGTCTTTCTTGAACGTTTTGAATTCCATCGGTTGGTTCCTCCTGTTAAATCGTTTTAATGTAGACACGGACGCCGTCGGTCGTCTTGACTTCGACCTTGATACCGCGGACGGCGATGAGTTTGATGATTTCCTGTTTATCGAGCGGCATGTCCTTTGTATCGAGTTTCACGAATCCGAGGATCATTCTGGCGAAGAGGATCGGGAGCGGGAGCCAGAAGAGAAAAGCGAGGAAGTTGGTGACGCCTTTCGATTCCGGAATCCGGATGCGGAGTTTGATGAAGTGCGCCCGCTTCGGTCCGCGTTCCTTGAGGGGCTTCGGGAAAAGTGCGCGGTAGGCTTGACGTTTTCCGATTTCTTTTCGTCCGAGACGATCTAATGTTTGATTTTCCAATGTTTTTTGCTCCGCGATATTGATTTTATCAACTTGCACCTTAATTATATTAATGTTTTGTTTAAATTGCAAGCATTTTTTAACAAATTTTTTAAAAAAATAAAACGTCTCTTAAGAGACGTCTTTTGAAACGACCTTTTTCCGGCGGATCAGATGGTATAGCAGGATGACCGCGCAGGCGCCGATGACGAATCCCGGGACATCGAAACAGACGGCGTCGAGGAAGGAAGGTCCCCGGTCCGGGACGAACGCCTGAAGCCCTTCGTCGGCGAAGGCGACGAGGCCTCCCGCCAGGAAGACCGGCCAAAGCCGATGCCTCCAGGCGAATGCGGACATCATATAGCTGATCCCGAGCGCGGCGTATTCAATGACGTGCGCGAGCTTGCGCACGATCTCATGCAGGACGTCGAAGGCGAGGTCGTAGTGCGGGAAGATCCCCTTCAGGACCGTTTCGACGGCTGCGGTGAGCGGTGAAGAAAGCGCGGCCGACTCCGTCCCGACCCGAAGCGACATCGCGAAGATTCCCAGGGTGAAGAGCGCGCTCACCCCGAGCAGAAGGTACTTTTTCACAAATGACCCTTCATTTCGAGGATCACGTCGCGGAGTTCGGCGGCGCGTTCGAAGTCGAGATCCTTGGCGGCCGCGCGCATCTGCATTTCCAGGATCTCGATCGATTTCTGGATTTCCTTCTTCGAGATCCGCTTGTAGTCGACCTCGCCGGTCTTCTTGTCGATCTTGATCGAGAGCGATTCGCCGATCGCCTTGAGGATCGTCTTCGGGACGATGCCGTGTTCTTCGTTGTGCCTGATCTGGATGGTCCGGCGGCGGAGCGTCTCATCGAGCGCAAAGCGCATCGACGGCGTGATCTGGTCGGCGTACATGATGACCTTGCCGTGTTCGTTGCGGGCGGCGCGGCCGATGATCTGGACGAGCGAGCGGCCGCTGCGGAGGAAGCCTTCCTTGTCGGCGTCGAGAATCGCGATCAGCGATACTTCCGGGAGGTCGATGCCTTCGCGCAGGAGGTTGATCCCGACGATGATGTCGTGGATCCCGAGGCGGAGCTTGCGGATGATCTCCATCCGTTCGAGCGTCTTGATTTCGGAATGGAGATAGGCGACCTTGTACCCCATCCCCTGCAGATACGCGGTCAAATCTTCGCTCATCTTGATCGTGAGCGTCGTGATCAGGACCCGTTCCTTGCGGGCGAGGGTCGTCTCGATCTCGCCGATGAGGTCATCGATCTGGCCTTCGGACTTGCGGACGTAGACGTTCGGGTCGAGCAGGCCGGTCGGACGGATGATTTGTTCGACGATCGCGCCGGCGCGTTCGAGTTCGTAGTCGCCGGGCGTCGCCGAAACGTAGACGACCTGGTTGATCTTGGCGTTGAATTCTTCATAGTTGAGGGGCCGGTTGTCGAGCGCCGAGGGTAACCGGAACCCATATTCGACGAGCGTCGTCTTGCGCGAGCGGTCGCCGTTGAACATCCCGCGCACCTGCGGGAGCGTGACGTGTGATTCGTCGACGATGAGCAGGAAGTCCTTCGCGAAGAAGTCGATCAACACCGACGGGGTCTCGCCCGGACCGCGCAGGGAAAGATGGCGGGAATAGTTTTCGACGCCGTTGCACGTCCCCATCTCCGACAGCATCTCGAGATCATACATCGTTCTCTGCCAGATCCGCTCGGCCTCGAGCGGGCGGTTGGTTTCTTTGAAAATTTGAACCTGTTCGAGCAGTTCCGCCTTGATCCGTCCCATCGCCGTTTCGAGTTTTCCGCGGTCGGTGAGGAAGTGCGAAGCCGGAAACAGCGAAATCACCTGACGCTCCTCGAAGGCTTCGCCGGTGACGACGTTGAAGATGCGGATCCGCGACACCTTGTCGTAGTCGAACGAGATCCGGATCCCGGAGGTCTTTTCATAGGTGGGGAGGATTTCCAACACGTCGCCCTTGACGCGGAAACAGCCGCGGTTGAAGTCGATGTCGTTGCGTTCGTAGAGGATCGCCACGAGCTGGCGGATCAGCACGTCGCGGCCGAACTCTTCGCCGACGCGGACCGTGACGATGCCCTTCCGGTATTCCTCCGGGTCGCCGATGCCGTAGATGCAGGACACCGAGGCGACGATGATCGTGTCGCGGCGCTCCAACAGCGAGCTGGTCGCCGCATGGCGCATCTGGTCGATCTCGTCGTTGATCATCGAATCCTTCTCGATGTAGAGGTCGCGGCCGGGGATATAGGCTTCCGGCTGATAGTAATCGTAATAGGAAATGAAGTATTCGACCCGGTTTTCCGGGAAGAAGTTCTTGAATTCGGTATAGAGCTGGCCCGCGAGCGTCTTGTTGTGGGCGAGCACGAGCACCGGCCGGTCGAGTTGTTCGATCAGGTTGGAGACGGTGTAGGTCTTGCCGGTGCCGGTGGCGCCGAGCAATACCTGTTCCTTCATGCCGGATTTGATGTTGTTCACCAACTGCTCGATCGCCTTCGGCTGATCGCCGGTCGGCTGATAGTCGGATACGAGTTTGAAGATTCCCATCGTCCCACCTCCATGCTTACAAGTATATCATATCGGACCGATGTGCGACATCGGGTTTTGACTTTGGGCGTGCTTCTGCTAAAATGGAACTGGTGATCATATGAACATCGTCCTGTGCGCCATCGACGCCAAATTCATCCATACGAACGTTGCCCTCCGGCTTCTGAAGGCGAACTGCCCGCTTCCTTGCGAACTGTTCGAATTCACGATCAAAAGCGATGAGGACACGATCGTCTCAACCATCCTTGCGGCGGCGCCCGACCTCGTCGCGTTTTCCGTCTATATCTGGAACGTCGAAATCGTCAGGCGGGTCGCAGACGCGATCCGCAAACGTTCCTCTGCGAAAATCGTTGCCGGCGGCCCTGAAGTAGCCCATGACGCAGGGCGTTTTCTCGCCGATTGTCCGTTCGACTTTGTCGTCCGAGGCGAGGGCGAACGAGCTTTTGCGCGCCTCGTGACAGCCCTCGCGGACGGATCTTCGTTCCGTGACATCCCGAATTTGGCGTATTGGGACGGTTCGACGGAACGGATCAATCCGATCGAACCGATCGCCGACCTTGCCGGGATTGCCAGCCCGTATCGGTTTACGGCGGATGAAAAAGACATCCCGCGCAAGATCCAGTACCTCGAACTATCCCGCGGCTGTCCCTTTTCCTGCGCGTACTGTCTCGCTCCGCTCGATGGGGCGGTGCGGTTTTTCCCGCTTCCGCGAATCAAGGATGAGATTCTGGCTTTGCAGGAACGCGGCGCGCGGACCTTCAAGTTCCTCGACCGCACCTTCAACGTCCGGCCCGAGGTCGCGACCGACCTCTTCGACTTCATCATCCGAAACCGGCGTGACGGCGTCGTCTTCCAGTTCGAGATCACCGGCGACATCCTGCCCGATGCGATCATCCGGCACTTAAACGATGTCGCGCCGCCCGGGCTGTTCCGCTTCGAGATCGGGATCCAGTCGACGAACGATGCGACCAACCGGGCGGTCGCGCGCACGCAAGACAACGCGCGCCTCTTTAAGAACATCCGTGCGCTCGTCGCGGGCGGACGCGTCACGATCCATCTCGATCTGATCGCCGGTCTGCCGGAAGAGGGTCTGGATTCCTTCATCCGCACGTTCGACGATTCGTTTGCGCTCTTCGCCCCCGAACTGCAGCTCGGGTTTTTGAAGATGCTCCGAGGAACGCCGCTGCGGCGTGACGCCGCTCGACTGGGGTATGAATATGATCCGAATCCGCCCTACCAGGTGACAAAAAGCGCCGTGCTGTCGGCCGTCGACCTCGATCGCATCGCTTGCGTCGAAGCCGTCCTCGAACACTTCTGGAACCGCGGCTTCATGCCGGAAGCGATGAAGATGATGCACGCATGCGTTCCTTCGATGTTCTTTTGGATGGAATCGCTGTATGCGTTTCTTCTTGATCGCGGCTTCTCGTTTCTCCGCCACCAGATCTTCGAGATGTTTGCGCTCATCGACGCGTTCGCGCAGAAGACGATTCCCGCCGGATACGCGAACGTGCATGACGCGCTCGTCCGCGACTATCTCGAACGGGCCGAGGCGCGTCCGAAACCGTGGTGGACGGTCCGTGAGGAACGCCGCGAGCAAAAAAGCGCGCTCTTGCAACGGGCGCATGCAATCGATCCGTCGATCCCGCTCGACGATTATTTCAAATACGGCGTCGTCGCTCCATACGCCGGCGGTTACCTCGCCGCGGTCTATCGTCCGTCCGGAAAATCCATGATCCGATTCGATTGAAAAACCGCCACCCGGCGAACCGGATGGCGGTTTTTTATCTTGTTCCCTGATCGTAAATCTTGCCGGCGGCTTTCGGCGCGCGCGACGATTTCGACGTGGCCACGAGCACGATGAGCGTGGCGACATAGGGAATCATGCGATACAGGTTCGTGTTGATGTCGAGGGCGGAAAGGAAGGGAATCGACGAATACGAGATCGCGATCGTCTTCATGAGACCGAAGAAGAAGGCGGCGAACAGGACGCGGAACGGCCGCCAGTTGCCGAAGATGAGCACGGCGATGGCGAGGAAGCCGAATCCGGAAACCGTTCCTTCGAAGGACTTTCCGACGGATGCGGCGAAGATGAAGCCGCCCATCCCGGCGAGGAAACCGGAGGTGAGGACGGCGCCGTAGCGGATCTTGAAGATGTTGACGCCGAGCGAGTCGGCGGCGTGCGGGTTTTCGCCGCAGGCCATCAGGCGCAGGCCGGTCTTCGTCTTATAGAGGAAAACGTAGGCGAGAAGCAGGATGATGATCCCCATGTAGAAACCGACATTGACGTTCTTGAAGAACAGGTCGCCGATCACCGGGATGTCGGCGAACGAACCGACTTCCGTCATCTTGAACGTGGTTTTGTATTCGATGTGGCGGCCGCCGATGACCGAACGGGCGACGAAGATCGCGATCGCCGGGGCGACCAGGTTCAGGGCCGTGGCGGAAATCGTTTGGTCGGCCTTCATCGTGATCGAAGCATAGGCGTGCAGCCAAGAAAAGAGCAATCCGGCGATGCCGCCGATGAAGGCGCCCTCGATGAAGAGGATGCTCTTATCGAGGTTGGACTGCGCCGCGGCGAGGACGAGCGTCTGCGGTTCGGCGATCTTGACGAACCAGCAGCCGACGAACGCGCCGAAGATCATGATGCCTTCGAGGGCGATGTTGGTGACGCCGCTCTTTTCGCAGATCATCGCGCCGACGGCGACGATCAAAAGCGGAATCATCGTTTCAAGCGTGGAGGTGAACAGTTCGTAGACGAGCGCATTCGTGATCATCGTTCGTCACCTCCGCTCAGTACGGCCGCATCGGCCGTTTTTTTCTTCTTGCGGCGTTGCAGGAACTGATAGAGCGCGACGGAAAGCGCGCTGAAATAGATGATGACACTGGTGATGACGTCGGCGAGTTCCTTCATGTAGTTGGCCTGGTCGATATAGTCGCCGCCGATCCGGATGTAGGCGAGGAAGAGCCCGGCGAGCCCGACGCCGATCGGCTCGGAAAGACCGAGCAGGGCGATCGAAATGCCGTCGAACCCGATCGACATGAACTCCGAGGACATCGTCGCCTGGTCGGTGAACATCTTCTTGTCGGGAACCATGATGATGATCGCGCCGGCGAGACCGGCGAGCAGTCCCGAGATCGCCATCGAAAGCATGATGTCGCGCTTGGTGTTCATGCCGGCGTACTTCGAGGCGTCGCGGTTGAATCCCGCCGCCTTCAATTGATAGCCGAGCGTCGTCTTGTTCAACACGATGTACATGATGACGACCGCCGCAATCGCGATCAGGATGCCGATGTTGACGGTGTAGCCGTTGAACACGTCCGCCAGACCGCGGGGCAACCAGGCCGTCTGCGCGAGCGTGTCGGTATAGGGCGCAAGCGAAATCTGTCCGGTCACCGAGTCGACGAAGCGATGCCGCAGATTGAATGCGTCAAGCGACCAGAACGCGAAATACATCGCGATATAGTTCATCATGATCGAGGCGACGACTTCGTGGACGTTGAAGACGGATTTGAGGAATCCGATGATGAACCCCCACAAGGACCCGGCCGCCATGCCGCCGATCAAACAGAGCATCCAGTGCCACGGCGCGGGGATCGAAAGCTTGACGCCGATGATGATCGCCGCGAGCGCCCCGAACACGAGCTGTCCCGGCGCCCCGATGTTGAAAAGACCGGTCTTGAAGGCGAAGCCGACCGCGAGGCCGGTCAAAATCAGCGGCGCGGCGCGGTAGAGCATGTAGCCGAGGCTGTTCATGCCCTTGTTGAATCCGCCGGCAAGCAACTTGGCGATGCCGCGGAACAATTGCGGGTCATTGATGACGTTGAAGACCTTGACCTTGACGAGCAGCCAGATCACGAACATCGTGAAGATGCCGAAGATCAGGCCGGCGCCGATCGCGACGAGCGAAGGCATCGCCTTCTTGAAGGTCGCGCCGACGAAAAACGCCCGGATCGCAGTCGGAATATGCTTGAAGAAGGCGCCGATGCGCTTCAGGATGTCATGCGGCTTCATCGGTCTTCACCTCGGATTTCGAGCCGGACATATAAAGTCCGATTTCGTGGAACGTCGTCTTCTGTGGATCGAGTTCGGCGACGATGCGCCCTTCGAACATCACGAGGATGCGGTCCGAAAGGTCGATGATTTCGTCGAGTTCGAGGCTGATGAGCAAAATCGCTTTGCCCGCATCGCGTTCCTTCAAAAGTTGTTCGTGGATGTATTCGATCGCGCCGACGTCGAGGCCGCGGGTCGGCTGGACGGCGACGAGCAGTTCGGGATCGCGGGAGATCTCGCGCGAGATGATCGCCTTCTGCTGATTTCCCCCGGACATCGAGCGGACCACGGTGGCGACCCCGGCGGCGGAACGGATGTCGAATCGTTCGATCAGGTTTTCCGCGTTGGCGTCGACGGCGTCGAACTTGATGAATCCGCGCTTCTGGTACGCGGGAAGATAGTAGTTCTCCAAAACCAGATTTTCGGCGAGATTGAAATCGAGGACGAGGCCGTGCTTGTGGCGGTCTTCGGGAATATGGCCCATGCCGGTTTCCAATTTCGTCCGAATCGAGGCGTCGGTGATGTCGACGCCTTTCAGGGTGAAGCGGCCGGCGGTCTGACGCTTCAGGCCGGTGATGATGTCGACGAGTTCGGTCTGACCGTTGCCTTCGATACCGGCGATGCCGATGATTTCGCCGCCCTTGGCGCTGATCGACACGTCGTCGACCGTCATCCGGTTCTTCTCCTTGCTGAAATAGGAAACATGTTCGGCACGGAAAATCTCATCCTTTACGTTGGCGGGATGCTTGTGGACGGTGAAGATGATCTTGCGTCCGACCATCATTTCCGCGAGGTCGGCCGCGGTCGTGTCCTTGACGTCGACGGTGCCGATGCACTTGCCCTTGCGGAGCACCGTGCAGCGGTCGGCGACCGCCATGACTTCATTCAGTTTGTGGGTGATGATGACGATCGATTTGCCTTCTTTGGCAAAGTTGCGGATCGTGATCATCAGTTCATCGATCTCCTGCGGCGTGAGGACCGCCGTCGGTTCGTCGAAAATCAGGATGTCGGCGTCGCGGTAGAGCATCTTGAGGATCTCCACGCGTTGCTGCATCCCGACCGATATATCCTTGATCAGCGCATCGGGGTCGACGGTCAGTTTGTACCGTTCGCTCAATGCGACGATTTTTTTTCGCGCTTCTTTTTTGGTCAGAAACCCATACTTGGTGTCTTCGTTGCCGAGGATGATGTTTTCCGTGACGGTGAAAACATCCACGAGCTTGAAGTGCTGGTGGACCATCCCGATGCGAAGACGGTTGGCGTCATTCGGATTCTTGATCTCGACTTTTTCGCCTTTGTAGCGGATCTCGCCGCCATCGGCGGCGTAGAGCCCGAACAGGATTGACATCAATGTGCTTTTGCCGGCGCCGTTTTCGCCGACGAGGGCGTGGACTTCGCTCTGCTTCAGTTCGAACGTCACATGGTCGTTCGCCTTGAGCGTGCCGAAATTCTTGCAGATGTCGAGCATTTCGATGATGTAGGGCATGCGATCACCTCAGAAGTCATTCCGGTCCTTCATTTGAAAAGAAGGAAGGACGAGTGAAAAATCCTTCCTTCTTTCAAGACGAAGTGTATTCAGGTGCTTGATTGTCTGTCAGATGATGATGTTTATTCTGCCGGTGCGGGCGGTTCGGCGGCTTCGGTGATCGCGACGATCTCTCCGGGGAGGAGGATGCCGAGGTCTTCGAGGAACGCGGCGAGGCTGGATGCATCGTTCGTCGGGACGACGACGGTGCCGGCGACGACGAGGTCGAACAGGGTCTCATAGGCTGCTTCGACGGCAGCGGCTCTGTTCATGAAGCGGGAGAAATCGGCCGGGAGCGCGACGCCGCCTTCGGCGGAGCCGAGGGAGATCGTTCTGCCACCGACGAAGGTTCCGCCGTAGTAATCGGTGAGCGCCTGGAAGGCGGCTTCGCCGACGCCCTTGAGGGCGGAGGTGATGACGGTCAGCGATTGTTCGGACTGATCCATGTCGACGCCGATCGTATGTTTGCCGGCGACTTCTTCGGCGGCGAGCATCGCGGACGATCCGGCACCGCCGGCGGCGGCGAAGATGATGTCGACGCCTGCGTTGAACCAGGCAACCGCGAGGTTCTTGGCATCATCGGACGGCGCGAAGCTGCCGAGATAATGATAATGATTGTAGCTGAACGTGATATCTTCGTCGAGTTCTTCGGCTGCGTAGTAGGCGCCGGCGATAAAGCCGATGCCGAAGCGGACGACGGCCGGAACCGCCATGCCACCGAAGAAGCCGAGGTTGTCCATGCCGCCCACGACGGCTGCGTAGCCGGCATAGAATCCGGCTTCTTGCTCATCGAACAGGATGCAGAGGGTGTTCGCGGCGGTCGTATAGGTCGAATAGTCGGCCGTATGCGGTTCGCCGTCGATCAAAACGAACTTGACATCGGGATACAGCGTCTGGGCTTGATAGATCGAAGTTTCGAACAGGAAGCCGGGAGTGACGACGATTTTCGCGCCGCCATCGACGGCGGTGGAGATGGCAGCGAGATACGCTGCGTCGGAGATTTCCGACGGCTTGTAGTACTTGTAGGTCTTCTCGTTCGCTTCGGCGTAACGGATGATGCCTTCCCAGGTGCCCTGGTTGAAGGACTTGTCATCGATTCCGCCCGAGTCGGTGACCATGGCGATTTCATAGGTCGTTTCGCCGCAGGCCACAAGCGTTAAAACGGATACCAAAGCCAATGCAAGTGCGATTAGTGCCTTTCTCATTTGTTTCCCTCCGTTTTCTATTGAATATCTTTTGAAAATATTCTAGCATCATTATACCGCCATCGGCGGGCGATGTAAACCATTTTTCGGTGAATAAAACCGATCCCTCGAGCGAAAAACCGAATGATAATGAATCTTCTATAAATCAGCTTATCTTTTCAAGATATTCGTACAGATCGGTCCGTTTGCGCTTGACGGCGAGCGCTTCCCGAAGCGGCATGCTGAAGATTTCGATGCCCCGGGCGCAGACGGCGTGGCCGAACGCCCCGTCCCTGACGAGTTCGACCGCGTAGGTCCCCATCTTCGAAGCGAGGATGCGGTCATAGGCCGCCGGCGTGCCGCCGCGCTGGACGTATCCGAGGACGGTCGCGCGGGTTTCATAGCCGGTGTAATCCTCGATTTCCTGCGCGAGCGCGAAGACGTCGAGCATGTGTTCCGCGACAACGACGATCATGTGCCGTTTCTTCATCTGCTTGGCTTTCCTGATCTTGTCGAGAACGTCTTCCCGGTGGAACCCGGTCTCTTCGGTGATGACGATTTCCGACCCGGAGGCGACGCCGGCGAAAATCGACAAATCGCCGCAATGGCGTCCCATCAGTTCGACGACGGTGCAGCGCTGGTGCGAAAAGGAGGTGTCGCGCAGCTTGTCGATGCAGTCGATCGCGGTGTTGAGCGCGGTGAAAAAGCCGATCGTGTACTCCGTCGAGGCGATGTCGTTGTCGATCGTTCCGGGGATTCCCATGCAGTTGACGCCCATGTCGCAGAGATCCGCCGCGCCGCGGTAGGTGCCGTCGCCGCCGATCGTGACGAGCGCGTCGATCGAGAGCGCCTTGAGGTGGTCGACCGCCTTCTGCCGCACTTCGAGCTGTTTGAATTCTTCGAGACGCGCCGATCCGAGGATCGTTCCGCCGCGGTTCAGGATCATCCCGACGTCGTTTCTTTCGAACTTCCGGATATCCCCGTCGACGAGACCCTTGTATCCGTTCATGACGGCGTACGCTTCGATGCCGTAATGGATCGCCGTCCGCACCACGGCGCGGACCGCGGCGTTCATGCCGGGAGCGTCTCCTCCCGAGGTCAATACCGCTATCTTCATCGCAGTCGCTTCCTTTCAGCGCAATTTCTGAACATCGTCGATGATGAATTGTTTCTTGTCGCTCTTCTGTTCGAGCCTTCCGACGAAGACGAGGACGGCGCCTTTCTCGAGGTCGGAAGCCGCCCTGGCGTAGGTGCGCGGGAAGAGCGTGCCTTCGGCGCTGGACAACTGGTCTTCGATTTCGACGAACGCCATCGCCTCGCCGCCTTTGGTCTTGATCTTGTTGATGCGGGAGACCATGCCGGCGAACCGGATCGAAGTTCCCAACGAATGGATTGCGTCGGACACCGTCAGAAGTCCCAAAGCGGTCAACTTCTCCGCAAAGCGGTTAAGCGGATGATGGAGGAGATTGATGCCGATCAGTTCCTTTTCGCGTTCCTGCAGGACCTCGAAATCAACCTCGGGGGAATCGATGTAGACGAAGCGGGTGGTGTCGGAATACTCGCCGAAGGACATGTAGTTGGCGATCTGCTTCTGATTGTTCGAAAGCGTCGCCCGGTTCTTGCCGAAGGAATCGAACGCCCCGACCATGATCAGGCTTTCGATCGCGCGGGCGTTCACGTCCGTCGTCCGGCGCATGAAATCGATGAAGTCGGCGAAGGGTGCGTCGCCGCGGAGTTCTTCGATCCGTTTGGCGACCACGGGACCGATCCCGCGGATCCCCTGGAAGGGGAAGCGGAGCCCGTCCTGTTCAATCCGGAAACGGGCGCCGGAGCGGTTGATGTCGGGGGGCAGGACCTTGATCCCGAGCTTGCGGCATTCCCGCACGTAGTCGTGCGTCGCCGCGGCGGAGCCGACGGCGGCGTCGAGCAAAACCGCCATGAATTCGAACGGATGGTTCGCCTTCAGGTAGGCCATCCAGTAGGCGACGAGGGCATAGGCGACGGAGTGGGACTTGTTGAAACCGTAGTCGGCGAACTTCACGATGTAGTCGTAGATCTGGTTGGCGACATCGGAGGCGTGACCGTTTTCGGTGCACTTGCGGACGAATTTCTCGCGCTCCTTGACGAGTACGTCTTCCTTCTTCTTGGAGACGGCGCGGCGTAGCACGTCGGCTTCGCCGAGCGAATAGCCGGCGTACTGGTTGGCGATCTGCATGATCTGTTCCTGGTAGACGATGATCCCGAACGTCTCCTTGAGGATTTCCGCGAGCGCCGGATCGGGATAGCTGACCTTCGCCTTGCCGCTGCGGCGTTCGAGATAACTCGGGATGTTCGCCATCGGCCCCGGACGGAACAGCGCGACCGCCGCGGAGATGTCCTCGAAGGTCTTGATCTGCATCTGCCGCAAAAGGTTCATCATGCCGTCGCTTTCGAGTTGGAAAACGCCGAGGACATTGACGTCCTGCAAGAGCTTGAAGGTCGACGGATCATCCATCGGGATCTTGTAGATGTCGACCTTCATGCCGCGGTTCTGCTCGACGAGCTTCAGGACGCGGTCGATCGTGGTGAGGTTGGAGATGCCGAGGAAGTCGATTTTGAGGAGGCCGATCGCTTCGAGGTCGGACGCTTCGAACTGGGTCTGGTTGAGGTCGAGCAACCCGGTGCGGACCGGCGAGAACGTCGTGATCGGCTCGTCGGTGATCACGATGCCGGCGGCGTGGGTCGACAGGTGCTTCGGCAAATCGACCAGTTTTTCGGCGATCGTGAGCAGTTCCGCGATTACCGGCGTCGCCATCATGTATTTGTATTTCGCGGGTTCGTTCCGTTTGAATTCGACGATCGAATTCGATGTTTCGCTCACCGATCCGGTGATCTCGCCGACGACCGCGTCGGGCGTCTTCAGGATCCGGGCGACTTCGCGGATCGCGCTCTTGCCCTGGAAGGTGCCGAAGGCGACGATGTTGGCGACGTGGTCCTTGCCGTACTTGTCGGCGACGTATTTGATCACTTCGTCGCGGCGGTCGTCGGGGAAGTCCATGTCGATGTCGGGCATCGTGATGCGTTCGGGATTGAGGAACCGCTCAAAAAAGAGATTGTGGGCGAGCGGATCGACGTCGACGATGCCGAGCACGTAACTCGTCAGCGAACCGGCCGCGGATCCGCGTCCGGGTCCGACCAGGATGCCCTTCTTCTTGGCGTACAGGACGAAATCCCAGACGACCAAAAAATAATCGGAATAGCCCATCCCGTCGATCGTCGCGAGTTCCCAGTCGAGCCGCTTGCGATACGCTTCCGGCGCCATCTTGCGCCGGTCGGCGGAGGTCGTGACGAGTCTTCGCGCGAGTCCCTTTTCCGCCATGCGGCGGAGTTCGGCGGCGGCCGTGGTACCCGCCGGAAGCGGGTAGCGCGGCAGGCGCCTGGTATGAAAATCGATCGTCACGGCGGATTGTTCGATCAACCGTTCGGTGTTGGCGACGGCGCGGCGGTACTCGCCGTACATCTTCGTCAACCGTTCCGGCGTCTTGTAGTCGTAGACGGCGTCCGCCGCAAGGAAAAGCCCTTCGTTCAGACTATTCTCCTCGTGCAAAATCTGCGCGAGCATCTTCGAGGCGGGAATGTCGTCGGGTTCCATATAGTTCACGCGGTTGAAAACCACCGGCCGGCCGATCTCCGAAAGGACCGGGGCGATCTTCATTTCGCTTTCGAAATCATTCGTGTCGAGCCCGAGGTAACTCTCCGGGAGAAGCTGGGTCACGCTGCGCCAAAGGTCGACCGCGCCGGGCAGGTCGCCTTCGACGATCAAGGTCGCGAGCGCGCCTTGATACAGCGGCGCGACGAAGAAAAGGCCTTCGGAATGTGCGGCGAGGACGTCGATCGACAGCGCCTTCGTTCCCGTGCCGAGAAGCGACGCCAGTTCGATCAGACGATGGTATCCGGCGTCATTTTGGGCGAACGCCGAAAAGGGGAGTTGCATCCCCTGTCCCACGATCGCCGGAAACGCCATTCCGAGGATCGGCTTGATGCCGGCTTCCACGCACTTCCGGTAGAACTTGATCGTTGCGAACATATTCTGTTCATCGGCGATCCCGAGTGCGGTGAATCCGTCCGTTTTCGCCCGTCCGACGATGCGGTCACAATCGATGAGCGACCCGTTGAACGAGTATCCCGTTTGAACGAAAAGATTGCTTTTGAGCATGTCATCCACCGGCTCGATTATACCATACCGCCGCGCTTTCCGATAGGCTACTTCTTGCGGAAGATCAAAAACAGGCCGACCACGGCGCACGCCCCGGACAGGACCTCGACGAACGGGAAGGCCTCCCACCAGGACATCGGAACCGGGGCCGCGACGATCGTAAACGACACCGTCCGATAGGGTTCTCCGTCAAAATAGAGGACGAGTTCGTAGGTTCCCGGATCCGTCACCGCAAGCGTCCCGGCGACGCCGATCCCGCCGAGCACGGCGGTCCCGTTGAGTGCGATCGTGACGCCTCCCTCGTAAACGCCGCCGTCTTCGACCCCCGCGGCCGACGGCAGGATCGCAAAGGCGATCGTGCGGAGGTATCCGTTGGCGGCGTAGACGGTGAGCACGTGTCGCCCGGGGATCCGATACGGATCTCCCGCGGCGTAGGGCGCCTCGTCGATCATGAGTGCGGATGCGTTTGAAAAGATGCGGATCGCATCGGTCGTCTGAAAGTCGTCGGCGATGTTGGCGACATACGGACGGATCACGAACGAAAGCGTCTTCCGATATCCGTTTTCACCCGCGATCGCAAGCTCATGGTTGCCCGGCATCGCAAAAACGTCGCCCGATGCGTACGGCGCGCCATCGATCGAAAGAACCCCTTTTGCGGTGATCGTCACCCCTTCGTCGTAGGTCCCGCCGGCGATGACGCCCGCGATCAGCGGATCGACGGTGACGCAGGCGCGGTAGACGTATTCGCCGTCGGACACCGTCAGTTCATAGATCCCGGGTTCCTCGATCAGGATTTGATCGACATCGGCGCCGTCGATCGTCGCAAAGCCGCGATACTGATAGGCAAACGAACCTTCCGCCGCAAGTTCTTCCGGCAGGGTCGTTTCCGCAAGCGACGCGTCGAAGACATAATCGGCCGCATGCGCGTCGTCTTTTGACAAGACCAGCAGATGGCCGTGGTTGTTGTATCCGGTCATCAGGCCGGGTACGCCCGCACGATCAAGATAGCTCCCGTCGCGGGTGAAGGTGAGGATCTCCGTCTTGCGAAGCGACGACCCGCCGCTTCCGGGAATCCCGCGGGTTTCGGTCACGAGCGTGAAGACGTCGTCCGCGAGAATCGCGAAGTAGATGAACGTCTCGTCATTGCCGCCATCGTACAGATAGGTCGCGATCTCCGCATGGGTCGAAGCGTCGGTGATGCGAAGCCACGCGTCGCCGTCAAACGGATCCGCCGATTTGACGAGACGTCCGAATTCATAGAGCCGGCCGTCCCACAAGACGCCGCCGGGACCGGCGTCGATCGCCGGCGAGCCGACGGGATCGACGGGGATCGCGATGAACATGAGGCAAACCAGAAGACTCAAAATTGACATGAAAAAAACCTCCTCGCATCAATGATACGCGGGAGGTTCTCTCATTCTTTATCGACGTGTCTTCAGGCGTGGATCAAACGGACCGTATCGCGGGCGATCATGACTTCCTCATTGGTCGGGACGACCCAGACCTGGATCTTCGAATCCGGGGTCGAGATCAGCCGTTCGACGCCGCGGCATTCGTTCTTGGCCTCGTCGATCGCAACGCCGAGGGCGGTCAAACGCGCGCAGATGATCGAGCGGGTCGAAGGCGCGTTTTCGCCGATGCCGGCGGTGAAGACGATCGCGTCGGCGCCGCCGACATAGCAGTGATAACTGGCGACATAGTCGGCGATCCGCTTCGCCTGGACGTCGAGGGCGAGGCGGGCGCGGGCGTTTCCGCGGTTGGCCGCATCCCAGAGGTCGCGCGAATCGGAGGAAACGCCGGAGACGCCGAGATAACCGGACTGCTTGTTCAGGATGGCCGTGATCTCCCTGGCGGACTTGCCCTTCTTGACCATCATGTATTCGATGACGGCGGGATCGATGTTGCCGGAGCGGGTGCCCATCGGAATGCCTTCGAGCGGGGTGAACCCCATCGAGGTATCGATCGAGACGCCGCCCTTGACGGCGCAGATCGAGGCGCCGTTGCCAAGATGGCAGACGACGACGTTCACGTCCTTGGGTTCTTTGCCCATCAGGACGGCGACGCGTTCGGAAACATATTTGTGAGACGTGCCGTGAAAACCGTATTTGCGGACCGCATGGCGTTCGTACCAGTCGTAGGGAACGGCGTACATATACGCCTCTTCCGGCATGTGAGCATGGAAGGCGGTGTCGAAGACGGCGACCTGCTTCACGGTGGGAAGGATTTCCTTGAAGGCCTTGATGCCCGTGAGGTTCGGGATCAGATGCAGCGGCGCGAGGTCGACGAGTTCCTCGAGGATCGCGATCTCCTTGTCGGTGATCAGAACCGACTCGGTGAGGACGTCGGCGCCGTGGACGACGCGGTGGCCGACGCCTTCGATTTCGTCGAAGGACTGGATCACGCCGAGTTCGATCAGCTTGTCGAGAACGAGCTTGGTGGCGACGGCGTGGTTGTCGATGTCGAACATCTGCTGGATTTTTTCGCCGTTCACCTTGATCGTGAAGACGGAGTCCTTCATGCCGATGCGTTCGACGATGCCGGTGGTGATCACCGTTTCCTCGGGCATGCCGATGAGTTGGAATTTGAGGGATGAGCTGCCGGCGTTGACCGCCATGATTTTTGCCATTGTCTTTGTTCTCCTATGTTTGATCAATCAGCGAAGATTGTCGGTAAACCAGATGTTGATGCCCTGGATCGCGCGGGCCGCGGCTTCGGCGTCCTCGAAGGACGGGATGTCGGCGAGCAGGACCTTGGAAGGCGCTTTGGCGCCGCCGCGCGCGTTCTGCATGATGAGGATGCTCTTCCCCATTCCCCGGAACATCGCATCGGGCAGTTTGACAAGCCCGACGACATTCCATGCGCCGTGGATCACGGTGCGGAACGCGTCCGCGCCGGGAATCGTGAAGAAATCGTTTTCGATCAGGCCGACGAACCAGCCGTCGTCCTTCACGTTGGCGCGGTGATGCTTGATCACCTCGTACGGGAAGTACGCGCCGTCGTCGACGATGCGCGACGGCGGAAAATCGGTGAGAAGGACGTCCGCGGCGACGCCGGCGAAGGAAAACGTATCCTGACAAAAGACATCGTCGCCCGCGTCGGTCATGGAAAACATCGCTTCGGCGATTTTATAGGCGGTCAGGTCGACCTCGACGCCGTAGAGTTTCGTGGTGCGGTCGAGGTTGTTCGCGGCGGTGACGAGCAGGTTGCCGGTGCCGACGAGCGGATCGAACAGCACGAGCGGACCGGCGGGGATCAGTCTGCCGATCAGGTAGGCGGCGAAGATGCCGATCGTGTCGGGGGTCATATCGGAATTCGGACGGCGGACATGTTTGAACCCTTTGAGGATGCAGAGTTGAAGGGCCTTGCGCACTTCTTCCTTCTGGAATTCGATTTTCTTCACCGGCCGAAGCCGGGCGGCCGCCTTGCGGCGCGATCCCTCCGGCATTTCCGGTCCGACGCTGCCGGCATGGATCGCCGCGCAGGCTTCGACGATGCCCTGAAGGTATGGCGTCTTGGCGTTTTCGTAGAGCAGGGACGCATATCCGTCCACCGCATCATAAATGATTTCTATATTATCTTTGTTTAACATAAATCCACCTCAACTATTGTAACATACCGTCGTGCGATTCACAAGCACAGACGCAGCCGACGACCTTGTCGCAAAATGACGCGTTCGTGGTACAATGGAAGCGGTGATCCCCGTGCGAAAATGGATGATAAAACTGATTCACAAGTATCAAACGACCTTCGCGGGTCGGCCGGCGCGCTGCCGCTACCATCCGACCTGTTCGAACTATGCGATCGAAGCCTATGAAAACTACAACTTCTTCTACGCCACGATCCTCACGATCTGGCGGATTTTACGATGCAATCCGCTGTTCAAGGGCGGGTATGACCCGATCCCGAAGTACAAGAAGATCCTGAAGGCGGAACTGAAAGCCGAAAAGGAGAACAACGACGCTCGTTGAAGCGTCATTTTTTTTCGGGCAAAGCGGTTTCCGCATGGTGGTCGTCGTGCTCGTCGGGATGACCGGTGAAATACATCAGTTTCGGGTCGATTTCATGCGCGTCGACCAACGCCTTGCGAGAGAAGAACGGACCGACGAACTGATAGAGGATGCCGGCGATCAAAATGACCATGAAGAGCGTTTTGCGCCATTCTTCCGGAAGCGATTCCTCATGGAGCACGACCTGTGCCATACCGATCGAGACGGTCGCCTGCGGAAGCAGGGCGCGGACGAGGAATTTGAGGACTTTTGGATCGGTCTTTTTGATTTTCGAACCGATGAAGATGCCGATCTGCTTGCCGGCGACGCGGACGACCGCGTAGGCAAGGACGAGGATCAGGATGAACCACCAGACCGCCTCGACGCTTTGCATTTCCATCACGAACTGGGCGCCGATCAGGGCGAAGAAAACGAGGATGAACGGCGGCGTGAACCCGTCGACCGCCTCATCGTTTTCCTTGCGGAGATCCTTCGGGATGAAGTTCGTGAAGAAAATTCCCATGAACATCGGGGTGAGAATCGGCGAAAGCACGAAATGCACTTCGCCGATTTGCCAGTCGTGCAGCGCCAGCGCGGCCGTGAGCAGAACGGCGGCGACGGTTTCGGTGAGGAAGGTCTGCTTATATTCGGGATCGCGGCGTTTCGCGAGTTTGATGAAGATCGCGAGCAAGGCGCCGATGATGGCGCCGACCGCGATCGATCCGACGATTTCCAGGAATGGTTCGGCGATCGCGACTTCGGGATTCGGGGATCCTCCCGCGGCGGCGGCGCCGGCGATTGCGAGCGCGACCGAGAAGAGGATGACGCTGACGATGTCGTCCATCCCGATGTGCGGCATGATCGCGTTCGTCAGATGTCCTTTGGTCTTGTATTTGCGCGACAGGACCATGATCGTTTCGGGCGAGGTCGCGGTGGCGATGACGCCGACGATGATGGCCATGTACCACGGCGCGCCGAACAGGATGAACAGAAGCGTCACGAGGCCGATCGTGAAGACCGCCTGCGTGAGAACGATCACGGCGACTTCCGAGAAGTTCGCCCGCAGCGATTTTCGATGCAGCCGCGTACCGAGTTCGAACGCGATGAACGCGAGCGCGACGTTCGACAGGATCGAAAGACTGCCATAGACGGATTCGCCGTCCGCGAAGAGCAAAAAGCCGCCGAGGATCAACCCGGAGACGAAATACCCCGTGATCGACGGGAGCCGGATCGTTTCGGCGAGGCGACCGAGGATCGCGCCGATGGCGATGACGACCGCCAAAACGGCGAGCGCGTTGAAGAACGATTCGTTGATGATGGAAAGAAACAGTGCGGGCATGAGAATCCTCCTCGGGAGTGCGACGTAATCATTATATCGTACGGGAAGCGTTTTTCAAAATGAAATAGCGGACTCCCGACGAAACCGCAACGGCGGCTTCTTTCCCCGGTTCAATCGTCGATGACTTCGACGGCATCGCTTGCGAGCCGATAGACGTCGCTGATCTTGTCGGCGATTTCGCCTAAGATCGCCTCGCCTTCGAGCCCGTCCTTCCGCATGTAGTCGAATTGGCGACGAACCATGTGGTTCTGCGGCATGAAGACGATCCGATAGGCGACGCCGTCTTCCGAGAAATCGACTTCAAGCGTCGATCCGTCCTTGAACTGGGCGCGATGTTCTTGAATGATCTTGCCGTCGGGGCTACGGGAAATCAGTTCGTACGAGCGTTGTATCGGCGCCCCGCCGAAATCGATCCGCTCCAGGAAATCCCGGCTTCCCGGAACGCGTTGGCACGCGATCAGGCTTTCAAACGCCGAGGTCGGTTTTTCCACCGCTTTCGCAATCCAGCGATCGACATCGTTCTTCGCTTTTTTCCCAAACCGCCATAGCGCCATATGAACCCTCCGTCCGGCCGCGTTCCGCCGGTGCCCAATCAATTATAGCACGTTCCACCGCCGTCTTCACCGCCTAAAACAAAAAAGCACCGGCGCTTTCGCCGATGCTTTTTTCGCTATCGTAATCGACTTGAAGATGGTGCGGATGACAGGGTTCGAACCTGCATGCCGTGAGGCAATAGATCCTAAGTCTATCGCGTCTGCCAATTTCGCCACACCCGCGCCGATTGAAAGATGGTGACCCGCAGGCGATTTGAACGCCTGACCCTTTGATTAAAAGTCAAATGCTCTACCAACTGAGCTAGCGGGTCGATTGGCTGGGCTAGCTAGAGTTGAACTAGCGGTCTCGGAGTCAAAGTCCGATGCCTTAACCACTTGGCTATAGCCCAATCTTTTGCGAAACACGAGTGGGGCGAATGATGGGAATCGAACCCACGAATGTCGGAGCCACAATCCGATGCGTTAACCACTTCGCCACATCCGCCATATTCATTCGTTTTTCGCACCTATAAGTCTACTAAATCGGTCGGTAATTGTCAAGCATTATTTCCCAAACGGAACCGGTTCGAAGAAACGAAAAGGGGTCGCGCCGGCTTGCCGCGACCCCTGATGTATGCATTCCTCATTCTCCCGTCATGGCGATGCCGAACCCCTGGTCGCCGAGATGGATGTAGAACACCGGCGAGAGCGTCTGAGTCAGGTGGATCCGGATGTCGGGGTTCTCGCGTCCGATCGCTTCGACGAGCCGATCGCCCCAGTCGTCGCGGTTGATCGCGATCACGTCGACGGACACGTTGCGATGAAGCACGCGATAGGCGCGGACGTTTTGCAGGAAGTATTCATAGCAGGCGATGTTGGTCCGCTCCTTCTTCGTGAGTTGGAGTTTCCCGTCGATCATCTCGATGATCGGCTTGATATGCAAAACCGTGCCGATGAGCGCGCTCATCTTGTTCAGGCGGCCGCCGCGGAAGAGGTTCATCAGATTCGAGAGCGTGAACATCACCTTGGCGTCGGCGAAGAGCGACTTGCACCGTCCGACGACCCGGTCGAACGGATGGCCGGCCTCGATGTCGGCGATCAACGCCATCACGCCGTTGGTGACGCCATAGGAGGCCACCGCGGTCGGATAGATTTCGACTTCGAGCGGGATGTCGAGCATCCCCTTCGCGATCACGGCCGACTGGGCCGTGCCGGAAATCTTGTCGGAAATCAGGACGACGAGCACGTGCGTGTATCCTTCGCTCGCGAATTCTTCATAAAGGCGCAAAAATTCGCCCGGCGCGGGCTGCGAGGTCGTCATCTTCTTCGCGGTGTGAAGATGCTCCATCATCTTTGCTTCGGTAATGTCCGTCTCACGATACTCGTTGCCGTCGATCAAGACGTTGAGCGGCGCGACCTTGACGCACGCATGCGTCAGGATGTCGCCTCTGGTGAGGGTGGTGCTGTCGATGAGCAAACCGATTTTCGGCATGTTTTTACCTCTTTCTTGAGACGTCGGAAGCGAAATCGATGATTTCGTCCGGTACTATGTCACACATACTACTCTAACAAATGGAAGGGCGTGATGTCAAGCCGTACGGTGTGAAGTTTTTGTATAAAGAAAAACAGCCGCGCATCGGCGGCTGTCGGTCAGGCTTGGGCTTTCTTGTGTTCTTCGATGATTTTCGCGACCAGGTTGCCCGGGACTTCCTCGTAGCGGAGGAACTCGCGGGTGAAGGTGCCGGAGCCCTGGGTCATGGCCTTGAGGTCGATCGTGTACTTGACGATTTCGACTTCGGGGACTTCGGCGACGACTTTCTGGTAGCCTTGATCCGCCGGTTCCATGCCGAGGACGCGGCCGCGGCGCTTGTTCACGTCGCCGAGCACGTCGCCGAGGTATTCGTCCTTGATCGTGACGACGATCCGATGGATCGGTTCGAGGATCGTCGGCTTGGCTTTCGCGCAGGCTTCCTTGAAGGCGAGCGAGGCGGCCATCTTGAAGGCGAGTTCGTTGGAATCGACCGGATGGTATTTGCCATCGGTGAGGATGCCTTTGATGTTGATGACGGGGAAGCCGGCGAGCGGTCCGTGTTCGAGGGTTTCCTGGAGACCCTTGTCGACGGCCGGGAAGTAGTTGCGCGGGACGACGCCGCCGAACACTTCTTCGGCGAATTCGTACTCTTTGTCGGCGAACGGTTCGAAGCGCATGACGACGACGCCGTAGTAGCCGGATCCGCCGGACTGCTTGACGTAGCGGCCTTCGGCGGTCGCGGTCTGCTTGATCGTTTCGCGGTAGACGACCTGCTGGTCTTCGGTTTCGACGTCGACCTTGTAGGCGTTTCTCATCTTGTCGACGATGTATCCGATGTGGATCGAGCCCTGTCCGCCGATGAGCAGCTGGGCGGTTTCCTTGTTGCGCTTGATTTCAAAGGTGCCGTCTTCGAGCACGATCTTGGCGAGGGCGTTGCCGAGCTTGTCTTCGTCGGCTTTGTTCTTCGGTTTGATCGAGACGTACATCGTCGGGCTCGGGGTGACGGTCGCATCATAGACGACCGGGGCCTTCTTGTCGGAGAGCGTCGTATCGGTCGTGACCTTGGCCATCTTCGTGACGGCGCAGATGTCGCCCGCATGACACAGATCGAGGGGCGTCTGGGTCTTGCCGACGACGGTGAAGAGCGGACCGACCTTCTCGACTTCGCCGGAATGCGAGACGTAGACTTCCTGGTCCTTCTTGATCGTGCCGGACTTGACCTGCATCAGGTTGATGATGCCGACGAACGGGTCGACGAGGGTCTTGAAGACGTAGGCGGAGAACGGTTCGTCGTCGGCGCACTTGCGTGTGACGACATCTTCGGTTCCGGGCTTCTTGCCTTCGGAGGGGGCCGCTTCGGACATCGACGGGAAATACTCGCGGATCATGTGCAAAAGCGTGAGCGGACCGATGTTCTTGGTCGCGGAGCCGACCATGACGGGAATGGCTTCGCCCGAGGAAACGGACAGCCGGAGGCCGTGCTTGATTTCGTCGATCGAAAGTTCTTCGCCGTTGAAATACTTCTCCAGCAGCGCTTCGTCGGCGCCGGCGACGTTTTCGACGAGTTCCTGGCGGAGCGCCTGGACCTTATCGAGCTTGTCGGGATAGATGTCGCCGTCGACGCAGGCGATGCCGTCATAGATGCGGGCCTTGAGCTCGACGATGTCGGCGAAACCGTTGAAATCGTTCTGTTTCCCGATCGGGAGGCAGAACGGGATGGCCTGCTTGCCGAGCCGGTTCTTGATCAGGTTCAGGACTTCGTCGAACTTGATGTTCTCCTTGTCCATCTTGTTGACATAGATGATCGCCGGCAGATTGTGCTTGCGGATTTCCATCCACATCTTCTCCGCGCCGACTTCGACGCCCTTGGTCGCGTCGAGGACGAGGACCGCGCCGTTCGCCACGCGTAGGGCATGGCCGATGTCGCCGATGAATTCGTCGGCGCCGGGGCAATCGAGAAAATTGATTTTGGTATTCTTGAACTCGACCGGGATGATCGCGGTCGAGAGCGAAGAGAGGCGAGTCTGTTCTTCCGGAGTATAGTCGGAGACGGTGTTCTTCTTCTCGACTTCACCCTTCTTTTCAATGCCACCGGCGGTATAGATGAGGGACTCCGTCAAAGAGGTTTTTCCGGATCCGAGGTGGCCGAGAATGATCACGTTCTTGATATTCGAGGCGAGGTATTCTTTCATGCGCTGTTCAGGCTCCTTCCGTTAAAACGCTTTCAGTCTAGACTATTATATCATATCTCCCCTGAAAAGAAAGAATCCATTTTGAAGTATTTAGAAGAAGAAAAAACCGTGGTTCATCCTTGCGGATCGGCCACGGTTTTGATTTGCGAGCGGTAGATGTTGGCATAGACGCCGTTCTTCGCGAGGAGGTCCTTATGACGGCCTTCCTCGACTTTGACGCCGTTTTCGAGGACGACGATCCGGTCGGCGTTCTTGATCGTCGAAAGGCGGTGGGCGATGACGATCATCGTCCTTCCCTTGGCGACCGTTTCGAGCGCGTGCTGGATCATTTCCTCGGTTTCGGTGTCGATGTTCGCGGTCGCCTCGTCCATTACGAGGATTGCCGGGTCGTGCACGACGGCGCGGGCGAACGAGATAATCTGTTTTTCGCCGACGGAGAAGTTCCCGCCGCCGCGGGCGACCAGCGTGCGGATGCCGTCGGGCAGTTTCGCGATGACCTTTTTCCCGCCGATCCGGACGAGCACGTCTTCGACGTCCTGATCGGAGAGTCCCTCGACGCCGAACCGGATGTTGTCGGCGAGCGTCCCCTTGAACAGCACCGGGTCCTGGAGGACGATCCCGACGTGCATGCGGTAGGACCGTTTTGAATGCGTCGTGATGTCTTCGCCGTCGATCTTGATCATCCCCATGTCGCACGGTTTGAAATCATAGAAGCGGAGCAACAGGCTCATCAGCGAGGATTTGCCGGACCCCGTATGACCGACGAGACCGACCATTTCGCCGGGTTTGACGTGCAGGTCGACCCCCTTCAGGACGGGATGGCCTTCCTGATAGGAGAACCAGACGTTTTCAAACGCGATGTCGCCCTTGAACCGGGGGATGGCTGCGAAGGATCCGTCCTCCTGCTCGCCGTCGATGATGCGGAAAATGCGGTCGGTCTTGACGATCGCATGCTGGAGGTTGCCGAATTCGCGGAAGAGCGTGCCGACCGGTTCGATCAGACGCCCGAGATAGTCGTTGTAGGCGTAGACGATGCCGGCGGTGACGACGAAGCCGGCGACGGTCAGATAACCGTTGCCGAAATAGAACACGATCGCCGCGGTGACGAGCGCGCCGACAAGACGGATCATGTTCCAGCCGATCGACAGGTGGAGGCGCTGTTCCTTCATCTTTTCGTTCATGAAGTCAAGCGACAGTTCGTCGAAGTCCTTCGTGGTCTGGGACTGGAAGTTGAAAATCTGAAGGATCGAGATGCCGTTGATGATCTCGTTCAGGCGGGCGGTGATCATCGAAGCCTGTTCGTTGACCTTGACCGCGATCGTATTGAGTCGTTTCACGAAGAAGCGGAGCCAGACATAGACGAGCGGGAAGACGATGAAGGTGATGAGGGCGAGCGTCGTGTCGAGGTAGAACATGCCGATATAGGCGAAGACGACCGACATCGTCGCGTTCACGAGCAGGTTCATGATCGTCGAGAAGAGGTTCATCATGCCGCCGACGTCGGAGATGACGCGGTTGGCGATCTTGCCGGCGGGTTCGGTCTCGAAGTATTCCATCGGCATCCGCTGTAAACACGCGATCGCGTCCTTGCGGGCGTCGCGCACCATATTCACGTTGATCATCATCGTCGTGATGCGCTGGATGTAGGTGAAGATGATTTGCAGGATGAAGCGGATCAGAAGCAGGATCAGGAAGATGACGAGCGGCCGGACGAACGGCCCGTAGAACGCGAGGACTTCGTCGTGGGTCAGCTTGACCGCCGAAAACGCATAGAGTTCGTCCTGCGGCGTGATGACCGTCAGGGTATCGCCTTCGACGTTCTTGTTGCCGGTCGGGACGGCGTCTTCGACGAAATAGAAGCCGCCCTGGTAGAGGACGACCGAGACGCGGTCGCCGCCGACGTCTTTCTGCGTATAGTAGTTTCCGCCGTACAAAACGACGTTTTCGCCAGATGCGTCGGTATGGTACCACGGGTCCTCGATGCCGACGAGATAGTCGTCGAGGATCGCCTTCACGAGCAGCGGGGCGGCGAGCCCGAGGGCTTGGACGACGAGCATCGCGAGGATCGTAATGACGAGCAGTTTTTTATATTTGGCGATGTAGCGCCAGACTTTTTTCATCGCTTTCATCGCATCACCTCATCGTGATCTGCTGGATGAACTGGTCTTTGTACCAGCCGCCCTGCCGAAGCAGATCCTCATGTTTCCCACGCTGGGTGATCTTCCCCGCCTCGAGGACGAGGATCAGGTCCGCGTCACGGATCGCGGAGAAGCGGTGCGAGATGATGATGTTCGTCTTCCCGCCGCGGGTTTCGCGCAAGCGGGCGATGATGTTTTCCTCAGTCGTCGCGTCGACCGCCGAAAGCGAGTCGTCGAGAATCAGGATCTCCGGGTCCTTGATGAGCGCGCGGGCGATCGAAAGACGCTGCTTCTGTCCGCCGGACAAGGTCGAACCGGCTTCGCCGACCTGGGTATGCAAGCCTTCGGTGAGATAGATGACGTCCTTCTCGAAATCGGCGTTCTTGACCGCCTTGTCGAGGTCGGCGAGGCCAGCGCGGGGATTGCCGATCATGATGTTTTCGTCGACGCCCTTCTTGAAGAGCATGTGCGCCTGCGGCACATAGCCGACAAGGGCGCGGACGTCGTGGATCTTGTACTTGCCGATCGACACGCCGTCGATCGCGATCTCGCCGTCGGTCACGTTGAATTCGCGGAGCAACTGCCGGATCAAGGTTGACTTGCCGGCGCCGGTCGGACCGACGATGCCGATCGTCTGGCCCTTCTCGATCGAAAAGTCGATGTTCTTGATGACGGGCGCCTTGTCAAACGGATATTTAAAGGTGACGTTCTTGAAGTCGATCCGGTTGAACGCGAGGATCGGCTGGGAAGCCGCTTCGTCCTTGACTTCCGGGGCGGTGGACATGATCTCTTCGAACCGGTCGATTGAAACCTGGGCGTTGTTGAGCTGCGTGAAGAAGCCGGCGATCGAGACGATCGGTCCGTAGAGGGTGCCGACGTAGGCGAGGAAGGTGACGAGCTCGCCGACGGTGATTTCCTGCTGGATGACAAGGAAGGCACCATAGGCGAACGCCAGAAAATAGGTGACGCCGTAGACGATTTCAAAAAGCGGGTTGAACCAGTTTTCATAACGGACGATGTACCGCCAGGACTCGATGTCCTTGTCGATCGCCTCGTATTGGCGCTTCAAGTCGTTTTCTTCCTGGACGTAGGCGCGGATGACCTTCATGCCTTCGACCGACTCGAGGACCTTGTCGGTGAATTCGGCGTAGATCTCGCGGTGTTTTTTCACATACTTGCGCTTGCGGTTGCGGATCACGTTGAGTCCGGTGAGCGCGATCGGCATGATCGTGACGGCGATCGCGGTGAGTTTCCAACTGATCGTGAAGCCCATCAAGAGGATCGCGAGGACGATCACGGAGGTATTGAAAATCAGCCCTTCGAGCATCGATGTGGCGGCCGTCGTGATCGCGTCGAGATCGTTCGTGACGCGTGAGATCAAATCGCCTTTCGGATAGGCTTCGTAGAAATTCGAGTCCATTTCAAAAAGGTGGTCGAGGTATCGGCGGCGCAACTTGAAAGCGAGTTTCTGGGCTTCCTTGGTGATGATGTAGTTATAGGCGAACGAGAGAAAATAGCGGCCGAGCGGCAGGGCGATGAGGACACCGACGAGCCAAAGCATCGACGTGCGGTTGAGGCCGCCGAGGACGATCGTGTCGATCGCCAGTCCGAGCGCCTTCGCCGGAAGCAGCGAAATGAAGGAGATCGACAACAAAAGGAAGAGCATGAGGACATAGATCTTCCACTCTTCCTTGATGAACCATGCAAGTTTTTTAAAGATGGTTTTCATCGTTTATCCCGTTTCACTTGACGAAGCGGCCGTACGTCGACTTGCGGCGGTCGACGACATACGCCTGTTTCAGGATCGCTTTCTGGAAAGCGGCGATCACGCTTCTGGTCTCGTCGGCGTCCTCGATCGTGAAGTCGAGCCGGGCGACGGAAATGCCGGAGGTTTTGAAGAATTCGATGAAATCGATAAGATTGAGGGCGCGCGAATTGAGCACGCGGATGTTGCAGTTGCCATCGTTCACAAGCGGGAATTCGTATCCCATGCGGTCTTTCAGTTTGTATTGATTGCGCGCGCAAAGCGTGCAGCCGACGTTCGTCTGAAACGTCTTGGCGATCGGACAGTACTTCGAAATCATCAGATCCTGATATCCGTACGCGACGATCTCGAGCGCCGGTTTTTCGCCGTAGCGGGCGAGATAACCGTCACCCAGGGCTTTGATCCGATCTTGCGACAATTCCGCCGACAGGGTGACGGAGCCGGCGCCGTGGCGGCCGAGGAAATGGACGGTGCGGAGGTTCGCGACATTCATGAACAAATCGGCGAGGAAGGGATGATCGAGGGCCGAGAGTTCGCTCGCATAGGCTTCCCGCGCCGGATCGATTGGGACGCCGGCGGGCCGGATGCGGAGGCGTTCGGGGATCAGGCGTACGCCGGGATAGGCCGACGGATCGAAGCGGAGGATTTCCTCGTAGGCGATCGTCTTGACGCCCATCGCCCAGGCGGTCTGCAGTTGTTCCTCGGTCCGGACCTTGGCGACGAGCGCAAACGGCTTCGGTCTGAACCCGGCCGGGATGTCGTCGATCGCGACGATCTTCGGTTCACGGCGCGGCGCGACGCGCTGCTCGGTGAGCTTTTCGATCGCCATTCGGCGGGTTTCGTTGATCGCCTTGACCGGAATGAACCCCTTCCCGTCCGCATCGATGCGCAGCTCGGTCCAGAAGAACGGCGTGTTCCCGAGTTTCGCGATCTGGTCTTCGATTTCCTTCGTCCCGACCGGGCGATTCGTCGCCGGCGGGATCGGAAAGGCCGTTTCGGCTTCCGCAAGGCGTCCCGCTTCATCGCGGACGACGAGCCGAAGGGGGGATCCGACCTTCGCGATCACGGTGCCCGCGATGCCGATTCTTTTAAAGGATTCGTCGTCATAGACGGAAAGTTCGGTTGCCAGCGCGTGGTCGAGCGTCTTCATCACCTTCGCGCCGACCTCGATGATCTCGGCGCTGTCGAGCTGGATCGTTTCACCGGCGAAGGCGCGCGTCACGAGCTTGTCGCCGGAAAGGATGCGGGAAACGACATCGCCGGAATCGGTCGATCCGACGAAGCGGATGCCGTCGTTCACTTCGAGCATCTCGATGAGTTTGACCGTCGCCTTGCCGCGGAGAAACGCGGTGACGGTGCCGACCTCGATTCCCATGTGGTTCGGGCGATGGGGATTGTTGATGTCGTTCGGAGCGGTGTTGAAAAGATACCCCTGGGTATAGTCGCGGTTGAAAACGCGCTTCAAGAGATCGATTTCCTTTCGGAAGTCAATCTCCGTCAGCCCGGCGAGCGCATCGAGCGCCTTGCGGTAGCTTTTCACCGTCTGGGCGACGTATTCGGGCTTGCGCATGCGGCCTTCGATCTTGAAGGCGGCGACTCCGGCTTCGGCGAGTTCGCCGAGCCGTTCGAGCGTCATGAGGTCTTTCGGACTCATCAGGTAGGCTTCGTCGGTCACGGGTACGTCATCTTTGAGGAGGGTATAGGGCAGGCGGCACAATTGCGCGCATTCGCCGCGGTTCCCGGATCGCCCGCTGACGAGCGCGCTCCACAGGCAGTTGCCGGAATAGGAAACGCAAACCGCGCCGTGCACGAAGACCTCGAGTTCGATGTCGGTCGTCTGGCGGATTTCCTTGATCGTATCGATCGACGTTTCGCGGGCGAGGATGATCCGCTTGACGCCGAGTTCCGCAAGTTTCTTGGCCTGCGCGGGCAGATGCACGTTCATCTGGGTGGAGGCGTGGATCGGCGTGTTCGGATAGCGATGGAGAAAAACGTCGAGGACCCCGAGATCCTGGACGATGATGGCGTCGATGTCATGGGCGACGAGGAAGTCGGCGTACGAAAGCAGGTCGTCGAACTCGTCGTCATAGATGATGGTGTTGATCGTGACATAGACCGAAACGCCGCGGAGGTGGGCGAACCGGATCAATTCGTCGATGTCGTTGTCGCCGAAGTTTTCGGCGAAGGCGCGGGCGCCGAATTTCTTGCCTCCGAGATAGATCGCATTGGCACCGGCGTTGATCGCCGCAATCGCGGAAGCCTTGCTTCCGGCGGGAGCCAGAAGTTCCCCTATTCGCATGTTAACGCCTCCTCTCGTACCATCGTCTATTATATCATCAATCAATGCGCCGAGCACGCCGACGCGCAAGAAATCGCGAAAAAAAAGGCCGTCGCAACGGCCTTGGTGGTGCGGTTGATTCACTTGTTCGAAGTCTTGTAGATGTCGGGCAGATTCTGACGCTGATCCATCAGAATGCCTTCGATGGCATCGAAGATTTCCCGCTTCTTCATCGGGAAGCAGTCGTCGCAGAAATTCGGTCGTTCGCAGTTGGCGCAGTAGATGCTCGTCATGTCCTTGTATTCGTTGACGATCGCCAACGTTGCGTCAATCGTGGCGATTTCGTCCTGACGGCGGAGGAAATAATAAGCCTCCAGCACTTCTTCGACGACTTTGTCCTGCAGCTCGTTCACGCCGCGCAAAGCCTTGATCCGATGACTCGTTTTCATGACTCCCCCTTCTCTCCCGTCTGATCTGCCGACCGTCTGATGCGCCGAAACGCGCGGTCACGCTTGCGGAAGATGCAATTTCTACTTCCATTATACACGAATCCGGAAAAGTCAAAAGGAGACGATGGAAAATTATGTAAAAATTCACATGATGAATTCCAAGCGCTTACAAAATCGGTCCGATGCGGGCGAGGATCGCGGTGATGATCCCTGCCTTCTCCGCCATATAGCCCTCGATGTCCTCGGGGTGGCGGAGAGCTGCGAGCCGCTTCACCGCGCCGTAGGCGTCGCGGTCGTCCGCATGGGTCCGAAGATGATCGCGGAAAGCGAGATGGCGTTTCCATTCCGCCGCATCCCTGGCGCAGACGTAAAGATGATGCTTCATCAGGTGCGTCTTGTCCTCATATTTGAAGACTTCCCGACCGGGGATTCCTTGGTCGCCCTCATGGCGATACCCGATCGCTTCGAGACGGGTGCGGACAACAGGAAAGTCCGCTAAGGAAGCGATCGCGACGTCGATGTCGATCACCGGTTTCGCGGCGAGGCCGACAACGGCGGTCGAGCCGACGTGTTCGATCGCAAGCGCCGCGTCGCCGAGGGCGTCCGCGAGTTCCGTCCGGATTTTCTGAAATGCCATCGGCCAACGGTCGTCATAGGGAACGACCACGACATGCTTCGTCACCATAAACGCTCCCTCAGCCGAGAATCTGTTGTTGGAAGAACCGGAGCGCGACGTCATATCCGCGGAAACGGGATGGTCCGCCGTCCATGAAACGGAAGGCCTGAACGGTCTCGTCATAGAGAATCGGAATGAGGGTGTCCATCGCGAACGGCATAAACGATGCGAGGGTGCGTTGATTCACAGCCCACGCTTTCACCGTTTCGAAATCGTCTTGGGCGACGCGATTCATATAATAGATCGCGAAGAGAATCCGCTTCTTTCCGGTTTTTTTCCCGCCCGCATCGAGGAACTGCGTAAAGCGTTCGGAAAGGGCGTGGACCTCGTTGGTGAAATCGGCGGTCCGGCGGATCAACGCGGCGTAAACGCTCCGCCGGTTCGTGCGGATCAGCAGATCGCCGTCTTCGACGAATCCGACGACGCGAAATTGAGCGCGCATCGCTTCGGGGCTCGACGGTGCGGCGACCGAGGAAACCGGATTGGCGTTCAGCCGATCGTACCGCAGACCGATCAGATCGAGAAGCAGCGGTTTCAGGTAGACCGACACGACGCCGATGGCGCTGAAGACGGCGACGATCGCAACGATGCTCAGGGCGACGAAGACATCGCGCGAAACGGCGTTTCTTTCCAATACCGCGATGGTCACGAGACAGAGGACGCTCAGCAGGAACAACCCCCCGCCGAGATAGCGGATCATGTTGAGCGCGTGTTTCGATGAAGCTTCTTTCTTCATGGATTTCACCTCTCTAAAGCCTCGGCGGGACTTTCGTCAGCGCCGTTTTCCATTCATCTTCTTGCGCCGTTCGACGGCGGCTTGGTTTCCGTTGACGATTGCCCTTCTTCGGCACTTCAGAAGTTCCCGCCGGCCCGTCTCGGAGCGTGTGAAGACCACGTCGAACTTCCCCGTCGATGCCGCCAGATGACGGGCCAGGATCGCGACGTTCCCGCCGTTTGCGCCGATGATGCCGGGAACCGCGAATGCGATGCGGTAATGATGCCGGCCGAAGACGTTCAGCCGGATCAGAAGATAGCGGGGACTGTCGATCGGGGAGAGGAGTTCGGCGATCGCCGCGGCGAAGCGATTCTTCTCATGCGCGGAGGCCCCCTTCAGCCCGCACTCGACGCGGATGCCGTACGGATCGGTGCGAACCTCGAGACGGGCGGATCGGCTTTCGATCACTCCCATATCGCGCATGGTACGGAGGACGGCTTGGGCCAAGGTGCGGATCGTTCGTTCCGGTGAGGCATGCTTCACGATCCGGAAAATCAAGAATCCCGATCCATATAGCATCGCGAGGGCGATTATGGCGAGCACGAGGACCGACAGGGCGTTGTCGCCCAGGCGGATCGCATCGGCGAAGGCGCGGATGACGATTTCTTCGAGGTAGGTCAAAGCGATCAAAAGAGTCGCGTTCAAATAGGTCGCGCTCATCGGGAAGACACGCTTCGGGACTTCGTCGACCTCGAGGATCTCGCGTGTCGGCGATGCGGCGATGCCGGTCGTCCAGGCGTTTTTCATCGCTTCGCGGTCGGCCGCCTTCGCGAGCATCGCGCGGTTGATCGCATCGATGCCTTCCTTTGTATAGGGCGGCTTGATTAACGTGATCCGATCGATGCCGCTTTGGAGTCCGGAGCCGTCATAGGCGGGCCCGATGAAACTTTCAAAGCGGCGGGAAAGCGATTCGAAGTCAAAGGAACGCGGGCGTTGCACATCGCGCCCGTGACCATCGTAAAATTCCGGTTTGAGGGGGTGGTCGGGTTCGACGGTGGAAAGATGCCATACATTCGCGGTCTTACCGGGTTCGGCGGGATTCACGCGGATCGCCCGTCCCCGCATCTGGTTCGAAAGCATCGAGGTCCCGACGAAACTCGCCAGAATGAGGGCGTTGATACCGGGGGAATCCCAGCCTTCGCCGAGGAGCGCCGCGGTCCCGATGAGGATCTTGATCATCCCACGCTCAAACAGATTCGTCAGCACGGCGACTTTGATCCGGTTTCCACCGGAAAAGACGATTTCGCTTGATTTGCCGTCTGATAACGGGATCGCGGTGATTCTCCCGCCGGCGGCGGCGGTTTCGCGTTGGACGGCCGCGACGAGTTCGGTCGGAACGATCGTGAGCGAGCCGGATAGAACCGCAGTCGGCGCCGTGACGGTCCGCGTCACGGCGGCGAAGACGGTCACCGTGTTGATCGAGGTGAGCGGTTCGTCGTTGCCGAGGATATGGGTCAGATCGCGTTTGATGAAATCCGTCAGGATCAGCATCCGCAGCCCACTTCCGAGCGAAGCGCTTTCGGCGGCGGCGATCGCCCGGATGCCATCCAGTTTTCCGATCGATCCGACGATCGCCTTGCGGATCATCGCGTTGGAGACCAAGGCGATGCGACGCCGCTCGATCAGTCCATACGACTTCAGTTTGTGCTCGATCCAGTCGACGGCTTCCTTCCCGAATCGGTCCTCGCTTTCGAGGATGAATTGGAAGCCGCGTTCAATGGACAATAACGTCGCGCGCGGAACGCGCCCGTCGGGACTCAGGAGGCGGATCATCTTCTTGGGAACGGGAGTGATCGCCGTCGCTCGTTCCGCGACGGCGAGCAAGGCGAGATGGTCGTCCGCCGCTTCGAGCAGTTCGGTCTCGCGGTCGGGATAAAGTTCCACGATCTTTGCGATAATGCCGCGGAAGATGTCCGAATCCGCGATTTCGGCGACGGCTTCCTCGGTGCGGCGGCGATGATCGCGGATCAAGGCCGCTTCGGATTCACCCGGGCAACCAAAATAGACGTAGTCCTGATGCGGACATAACGTCTTTTGAAAAACGAGTTCGGGGACGAAAATCTCCGCATCGATTTCGCCGCAGGTCGAGATATAACGGTTCCATTCGACCGGCGCGGCATCGTAGGGAGGCGTCGCGGTCAGCGCGATCACCTTCACGGTGTCCGCCAGTTCGGCAAGCACGCGTTCAAGTGTTTTCTGCCACTCGCTTCGAAGGTGATGCGCCTCGTCGAGGCAAACCGTCTTGATCCCCGCGTCGCGCATCGTCTGCAGCAGGTCAAGTTCCGCATAGTCGATCGTCTTTCCGACTTCGGCGTCTTCTTCCCGCTCTTCATCGATGAGACGATGGAAGGCGGCGTGAAGTCCCTGGTAGGTGACGGCCGTCAACAGTTTCGGATGGCGCAGATCGAATGAAACGTAATCCGCTTCGACCGCCCCGTCGGGCAGGAAGTGCCGCGCAAAGCGCGACCCCCACTGGTCGCGGATCGTGATCGTCGGCGCGAGGATGATCGCCGGCGCGTCAAGACGCCGGATCAGCTCGAGTCCGAGGACGGTCTTGCCGCTGCCCGGCGAGGCGACGATATGGATCCGTCCGTCGTCGATGTAATGGTTTGATTCGCGGAGAACCGCATCCTGATAAGTCCGGAACGTTCCCTTGAAGTTGATTCCCTGAAATCCCATCGTATTTGCTCCGAGTTTTCGTCTTTTCATCGACACTTCGTTCATTTTCCATTATACACCACCGACGGACGCGCGGTCATCCCCTGAAAAAATAAAAAACCGTCGCACGGATGCGACAGTCATGTGGTTGGTGGCAGGGGCGACAGGATTTGAACCCGTTCAAACAGTTTTGGAGACTGCTGTGCTACCGTTGACACCACGCCCCTAAAGGTCTATTAACATTATCCAACAACCGTCCGAAATAGTCAAGGAATTTTCATGGGCGCGCCGGCGGAGAAACCGCATGCGCGCCCATGTCCATTCATCCTTTTTCGATCGAGACGAGACGGTAGCCTTCGGCGGCGAGGGTCGCGGCGATGATGTCCTTGGAAACGAACCCTTCGTACGTGGCGTAGCCTCCGGAAAGCGAGACGGTGACATCGGTGATGCCGTAGATGGCGCTGAGGACGGTTTTCACGTCGCGCGCACACCCTTCGCAGCACATGCCTTCGATGATTGCCCTTTTCATGCGAATCCCCTCCTTGTCTTCATTATAACGGATACCGGTGTCGGTGTCAAATCACCTTTTTGAACGGGAAGAGCGCAAGGAAGTCCTCGAGCATCGCCTTGATGTGCGGCGGGATGCGCTTGAATGCCTTGGCGATTGGGTCGGGTGACTTGCCGTCGGCGAAGGCGTTCCAGACGGACGCCTTGACGTCGGGGTTCAGGATCACGTCGACGAGCATGCGGTCGAGATCGGCGAACGCCGCCGTGCGGCCGGCGTCGCGGATGACCTTGTCGACGACGATTTCGACGTTTTCGTATGCGGAAACGGGACCCGTTTCCACGATCATTCGGGTTCCCTCCCGGCGGGTCGGGAATCCTTCGACCTCGCCCGTCATGTTCACGAACGCGACGCGATAACTGCGGCGGACGGGAATGTACCCTTTTGCCAACTTGTCGGGGAGAATCCGGAGAATCGTCTTCTTCCCGTCGCGGACGAGCGCAAAGCGGGTTTCGTGCCGGTCGCCGGAGAGGTATGCGGAAGAATCGCCGTCGTCTTCATAAAGGGTGTACAGACGGTCGGCGCCGGGATAGACGCGGACCTCGAGCGTATCCGGATTCCGATCGGCCGGAGTCAAGGGGTCGGCGGCGAGGACGACGATCCCGCCCTCCCTGACGAAGACGTTCTGATGATCGAGGGGACGATGGAGCCGAAGCACCTTTCCCCCCGGATAGACCTGGTCGGTGAAGAAGTCGGTCCAGACGCCTTTGGGCAGATAGAACTCGGTCGCCGCGCGTTTCGTCCGCGGATCGACGGGAGCGGTGACAGGGGCGACGACCAGTTCGGTGCCGAGCGTATAGACGCCTTCGGCCGCGTACGCCTTTTCCCGTTCGGGTTCGGTGTAATACAGCGGCAAAAGCATCGGCCGACCCTCCGCGGAATCGAGGTGGGCGGCGGTGTAGATGTATGGAACGAGCTGATGGCGGAGTCGGAGGAAGTCCTTGACGACGGCGCGGATGCCCGGCGCATGGCGCCAGGGTTCGCGCACGGCGAAGCGGTTGGAGGTGGAGTGCATCCGCATGATCGGGCTGAACACGCCGAATTCGATCCAGCGGACATAGAGCTCGGGATCTTCTTTGCCGGCGCAGTGGCCGCCGATGTCGTGGCTCCAGAGACCGAAGCCGATGTTCGCCGCGGTCGCGGTGAAATGCGGCTGATACTTGAGGCTCTCCCAGGTGATGATCGCATCTCCCGAGAAGCCGATCGGATAGCGCTGGGCGCCATAACCGCACCAGCGCGAAAAGGTGAAGGGACGCTTTTTGGGATCGCGGGCGGAATCATAGTGATGCAGATGATTGAGCATCCAGAGCGGATCGAGCCCTTCGACCTTGGTGCGCGACCCCTGTTGCCAGTCGACCCACCAGAAATCGACCCCCATGGCTTCGTACGGATGGAGGAGAATCTCGAAATATCCCTGCATCGCCTTGGGCGAAGCGGCGTCAAACGGCACGGCGACCTTCGTCGCCGGATCGACGCCCATCCATTCGGCCATCTGGCGATACTGGTCTTCATAGGACTTCACGCCGTTGGCGGGATGAAGATTCACCGAAGTGCGGACGCCGCGGGCATGCAATTGCCGGATGAATCCGGGGAAGTCGGGGAAATAACGCTTGTTCACGGTGTAGCCGGTCCAGCCGCCCCAGTAGTCCTGGACGCCGTCGATCGCGGTGATGTGCCAGTCCATGTCGACGATGCAGACGGAGAGCGGAATGCCGTCCTTGGCGAAGCGGTCGACAACGTCGAGCAGTTCCTGATCGGTATAGGCCTGGTATTTGCTCCACCAGTTGCCGAGGATGTAGCGCGGGACGAGCGGCGCCTTGCCGGAGATGCCGACGTATGCCTGGACCGCGGCCGCATAATCGTGTCCATAGCCGAAGAAATACAAATCGGGATTGTTTCCCTTGCGCGGTTTCGGCCATCCGTACGGATCGAGCAAGAGCGACTTCGAATCGTCGAGGATCGCAAAGCCGTTTTTGCCGCAGACGCCGTCGGACAGTTTCGTGCGTCCGTCGACGCCGTCGAGGGTGCGGGCGGTGCCGCCCAGGTTTTCCGTTTCGGTGCCGAACTGCCATGTCGTTTTCGTCGCTTTCACGGTGATCCGGAGGGCGTCGGCGGTCAACAGTTCGCCGTCGCTCAAAGACAGTTTGAGTTCGGCCGTCTCGATCGTAAGCGCGACGTTCGATGTTTTTTTCTCGAAGGCGACCGCCGGCGCGTCGCGGTGCCAGACGGCCTGGCTCGGTTCGTCCACAAAGTCGCCCGTCCGCGAAAACTCGATCCGGATGAGCCGATCGGCGAGGACGGTGAAACGATAGCGTTGGAAGCGGACGACGTTCGCCGGATCGGCGATGCCGCCCGTATCGAGTTTCATCGGATAGGGATGTTCGTTCATCGTTGACGCTTCCTTTCGGATTCCAGGTCGATCCTGGGCAAGAGATTCAGTTTGAAGCGTTCCGCGAAGGCGATCGTCGCGTCGATCACGGCGTCGCAGAGATTGGGCGGGTTGTGGGTGTCGCAGCCGATGACGGCCCGGGCGTCCGGATAGGATGCGACGACGCGCCAGAAGGCCGTGCGGGGATAGAGCCAGTCCATGCCGTCCTGCGACACATACCGACCGCGGCGGGGACCGCCGCCGTTCACTTCCAGGATGACGCCATACTTGACGGAGGCTTCGATGATGCGACGCGTCGCCGCTGCGGCGGCCTCGTCGAAGAGCAGGACGCCTTGTTCGTCCCGGTACGTCATGAGGAAAAGATCGGGGTGGGCGAGGATCGTGAAGAATCCGGTCGACAACGCCTGTTCGGCGAGCGCGGCGTACTCCGCGATGCGGGGTGCGTCCATCCGGTCATAGGCGTTGTAGAGTCCGCCTTCGGAAGGAAAGTAATGGATCCCGAGGACGAGATACTCGACCTTCGTGAGCAACCATCGGTAGTAGTCGTCATGGCCGGGGAGATATTCGATTTCCAGACCGGTGCGGATCGAGATTTTGCTTCCGTATTTGCGGATGCTTTCGGCGAGGTCGGGGAGATAGACCGATTCGAAGATCCGTTCGTCCATCTGACGCTCCAGCCAGTTGTCGGCGTATTCGCGGGGAGTCATGAACGCCCGCGGGATCGGTCCGTGATCGGAAAAGCCGATTTCCTTGAGACCGTTTGCGATCGCTTCGCGGATATAGTCTCCGCTCATCCCCGCGGCGTGTCCGCAGAGGGCGGTATGGGTGTGATAGTTGGCTTGTAGTTTCATGTCCGGTACCTCGTTTTCATACTTTCTATTTTACCATCATTCCGTCCTAACGTGCACGCGCAACTATGTAAAAACGAAACCGCGGTCCCATGTCGGGGACCGCGGTCGGATCAGGAGGTGATGCGATGGTTCACGGGGCGGCGATGCCGCCCGTGTCAGGGGTGGCGATGAATCAGATCATGACGGATTCGTCGGAGAGCATCCGCGACGGTTTCGGCGCCTTCTTGTTGGCGAGTTCGTCCATCAGGTCGCGGGCGACATCGAGGATGTACTGGGCGCGGAACTTGTAGACTTCCATCTGGGTCTCGGCGAGTTTGAACGCGGCTTCGATTTCCTTGTACGACAGGCGGTTGAAATACGCCTTGAAGAAATGGATGAGCGAGAGGTATTCCGAGGCATATTGGTTCGCGGCGTTCAGGCGGTCGAGAATCTCGATGTAGGCGTTGGCGTTGTCGGCCTGCTTCAGGGAGTACATGCAGTAGGCGATCATGATCGCCTCGTAGTCCGGCTTCTTCGTCTGTTCCTTCTCGATCATATTGTAGTATTTGAGCGCTTCTTCGTATTTTTTCTCCATGAGGAGGCAGTCGGCATAGTTCAGATACGTGACGCGGGTGTTGCGCTGGACGTCGGTGAAGGTCATGTAGACGAGGTTCTTGCGCAGCAGTTTCTTCGCTTCGTCGATGTTCCCGAGTTTCTTGTAGAACGTCGCGATGTTGATGCGGCAGTAGACGGCCTTGTTATAGTTGAGCTGCTCTTCGAGCCGGGGCAGGGCCTTGTTCGCATAGATGAGGGCGTTGATGTAGTCGCCGATCATCGAGTAGGCGAAGGAGACGTGATAGTTGGCGGTCGGTTCGAAATCGATGAAGTTGGCGCCCATGTAGATCGTCAGGCGGGCGTAATGGACGACCTTCTCGCGATCCTTCTTGAACCCGTAGTAGCAGGTCATGTATTCGTAATAGAGGAACCGGTGTTCATTGGACATCTTGTCCACGAAGTTCTTGAGGAACTCGATCGACTCGTCGAGTTTTTCCCAGGCGATCACGTTGGTATAGTTGACTTCGGAGATGTAGTAGATCAGTTGTTCGAGATAATATTGGATCATCAGGATCGAGTTCTGATAGAGCGGCAGGTTCGCCGTCGAGGCATCATAGTACTTCTTGAAGTCGTTGACCTTCGAAAAACAGACAGACGTATAAAAACGACTAAAATTCTCATCGAAGGACACAATCGTCGACGGGTCGATTTTAGTCTGGATGTTGAGTACTTCGGCCATGCGCTCGAGCATGTCGCCGGATCCGCTGAATCCTTTCAGCTGGGCACGCCGAAAATTGGACTTTGGAATATCCGCGCTTTCGTTGATGTCCTTCTGCGTGAGTCCCCGAAGTTTCTTCAGGTACTCGACCATCACGATGATGTCGTAGTGGTCCTTGAAATAATAACCGCACGAAAAATCATAGATCGTCATGTTGAATCATCCTTTTCACGAAGCTGTTTTTGGGGCATATCTATCGAACACCCGAAACCGCTTCGTTCCAAGGCAAAACGATGAGGCGTTTGCTTTAGAGCGAAATGAGGGCGTTCGGGTAAGCGAATTCGGGTTCCGGGTCATCGGCGAGTTGAATGACTTTGATGGGATAGGCGAATTCCGGTTCCGGGTCATCGGCGAGTTGAATGACTTTGGTGGGATAAGCGAATTCCGGTTCCGGGTCATCGGCGAGTTGAATGACTTTTCCGGGATAGGCGAATTCCGGTTCCGGATCATCGGCGAGCTTGACGGCTTTTCCGGGATAGGCGAACTCGGGCTCTGCATCGCTAGTCTTACGGAAGGCTTTTCCGGGATAAGCGAATTCGGGTTCCGGATCATCCGACTGAGTGAAAGCTTTTCCGGGATAGGCGAACTCGGGTTCCGGGTCATCGGCGAGCTGAATGGCCTTGGTCGGATAGGCGAACTCGGGTTCCGGGTCATCGGCGAGCTGGATGACTTTGACGGGGTAGGCGAACTCGGGTTCCGGATCGTCGGCGGCGTTGACCGTGGCGAACGTGACGAACAGGAAGGAAGCGAACAGGATGGCGATCAGGGACTTGAGAATGAGCTTTTTCATGGGAATCTCCTTTTGACGGCTGGTATGGTACTACGGTGACGATTTGACTTTTTGAGATTTCGTGCGACCTCATGTGCCAACATCACTATATCACAGCGTCAAAAGAATGTAAATATTCCCCTTTGTGAATACTAAGTACTATTATTATAGCATAATGCAAAATATCAAGCACTAAAATATTCGTTTTTTAGAACCTTTTGCGATTTTTCGGTTTTTTGACGAGCGGATTTCCGTCATACGAGTGGATAAAAATATTTTTTTCTTTATAGAAAACGATCGAATATTCATCATTTCGGACCTTTTCTGGCCGATCGGCAATAAAAAAGACGGTCTGATTGCTCAAACCGTCGTTGTTTCGCGATGAAGGTCCAACCGGATATTCCGGAAAAGCAGAAGGCAATAGACCCCCACGATGGCGAAGTTGAAGAAGTAGAAGGCGAGGACATAGGTGATCTGCCCGTTCACGAATTTGTTCACGATCCCCATCGCATAACCGAACAGGATCAACAGCACGGCCGGCAGACTCGCTCCTTTGGCGGTGCGGGCTTTGTACGCCTTGAAGACGGCGACCGGCCAGGACGCACCGAAGCAGAGCAACATCAGAACTTCGAAGATTTGCGGCATGATCGGCGGAAGCCTTACTTCTTCTTCGTTTCCGCGTTGACGATCTTGAACAGTTCCTCGGCCGCGAAGTGAAGCTTGGTCACGACGTTTTTCTGATGACGCGGGTAGAGATAATAGGTGTCGTCGAGCGTCGACAGCGAGATACAGTCTGCGCCCTTGCCGAGATAGTCGTATTCGATGTGGATCGAATAATTGGCGAGCGGTTCCTTCTCGAGCGAAAATTCTACTCCGTCGAACACGCCCTTGACATGGAACCCGGTCCGGTCATGCACGAGATTGGCGTTGCCGAGCCGGATGAACCCTTTCGACCCCGGCAGCGAGTCGACGATGACGTCGTCTTCGAATCGGTAGTTGCCGGACTCGATCTCGCGTTTGACGTTCCCGCGCTCCCATTCGTACCAGTCCGGGACGCTCGTGAATTTGCCGTCACCGTTCTCGCCGTGCAGGACCCCGTGGGTGTCCATGTCGTATGCCTTGCCACAATGGCCGCACCAGAGACGGCTGCCGTCGGATTCCATCTCGTGCTCGGTGAGGCAGTGCGGGCACTGGTAGAGCACGCGGTGCAGACCCTTGGCCCGATCCTTGAACGTCATTTCCTGTTTCGATTCGAGCAGGTAGCGGTATTCGTCGTACACAAACGCCTTGGCGATGCGGGCGTTGATTTCCGCGACGGATATCGTCTTAATTTCGTCGGCGGTGACGATCTGCGTCATGTCGGCCGCCAGTCGGATCTTCCGCTGCGTCAGATTCCAGACCGGCGAAGACAGATGGTCTCCGTGCATGTTGAGGACGGCGACCGGGACTTTCATGACCTTGCACAACTTGCCGAGCGAGTCGGGTAAAATCGCCGTCGTCCCGCTGATCGAATAGCGCGCTTCCGGATAGATCGCGGCGATCGTCTTGTTGACTTTGAGCGAGTGTTCGATCTGCCGGACGAGGACGATGTCGTTCGTGAATTTCCGCTTGCAGATGCAACCGACATTGCGGAGGAGCTGCTCGCGGTTGATGAATCCGTCGATGGCCACGACATAGTTGGCGGTATGCGGAAAAATCGCGGCGGTCGTGACCGAGAAATCGATGAAGGCGGCGTGCGTACAAAGCAAAATGTACGGCGGTTTGAGCCCTTTCATATTGACCTTGTTGACTTTCAGGTGGTGTTTCCAAACGTTCGGGAAAGCCATGACCCAGGATAAAAGCGTCAGATACCACGCCTGTTTTTTCGGTTTTGCCAACATGTCGTAATGGACGATGCTCTTCTGCATTGCGTTGTCCCCCTTAGGAAAAAAACACAGCGATCAGTTCGACTTCATCGCTGTGGAATCATAGTATCATGCGAATCGTGAATCGTCAACCGCCCCGAACAACAGCGTTCGCACTCAGAGCACGGTCGTGACGACGTTTTTATTCGAGCGTTTGGAGATGTAAAGGGCTTCGTCGGCGCCTTTGATCGTTTCCTTCAGCGAACCGCTGCCGACACGGGCGCCCTTGACGCCGACCGAGACGGTGATGCGGATGCTGAGATTGCCGATTTCGAAGCTTGCTTGCTCCACGTTGACGCGGATGCGTTCGGCGACGACGCGGGCCTCTTCCGGCCTGGCGTCGCGGACGAAGACGACGAATTCTTCGCCGCCGTACCGGGCGAGCGTGGCATTCTCATCGAGCGCTGATTGGATGATGCTTGCCAAGTCTTCGAGGACCACGTCGCCGACCGGATGACCGTAGGTATCATTGACTTTCTTGAAGTCGTCGATGTCGATCATCATCACCGAATAATCGCCCTGCCCATGGGTCGGATCGTCGAGATAGGCGGTCGTTGCCGCAAAGAATGCGCGTCGGTTGAATACGGCGGTCAAGGAGTCGTGCGAGGCCTCATAATCCAGTTTCTCGATGCGTTCGAGATAACTCGTCATATCGTTGAAGCGAATGATGTATCCGCTCAGCGTCCCGTGTTTCGTACTGAGCGGGAAGGTTTCAGCGATGTAACGCTTGTCATGATGCTCGAACGGAACCGTCTCCTTGCCTTTGACGGACTCGACGAACTCCTCGGGAAGAAACGACGCGGACAAAGGCATCCCGAAATGCACGACGTCTTTGCCGAAATCGTCAAACGCGGCGTTCCAGGAAATGACATCGTAATGCTCATCAAGCACCAGAATCGGGTCAAGCGCCTTCTCAAATGTCGCCTGATGGGCGGACGGCGTCAAAATGAAGAGATCGTAGCGGAACATGAAATACAGGATGACGAAGCTGATGGCGGAGATCGCATAAAGCACATAGTCCAACCCAGAGGTCACGGTGGAGAAGAGGGTCACCGAAATAAACAAAGAAGCGGCGAATCCAAACGTACCGAGGATCCAGGATTGGCGGCGTTTGATGCCGGTTGATTTGAGTGCGATTTTCATGTAAAGGGCGCCGACGAGGGCGAGCACGAGCAGATTGTGGACCGCTTGCACATAGTACATCCAGCCCTTGCCGAGAACAAGAACGTCGATTCCCAGCGTCGCAGCGGAACCCGGCATGATTTCGGCGAACGTATAGTACCAGTCAAACGGCGTATAGTAGCTGAATTGAACTGAAATCATCACGATCGAGGGAATGAACACCGCGAGTGTGGTCTGCCACCATTTTGGTTTCCGATCACGCCAGCCGAACTTCACCGCGAGCAAAAACCAGAACGGTGCCATGAAAGGGATCGCAATATACTGGATGTGATTGAAAAGAATCTTGACGTCGATCGATGTCGCGGCCAGTTCCAGCGCATAGGCGGTCGCATAGATCCCCAAGAGGAAAAACATCACGGCGAGTTGCCAGAATCCATGGGCTCGCCGAAGATTCGTCACGATGGCGACGGCGATGCCGATCGAGATGATGCCGATGGCGAAGGTGACGCCGATGAGAATGATGTCGAATTGCATGGCTTTCGCCTCCCTAGTACAAAATTATATCACACCGCCTGTGGATTACTTGTGTATTTTTATACACACGGTCGCTTTGTTCGAAAAAAAACCATCGAGTCGGCCGTCAGACGGCTTTCTCGATGGAATCCAGATAGTCTTCGTAGTTGCAAGGCTTGTCGAAGGTGACCGTCCGATCGATCGCGATGATGCGGTTGGCGACGGTGTCGATCAGTTCCTGGTCGTGGCTGGTGAACAGCATGACGCCGCGGAACCGATTCATGCCCTGATTGAGCGCGGTGATCGACTCGAGGTCGAGATGATTGGTCGGATCGTCGAACACAAGTGCGTTCGCACCCGAGAGCATAAGCTTGATGAGCATCATGCGGACCTTTTCGCCACCGGAGAGGACCTTGCACGACTTGAGGCTTTCATCGCCGCCGAAGAGCATCCTGCCGAGCCAGCCGCGGATGAAGGTTTCCGCCTGCTCGGCGCCGGTGTACTGACGCACCCAGTCGATCAGATTCATCTCCCGGTTGAAGTACTTCTGGTTGTCCTGAGGGAAGAAGGCGGTCGTGATCGTGATGCCCCACTTGAACGTTCCGGTATAATCCTCATCTTCCCCTTCAAGGATTTTGAAGAGTGCCGAGATGATGGTCGTGTCCGATGAGATAAAGGCGATCTTCTCATCTTTCCTGACCGCGAAGGAGACATTCTCGAAGAGTCCTTTCTTGGTCAGATTCTCGACAAACAGGATTTCGTTACCGACGTCCCGGTTGGGCTGGAACTCGATGAACGGGTAGCGCCGCATCGACGGCTTGATGTCGTTCAAGACGATCTTGTCGAGCGCTTTTTTCCTGGATGTGGCCTGCTTGGCTTTCGATTTGTTGGCGCTGAACCGGCGGATGAAATCTTCCAGTTCCTTGATCTTCGTTTCCGATTTCTTGTTCTGATCCTTCGCCTGGCGCAATGCCAGCTGGCTTGATTCGTACCAGAAGTCGTAGTTGCCGGGATACATCGTGATGCGCCCGTACTCGACGTCGCAGATGCGGGTACAGACATCATTCAGGAAGTGCCGGTCGTGGCTGACGACGAGGACGCAGTTCTCATAGTTCATCAGGAAGTTTTCCAACCAGCGAACCGAAATCGGATCGAGGTTGTTCGTCGGCTCGTCGAGCAGCAACACTTCGGGATTGCCGAAAAGCGCTTGGGCGAGCAGAACCTTGACCTTCCGCTTCGCGTCATAGGTCTTCATCGGCTTTTGATAGTCGTCCGCGTGGATCCCCAGGCCGTCAAGCAGAATTTCGGCGTTGCTCTCGGCGTTCCATCCGTCCAATTCGGCGAATTCACCCTCCAGTTCGGCGAGCCGCATGCCGATCGCTTCGGTGAAATCGACGGATTCATACAGTCGGTTTTTTTCGGTGATGACATCGACGAGCCGCTTGTGTCCCATCAGAACCGTCTCGAGGACGGTGTGGCGGTCGAACGCATGCTGGTTCTGCGCGAGAATCGACAGACGGCAGTTCGGCTGAAGCCATACTTCTCCGGAGGTCGTTTCGATTTCCTTCGTCAAAAGTTTCAAAAACGTCGTCTTGCCGGCGCCGTTTGCGCCGATGACGCCGTAACAGTTGCCCTTGGTGAATTCCAGATTGACTTCGGAGAACAGTTTTCTCCCGCCGAACATCAATTCGACATTACTTACTTTCAGCATAAGTTTGTTGGTTCTCCTCTCCGGCCACAGAAGTTCTGATGCGCGGGGTGAAAATGATGAAGACGAGCAGCCCCGTGAAAATCAGGATCATATTGACCAAATATAAATTCGGATACCCGTACTTCTCCACGAACATGCCGGAGACGAAATTGCCGACGCCGGTATAGATCGAGAAAAGCAAGGTGACGATGAGGATCGCCGGCGTCACGTTTTCGACGCGGACGATCTTGATGAGAAACTTGATATGGGCAACCAGAATGATTCCCCATGCGGCGCCGCGCAGCAGCGTCACGGCGTAGATGACGGGGAGTGATGGCTCCAGCGTGTAGATCAGAAACCGGAAGACGAACATCCCGCCGGCGACGATGAACAAAAGTTTGTCAGACGCTTGCGTGGCTTTCGTCATTATCAGTCGCATCACCACGACTTCCACCGTGACGAACGCGGCGTATAACCAGCCGTAGTCGATCGACGTGATCGCGAATTTGTCGGTAAGATAGATCCCGAAGAACGAATCGCCGATGCGGACCGAGCCGATCACCAGCGTATAGAATACCAGGTACTTGTAGAACTCGACATTCCGCAACAGTTCCTTGATATCCCGTTTCGGCTTGACCGTGTTGCTGGACGGCTTCTCAAGCGGCTTGATCCAGATCGCGATGAACGCGGTCAGCGCGAACAGGATGCCGGCGCAGAGAAACAGCACGTCATATCCGACATAGACGCCGAGATAGCCGCCGATCAGGGTCGCAACGACGTAGGAGATCGATGCCCAGATGCGGATGCCCGAGTATTCGAGTTTGTTGTGATTGGCGAAGGTCGCGGTGAATCCGTCTTGGATCGAGATATACGGCGAACAGAGAACGGCGATAAGCCCGATGATGATCGCATAGGCCTCCAGCGTGCTGACCTGCGTGATCGAGAAGATGAGGATGCCTTCGACGACGGTCATGATTTGCAGGATGATGCGGCTGACCTTCATATCCTTGACGAAGTAGGTCCAGATCGGGTTGACGACGATGGTCAGGATCGGCGTGATCGCAAGCAGGAGCCCGAGTTCGGAATCCGAATTCGATCCGAGTTTGGACAAGAAATAAAGAGACGAGAACGGATAAAAGAAAGCGTCGGCGAAATAGCGGATGAAATAGAAGAATTTGAATTTGTTGTTTTCTCTTTCCACGCGCGTCACCCCCGCACTTCTCAAACGACATATAATTATACATTTATTGAGGTTGAAAAGCAAGATTTGTCTTGGGTAAAACGCTCTCAGAGGAACACGCGCATTGATTGCGATCAAGCGTCGGTGTGCGCTGGAAGATCTTGCTTCGCGGGAGGTGTTTTTCGTTTGCATACGCGCTCGGAAACCTCGAGTCCCCTCCGCTTCGAAACACCGTTTGGAATCGGTTTTTGACGGCTGAAACCTTCTTGACAATGGCAGAATTCAAGTCGTGATTTCATCAACAGAACGCATGAATGGGAACGACTCGACGATTGATTTTCAGTGCTTTATTCATCAATTCAACATAGATTCTTCCATCAAACCACATCGATGAGCGAAGCCAAGCATCGCACGCGCGCGACTACATGTTTTTTCTCGCTGCCGTGCTCGATGGATCGTGCAACTTACAAATGCGGCCATTTTCGGATCACAAATGCGTTGCGTGTAAATAGCCGTATGTGGCTGTTTTTCACAATTTTCCATATATCAAGATTACTGCATCGAAATGTTGCAGACCAACATATCGGGATGCCGATCAAGGGGGGAACGACGGAGCGGAATCAAGCCAACCGAGCCGCTGTATCAATGAAAATCAACTTGATTGCGAGTTTTTGTGTGGGCGTTTGTTCATCGATGGGGAAATCGGTCGGCCGCTCGCGAACTCCCTGAAAGAATGTTGCGATTAATTATTTAAATTTCTTCTTTTTTACCATTCGTTGGCAAGTCCCCAACTTGCGCAAAAACCCCTTTGCACCTCGTTTTTCGACGCTCATTTATTTTACGAAAGCCAGTTGACAAACCATTTTCCCTCCTATATTATCAATCTCGCACCGTTTCAAACATTACTGGGGGAACCACCTTATGCCGAAACAAATCGTCAAGCGCGACGGGTCCGTCGTACCATTCCGCAAAGAGAAAATCGTACTCGCCATTTTCAAAGCTGCCAGTTCGGTCGGAGGAACCGATTTTTCACGCTCCGAGTTACTTGCCGAACAGGTCTGCGAGATGGCCGATCGTTTGTATCCGAACGGAACGACCGAGGTCGAAGGAATTCAGGACATCGTCGAGAAGGTCCTGATCGAAAACGGACACGCCAAAACGGCGAAGGCATACATCCTCTATCGCGAAAAACGTCGTTCTTCACGCGAAGCGAACGCTCTCATCGGCGCCACCATCGACATGTTCACCGAATATCTGAACGATCGTGATTGGCAGATCAACGAAAATGCCAATACGTCCAAATCGATCAACGGTCTCAACAATTATGTCCGCGAAAACTTCACGAAGAACTACTGGCTCCATGAAATCTATCCGGATGATGTCCGCTCCGCCCATCAGAACGGCGACATCCATATCCATGATCTCGGTTTCTTCGGGCCGTATTGCGCCGGTTGGGATCTTCGTCAGATTCTCATGAACGGTTTCGGCGGCGTATCCGGCAAAGTGGAATCGAACCCCGCCAAGCATCTGCGTGCTTTTCTCGGCCAGGTCGTCAATTCGACCTTCACGACCCAGGGCGAATCGGCCGGCGCACAGGCATGGTCGTCTTTTGATACCTATATCGCACCGTTTGTCCGCTATGACAAACTTGAATATAAAGGTGTCAAGCAGGCGCTCCAGGAATTCATCTTCAACCTCAACGTTCCGACCCGCGTCGGCTTCCAGTGTCCGTTTTCCAACCTGACCTTCGACATCAAGGCGCCGCACACGTTGCGCGACCTGAATGTCATCATCGGCGGCCGGCTGATGCCGGAAACGTACGGCGACTTCCAAGCCGAAATGGACATCGTGAATTCGGCATTCTGCGATATCATGATGGAAGGCGATGCCAAGGGACGGGTTTTCACTTTCCCGATACCGACGATCAACATCACCAAGGACTTCGACTGGGAGAGCCCGGTCATCGAAAAGTTCATGGAGATCACGGCGAAATACGGCATTCCCTATTTCTCCAACTACATCAACTCCGATCTCAGCCCCGAAGATGCCATGTCGATGTGCTGCCGCCTCCGTCTCAACACCTCCGAACTGCGCAAACGCGGCGGCGGATTGTTCGGATCGAATCCGCTGACGGGATCCGTCGGCGTCGTCACCGTCAACCTTCCCCGGCTTGCCTATCTGTCACGCTCGGAGTCGGAATTCTACACGCGCCTTTGGGAAACCATCTACGTCGCGAAGAAGTCCCTGGAGATCAAACGCAAAGTCGTCGAGGAACAGACGACGCGCGGGCTTTATCCGTATAGCGCCTATTACCTCCGCGATGTGAAAGCGAAGAGCGGTTCCTACTGGTTCAACCACTTCAACACGATCGGTCTCATCGGCATGAACGAAGCCGCCCAGAACCTCTACGGCAAGGACGTCGATTTGACGACCCTGGCCGGTCAGGAATTCGCCGTGAAGACGCTCAACTACATGCGCGACGTGATCAAGGACATCCAGGAAGAAACCGGCAACAACTACAATCTCGAAGCGACCCCTGCCGAAGGTACCAGCTATCGGCTCGCGAAAGCGGACAAATCGCGCTTCCCGGACATCATCACCGCCGGTCACGATGTCCCCTACTACACGAACTCCACGCAGCTTCCCGTCGGATTCACCGACGACATCTTCGAAACCCTCGACATGCAGGACGAACTGCAATCGCTTTATACCGGCGGAACCGTGCTGCATCTCTATCTCGGCGAGCGCGTCAAGGATACCCAAACCTGCAAAACCCTCATCAAGAAGGTATTCACGAAGTACAAGCTTCCCTACATCTCGATCACCCCGACCTTCTCCGTCTGTCCCGAACACGGCTACATCTCGGGCGAACACTTCCACTGTCCGACCTGCGGACGCGACGCCGAAGTCTACACGCGGGTCGTCGGCTATCTGCGTCCCGTCCAGAACTTCAACAAAGGCAAGAAGGCCGAGTATGACGACCGCGTCAAGTATGTGATCCAGGATGAAATCGCCCCCGGAGCCGCCAAGTCATGATCTTCGCCGGGATGGTCAAGTCTTCCCTGATCGACTATCCGGGAAAAATCGCCACCGTGCTGTTCACGCCGGGGTGCAACTACAACTGCTTCTACTGCCATAACCGCGCGATCATCGAAGACATCGACGTGCTCCTCGATCCGACTGAGGTCGACGACTTCCTCCTACGGCGCCAGGGCCTCATCGACGCCATCGTCGTCTCCGGCGGCGAACCGACCCTGCACCGCGATCTGATACCCTTTCTCCGCAAGGTGAAGGATCTCGGCTACCTCACCAAACTCGACACCAACGGATCCAACCCGGACGTCCTCAAGAAGTTGATCGACGAACATCTGGTCGACTACTTCGCCATCGACTACAAAGCGCCTGTCTGGCGCTACGGCGAGATTTGCGGACCGGACGCCGACGGCAACGTCGTGCTCGAAACGCTCGTCATGCTCCTGTGGGCGGGCGTAGACTTCGAAGCGCGCACCACGGTCGTGCCGCAACTCACCGAGAAGGACCTGATCCGGATGGCCAAGGAGATGCCGCCGCTTCCAAGATACGTCCTGAACCCGTACCGGAAGCCGAAAGTGTACCGTCCGGAAGACCAGGCCCGGATCGACATCCCGCCGTATCCGGAAAAGCAGATCGCGAAATTCGCGGAGAACATCAAACTCTACCAGCAAAACGTCGTACTGATGTTTTAAGCGTTCAAAGGATGCGCAGCGAACCCTGTGCATCCTTTTGTTTTGTCGCCCACATGCGGTTATGCCGCGATCCCTGGTGCGATTACGACCGTTGTCCCCTGACCTCGAATCGTCAGAATCGTCCCTCCCCCACAGAAAACCGTTACCACATCCCGTTGTTTGTGATACAATATCAAGTGATATCCTTCTTACATCGGAGTTGTGCCATGAAGAAAGTCCTCGTTCTGATCACCATCTCGCTTATCCTGTTCGCGCTTGCCGGCTGCGACCTTTTATCAACGATTTCAACCGCTGCGACCACGACGATCGAAATCGGAACGGGCACGGATACGGAAACGACGAATCAGACGACGAATCAGACGACGACCACCGACACGACGTTGTTCGATACGCGGCCAAGCGCGATCGAGGCCGAGTTCGACCGGATCGAACCGCTGATCCCGGAGGCGATCATCGCCGATCGGGCGCTTCCCGCGACGACCGACCCGTCGATCACGGTCGAGTATTCCATCGACGGCACGCCGATCGGCATGACCCTCGTCTATAGCGCGCCGCCGACCGATGTCACCCTCGCGCTTGCGGTGACGCTGACCTATGGCGACCTCGCCGTCACCCGCACCTACTCGATCCTCATGTTACGGGATTACGATGCCTACCAGGAGTATCTCCGGGATCTCGGTTTCTCCGAAATCGAAGCGTTGATCGAAGCCGGACTGCCGGACGAGGCCAAATCGGACTTCACGCTGCCGATCATCTCCTACAACAATGCGGAAGTGAGTTATACGACGCCGGTCTCGCGCATCTATCACGGCCGCTTCGTCTTCACCTTCCCGTCCGTCGACGTTCAGCTCGTGATCACCTCACGCGTGATCTACATGGGACAGACGCGCTATTTCACTCATGAGATCACCCTCAAGGGGTTCTACTCGCTTTCCCGCATCCCGGAACTCTACATCCTCACCAGCGGCAATCAGGAAGTCACCTCCAAGGACTATTACATCGGCGGCGTCGCCACCTTAGTCACCTATGACGAGAACAACGTCGCGCACACCGTCTTCTCCAATCGTACGCTGGAAATCCGCTCGCGCGGCAACTCGACCTTATGGATGCCGAAACGGCCGTACAAGATCAAGTTCACCAACAAGACCGCGCTTTTGACGGAGTATGAGGCGAAAGACTGGGTCCTGCTCGCCAACTTCGCCGATCAGACGCTCATCCGAAACAAACTCGCCATCCAACTCGCCAACGCGATGGGCATGCCCTATACTCCATCCGCCAATTTCGTCGAAGTCTATATGAACAACGCGTACATCGGAAACTACATGGTCACCGATCAGATCGAGGTTTCGTCCGTTCGCATCGACATCGAAGAAGATTCGTCGGCTGCCGATACGGGCTATCTGCTCGAGTGGGACCTGCGGCAATTCGATTCCTGGCAGGCCGACGGCGAAGAAGGCGTCGCCTGGTTCAACATCTACGGCATCGCGTTCGCGATCAAATCGCCGCAACCGGACGGTTTCTACTACAACCAAGCCCAATTCGACTACATCTACAATTACATGTTGAGCGTGCATCTGGCGCTGAAAAACAAACAAAGCTACACCGGGTTGATCGACGAAGCATCCTTCATCGACTGGTTCATCGTGCAGGAGGTGTTCAAGAACGTCGACTCCGGATATTCCTCCAATTTCTACTACAAGGATAAGGGCGGACTTCTGAAGATGGGTCCGATCTGGGATTTCGACCTCTCCTCGACGAACCCGGGGCATCTCGACTACGAGAACCGCATGCCTCCGGGATGGTACACCCCGCAGCAGTACAAAAACGTCTGGTTCTACTACCTGATGAAGTACGAGGTGTTCCGCGAACATCTCAAGAATCGCTGGAACGACGTCTATGCCGATGCGATCGCGATGCTCGAATCGGTCTATCCGGAATCGGACGCGATCGCCCGGTCCCGCTACAGCAATTTCCAGCGCTGGGACATCATCGGGAAAAACTACGAATGGTATACCTCGACCGAGGTGTACGAAGCCAAAACCTACGAAGAGCAACTCGCTCTTTTATATGACTGGCTCGAAGCCAGGATCGCCTGGATGGACGAGGCGATCAACGATCCGGATTTCGTCTGATCGAACTTTTACGCAACGTTTCATGCGATCGTGATTGCAAACGTTTTCTATTGCTGTCTTTGTTGACAAGGTCCAAATCCGGTGCTATGATGTAACGCGACTACTCCGAACATAGATTACGGTGGGGGAACCGAATCGCAACTGGGGTGAATCTTCCGTCAGGAAGCAGGGACGCTTGGAGTCCCGAACCCGTCAGCTAACCTCATAGGAGCGATCCAAGCGTGTGAAAGGTACCGATCGACCTTCCATGCGCTTTTTGTTTTGCCAAATGAGGACGCCGTGGACCGGATGGCGCCCAACATTCTCCGGAGAGTACAAAAGAAGAACATGGACACAATGCTCAAACTTGGAATCCTGCTGCTCGCAGGACTCATCGGCGGTCGTATCGCACGCATTTTCAAACTCCCGAACGTTTCGGGATACCTCATCGCCGGCGTTCTCGTCGGCCCGTCGATTTTCGGCGTCGTCAACGTTACGGACGTTGCGAACTTCACCATCCTATCGGAAATCGCCCTCGCCGTCCTCGCCTTTTCGATCGGCAGCGAATTCGTTTTGAAAGACCTCAAGAAACTCGGCAAGCGCGTCGTCATCATCACCCTGACGCAAGCGACGGGTGCGGTGCTCTTCGTCTTCTCGATCATGTACTTCGTCTTCCGTCAGGATTTCGCCTTCTCGATCGTCATCGCCTCGATGTCGGCCGCGACGGCGCCGGCCGCGACGATGCTCGTCGTCCGGCAGTTCAACGCCGACGGCCCCTTGGTCCGAACGATGCTTCCGGTCGTCGCGCTCGACGACATCTACGGCATCATGGCCTTCGGCATCGCCTTGCCGCTCGCCAAGATGTCGATCAGCACCGAAGCCATTCCGATCTGGTCGATGATCCTCGATCCGTTCGTCGAAATCGGCGGTTCGCTCCTGATCGGCGGCCTCCTCGGGTTTTTGCTCTCGTTTGTCACGAAGCGTGCGAAGAGCCGCGACGACATCAAAATCGTGTCGATCGCCGCGGTCGCGATCGCCCTCGGTCTTGCCAAACTCCTCGGACTGTCCTCGTTGCTCATGAGCATCATGATGGGCACCGTGCTCGCCAATCTGAACAAGAAGTCGAACCGCGTCTTTGAAACGGTCGATGAGTTCATCTCGCCGTTTTATGTGCTGTTCTTCACGGTAGCCGGGGCCGGCCTCGAACTCGGGGTCATCCGGGATGTCGGGATCATGGGAATCTGCTATGTCTTCGCCCGCGGTTTCGGCAAGTGGCTCGGCGCTTTCCTCAGCGCCCGTGCGACCCACGCCGACAAGGCGGTCCAGAAGTATCTCGGACTGACGTTGCTTCCGCAAGGCGGGATCTCGATCGGTCTGTCGATCATCGTCCGCCAGGAACTTCCCGTCTATGCGGTCGCGATCACGACCATCATCATGTTCTCGATCCTCATCTATGAAACCTCCGGTCCGATCTTCGCGAAAATCGCGATTGCCAAGGCCGGCGAAATCAATGGCATGGCTTTACCCGCCGAAGCGAATCTGTCGCCGGCGGGATCCCACTAAGGAGGGATGATCTTATGAACGCGCTATTCATCGTACTGAACAAGACCGATTATCTCGACGACATCCTCAAAACGCTCGTGGAAATGGGCGTCGGGGGCGCCACCATCCTGGAATCGCAGGGCATGGCCCGCGCGATCGTGCACGGCGGCTACGACCACATCCCGCTGTTCGGATCGCTCAAGATGCTGATCGGCGACGAACATCCCTACAACAAGACCATCTTCACCGTCATCGAGAACGACGAACTCGTCGATCTCGTCGCGGCGAAACTGCGCGAGGTCATCGACGAGCGCGACAAGCCGAATTCCGGTTTCATGTTCACGGTCCCGGTCGGACGCATCATCCCCTTCACCGACAAGAACCATCGATAACGACGATGCATCCCGGAGCCGACGCTCCGGGATTTTTTTAAGACGAAAAAAAGCGGATCGGAGTCCGCTTTGATTCATCATGGTGGAGAGGGACGGTTTCGAACCGCCGAACCCAAAGGGAGCAGATTTACAGTCTGCCGCGTTTAGCCTCTTCGCTACCTCTCCGTATGCCGTCTTTTGTTCGGCTACTACATTATAACAAATCGGTTTTTAAAATGCAAGAACTAAAAAAGCCGGTCAACCGCACCGGTTCCATAATCCGCTTTTTCGGCTTGGAACCGCGCTCCCGGCGTGATATAATGATATCGTTCAGCACCCCCACGGAGGTATCTTATGCGGATCGCGTTGATCGCTCACGACAAGAAAAAACAGGAAATCATCGATTTTGCAACGAAATACGTGTCGGTGCTCCAAAAGCACCAGCTGTTCGCAACCGGAACGACCGGGCAACGGATCATCGAGGCAACCGGCCTCAATATCCATCGCTTTCGCTCCGGACCGCTCGGCGGCGACCAGGAAATCGGCGCGCGGATCGCCAACGGCGAGATCGATCTGATCTTCTTTTTCCGCGACCCGCTCACCGCACAGCCGCACGAACCCGATGTCTCGGCGCTCCTCCGGCTTTCCGACGTCTACCGGATTCCGCTGGCGACCAACAGTTCAACCGCCGAACTGATCGTCCATGCTCTGATGAAAGAATGAATCCGAATCAAAACGGCATCGATCCCACTTGGGGTCGATGCCGTTTTTCTATTGTTTCGGGCGTTGGGCGATGACGAGCGGAACGAGCATCTCGTCTTTCAGGATGCCGGCGTGCTGTCCGCGGAAGTAGGTTGAGAAACGGCGGAACGCGAAGAAATAATGTTCGATCGCGACGGCGATGAAATCGCCGACGAAGGAATCGAATTCGGGATGCTTGACGCCTTCCCCGAACAATTTGTTTGCGACGAGATCCGCGGAGCGATAAAGCGCGAAATACTCATTGAAGTAATGATTGAACAACGTGCGGAACGCTTCGTCTTGACCCTCTTTCACAAAGAAGGCGGCGGCCCGGGTTTCGATCGAGGGGAGCCGATCGCACAGCGCGAGCAGATCGGGATAATCATCCAGGATGATCGGACAGACATCGACTTGGCCGTGATCGGCGATCAGGATCACGACCGCATCGTCGATCGAATCGACGAATGCGCCATAGGCGGAATCGATCCCGCGGACCATCGCATTCACTTCGACGGAGCCGGGACCGAATTCATGGGCGAGCGTATCGACCTTGTCCCAGTAGGCGTAGATGAAGTGTTTCCCGGGCTCGTCGCACGCCGTCTTGACGGCGGAAAGCAATTTGGCGAAGGTGTCGTTTTCAGGGGTGCGGAACGCCGGGAAGATTTCCACGGTCGATACGTCCGAAGCGGCCTTTTTGATTTGGTCATAGATCGTCTCGTAAGGAATCGTCGTCGCGGCGACGCCATGCCCGATCGGCGCGTCCGTGTAAAAATCCACGTCCAGGAAGGTGATGACGGTGCGCGCTTCGGTGCGGAACCACTGCGCCCAGCCGAGCCAGCCGGTTTCAAGGGGCGTCTTGCCGGAGAGCACGGATGTCGTCGCGGAGACGGTCGTCGACGGAAAGACGGAAGTGATGCTGTCGCGACGATCGCGCACGATGCGCGCGTCGCTGCCCAGATGCCGGTCGACCAACGCTTCGCCAAGCGCATCGACGAGGATCAAAACGACGTTGCGCGGGCGTGCCGAAAGCGCCTCGTCGACTTGGACGAGGGTCGCCTTGTCGGTCTTCGCGCCATAATGGCGGAGGATCGAGGCGGAAACATTCATGATCGAATGGGTGTAATCCGGAAAACGGATCGGTTTCATTACTTCACCTACTGCCTTATATTATACTGCAAACTCTTCGGTCTCGACCGGTGTTCTGCGGATTTTTGGAACATATCGGACCTTGCGGTAGAGATAGATGCCCACAAAGACGGAAAGGAAGTTCGATACGAGCATCATCGACCAGACGCCGAGGGTCCCGAGCCCGGTCAGCGCACTCATCAGATACACGAGCGGCAGCCGGATGGCCCAGAGCCGGATCATCGACAGCCAGAACCCGTAGCGCGTTTCGCCGCTTCCCTGGAAGGTCGCGAGGAAGGTCTGGTAAACTCCCATGAAGGGAAGCCCAAGATGCAAAAACAGCATATACCGGTCAGCCTCGGCGAGCGTCAGCGGGTCGGAATTCATGATCATCACGAGCGGGATCCGGAAGGGGATGATGAGGGCCGCGCCGATCGTCATCATCGCCACGGCGATGGTCATTCCGGTCCGGAAGGAAGCCCGGGCGCGGGCGACGTCGCCGGCGCCGACGTTCTGCGCGATGTAAATCGCGAGAATCGCCGAAACCGAAGATACCGGGAACATCACGATCGAATTGATGCGGTTTCCGATCGCATAGGCGGTCGAGGCGTACGTGCCGTAGGAAAGGATGACGCCGTTCAGGATGACGAAGCCGAGCGCCTGGATCGCCTGGCCGACGGAAGCCGGGATGGCGATCTCAAGCAGATGCTTCATGATCTTGAAATCGGCGAAGCGCTCTTTGAAATCAACCCTCAGACCTGATGATGAAAACGTCAGAATCAAGAGAAAAGCGGGAAGCCCGACCCAGTTGGCGATCAACGTCGAAAGTCCGGCGCCGACGACGCCCATGTCGAGGACGGACACCATCCACCAGGTCAACACGATGTTCAGCACGATCTGAAACGAAGAGACCAGAACCGGCGTGGTGGTATCGCCGGTCGATTGCCGGATCGCCTGGAAGGCATACGAGAAAAACAGGATCGGCAGTTCGAAGCTGCGGATGCGCAGATAGGTCACGGCATACTCGTAATCGGCTCCGACGGCGCCGATCGCGCGCATCACCCACGGCGCGATCACATAGAGGGTCAGGTTGAAGACCAGGCCGAGGCCGAGCGCCATCAGGATCAGGTTGCCCGCGTATTTCTTCGCGTTGCCGGGATCGTGATGCCCGATGTACTGTCCGATCAGCGCGGCGCCGGCGACGGAAAGTCCCATTCCGAAAGAGATGAAGATGAAGAACAGGGACCAGGTGATCCCGACGCCGTTTTGCATGTGGGTCGCGTTGGCGATCCCGTCGCTCAGATCGATGCCGGGCACGCGCCCGAGAAAGAACGTGTCGACGAGATCGTGGACCGTCTTCAGGATATTGACGAAAAAAACCGGGATGGCGAGTTGCAGCATGCCCTTCCAGATCGGCGTGCCCTTCAGAATCATTTCCGTTTTGCGATCCATCTGTTCTTTGCGTAACTGTCTCATCGATGAACTGTCCTTGTCCTAGAAAAGAAAAACGCACTCTGTGCGTTATGCGACGTCGTCTTGGCGGTTTTGCGCCGCATTGACGCTCGAAACGAAGCTGGTCGAAGAGAAGACGGCGCTTCTTTGAAAACGGCGCTATCGGCCGTTTCCATCGATTCCGTCACATTGATGCGGATGCTTGAGGATTCGTTGCGGCGGCGAAAGCGATCATCCATATTATATAACATTCTTTATAAGAATGCCAAAAAAATCGAAATCGGAAATGTGCCTTCGTCGCGATCGTCCGCATCCATTTCGATTCGCGATGAATCGCAGGAAATTCCATCCGTCCGGTACGCCGCCCGAAACGATGATTTTTTCGATTCCTTTTGATGAAAGAATGCGCTTTTATGGCAACAAAACACCGAAAATATGATATCCTATTCACACAAATCGTCAAACGAGGCGCCGCATATGATCAATCGAATGAACCGACATACCATCTTCCTGATCTCCATCATCACCGGGACCATCCTGGCGTTCGACCTGTTCACCATCATCACGAATCTTTATGTCGCCCCTGTGCTCGAGGGCTTCGGACTCCCCGACATCCTGATCTACATGAAGACGAGCATCTTTCTTGTCCTGTGGATTTTTTTCACCGTGTGGCTCGTGGACGGCAAAGCCCGGCTCAACAAGACCAACATCAAATCGTTGATGATCGTCGGCATCGTGACGATCGTGGCATACTTCCTGAGCCTCTACATCTACAAGTACTACCTGCTCGTCGATACCAACTACATCATCCGCTATCGGATCCTCGAAGGGAATCCGGCGCTCGCCCTCGAGTACTCCCGGATCAACTACCAGACGCTCAAATACATCATCACGGTGTACAGCGGCTTCAACTCCGAACTGGTGCTGTTCGCGGAGGCGATGTTCTTCCAGATGGGCGTCTACGCGATCCAGAAGATGGAAACCGACGAAGAACCCACCGTCGCCTACGACCATTTCATGTTCGATGTCAAACTGTTCCCGATGGCGGTCTTGTATGTGCTCGCGGCGTTCCTCTCGATCAACATCCTCACGATGCGCTACGATCTCCTCGGCTCGATCGAGATGGCCATCGCGATCACCGGTTTCATGGCGGCCGCACCGGGAATCGGCTATGCATACAAGCTCTACAGGAGCCGCAACTACGAATGCACGCGGGCGTTCTTCATGGGGACCTACAAGTATCTTCTGATCATGGCCGTCATCGGTATCGTCCTGTTCGGCGCGTTGTTCGGACTCAACCTGTACTTCATCCAGCTCGGCCGGGCGACCTATCGCATCGCCAGCTCGTTCGTCTCCCTGGTCCTCGCAATCTTGATTTTCTTCCGCATCCGCAAGATCCTCGCGGTCGAAAACAAATAACCCCGCCGCGCATTTGACGGCATCGAAAATCAATCAAACGGCTGTTCGCCGACATCCTCAGGATGCGGGTGAACAACCGTTTTTTTCGCATGGAATATCCCCTGACCGAAAGAAAGGGACGGCGTCGATGCGGAGCTGATGCGTTCCGTTCGACGTCGTCCCATATTCAGATGAGCTTTTTGATTTCGTTGATGTGGTATTCATAATACAGGCTGGGACGGTAGGTGTCCGAATAAAGCATCACGGCGGCGCTTTCGGCGCGGTACAGCCCGACATTGACCGTCGAAATCACGGTCCGGTTCGGTCGGAACAAATCCCAGTTCGAGCGGAGGAAGAGGATTTCCTTGATTTGATCCTTGGTGTGATCGTCGAGGATCCCGATCTCCTTCATCTGCGTGATCAGCATGCGGTAGATCCGCATGTGTTCTTTCAGATACTTCTGCTGGATCTTGGCGATTTCCTGATCGACCTGTTCGAGATAGAAGACGTTCTGTCGCTGGTTGACCAGCACCACGACCTCGAGCAAGTAGCGCTTGAAGGTGCGGTTATCGATCGGATCCCGGTTCAAGCGGTGATAGAGCGCGTGTTCGAGATCCTGCGCAAAGAGTTCATACCCCAGGCTTTTCAGGTATTCGGGCATGTCGTCGGGGTTCTTGGTGTGTTTCATCGGGATCGGACCGCCCTGGTTCGCCCGGATCTTGACGAGATAACTCAGCTGGGTGATCCGGTCCATCTTCGCCTTGAAGAACGTGATGACGAAGAGCAGGAGGATCAAGGAGAACAAATAGATCAAAAACTGAATATTGAAGTCCTCGATCCAGATGTTCGCGGCGATCATCCCGAAGGCGATCGCGATCACCAAACCGAGCACGCCGAGGAGGTTGAACAGAAACTTGCGGTTGATCCGCTTGATATCGTTCATGCCATGACCTGGAAAGCGAGGATCCCGGCGGTAACGATGAGGATGGCCGACGTGATCAGAACCTCGATGAAGATCGCCGAGCTGATCTTGTCCTTGCGTTCGTCCTTGTATTCCTTGTAATGGGGATATTCGTTGCGGAACGAGGGCGAAATCAATACGCGCATCACATAGCGGATGCCGTGAAAGACTTTGAAGGCGCTTGTCAACGCGATGACGCACGGCAGGAAGAAAACGACGCCGACGACGAACAGGACGTTACTCACGTTGGTCAAGGTGATGTTGGTGCGATAAACCGCAAGGTGAAGCAGCCCCGCGGCGATGACCATGCTTGCCAGGATCAAGACCATTCTGAACGGTTTCATTTGCCGCTCAACTTCTCCTGATAACGCGCGAATTCCGCGGAATTGCAGAGCACGAAGTGATTCGGCTCGACTTCCCGCAAAATCGGCTGCTCGACGGAATAATCATGTTCCGCAGCGGGATTGTAGCGGGGAGTGCGGACGCGGGATTTTTCGGTCTCGGGATCCGGAATCGGAATCGAGGCCATCAGCGACAGGGTATACGGATGAAGCGGATGATTGAAGAGGAGGTCCTTGTCGCCGTGTTCGACGATATGGCCGTAATACATGACCGCGACGCGGTCGCTGAAATACTTCACGACGGAGAGGTCATGGGCGATGAACATGATCGTGATGCCCTTGGTTTCGCGCATCTCGTTGAGCAGGTTGATGACCTGGGCGCGGATCGAGACGTCGAGCGCCGAGATCGGTTCGTCGGCGATGATGAACGAGGGTTCGACGACGAGCGCGCGGGCGATGCCGATGCGCTGGCGCTGTCCGCCGGAGAATTCGTGGGGATAGCGGCTCGCGTGTTCCGGGACGAGGCCGACGGTCTTGAGCGCTTCGTTGACCCGATCCTCGATTTCCTTTTCGTTTTTCACGCCGTTGATCCGGAGACCTTCGGCGATGATTTCCTTGACCGTCATGCGGGGGTTGAGCGAGGCGATCGGGTCTTGGAAGATCATCTGCATGCGGCGCATGAGCAGGCGGTTCTTGTGGGTGAGGCAGTATCCGAGCTTGCCGATGTCCTGCTTCCTGCGGATTTCGTTCAGCTTGAGTTCCTTTTGCTGCTTGACGAGATTCTCGGTGACTTCGCGGAGGACCTGCCTGGCGGTCTGAATCTGCGCCTTGTCCTTGTTTTCGACGGCTTGCCCGTATGCCGCTTTCGCACGATCCCGTTCGTCCATCAGACCGTTGATGAGCTTGATGGTCTCCTGGTTCGCGAAGTCGTATTTCTTGTCGACATCCTGGCATTCGGGGAAAGAGCAGAGTTCCTTGCGGGCGCGCAGACCTTCTTCGTCGATGATGCTTTCGAAGCGTCGGTCGCGTTTCGCCTGGTGCAGGATGCCCCGCGCTTCGGTGACCTTGCCGGTGAATTCGATATTCAGTTCCGTGACTTTTTCGTTGAAGGACGACTGCCCGAGGTGGCCGGTGGCCAACTGGTCTTTGAGTTCTTGGGTCCGGGCGATCTTCTCCGCCAGATAGTCCTTGTAATTCGCCTGAAACGTTTTTTTGGCGGCGATGACGTCGCTGACGATGCGGGTGCCATGGAAAAAGACTTCTCCGCCCGAAGACGAATAGAGTTTGATGATCGCGCGACCGGTGGTCGTCTTGCCGCAGCCGGATTCGCCGACGAGCGAGAACACTTCGCCCTTGTAGATTTCAAACGAGATGCCGTCGACGGCCTTGTTGACGATCTTGTTGCGACCGGAACCGGACTTGAAATACTGCTTCAGCCCGACGACTCTTAGGATTTCTTCACGTTGTGGGCTGTTCATTGGGGTTCACCTGTCGTTTCCGGCATGACTTTCTTGGCATCGGCATCTGCCGCGGCGCGTTTCTGCGACGCTTGGAACCGCGTGATGCGTTCCAGAAGAACCGGCGGCATGGCGACCTTCGGTGCGTCCGGATGGAGCAGCCAGGTCGCCGCATAATGGGTGTCGCTGACTTTGAAGAACGGCGGATGCTCCTCGAAATCGATCTTCAAGGCGTGCTGGTTGCGGTCCGCGAAGGCGTCGCCTTTCGGCGGGAACAGCATGTCCGGCGGCGTGCCCGGGATCGAGGTGAGCTTATCCTTCGTGTCGAGGTCCGGCGCAGAGGAAAGCAGCGCCCAGGTATAGGGGTGCTTGGGATCGTAGAAGATGTCGTAGAGCGTGCCGTATTCGACGATCTTGCCCGCGTACATGACGGCGACGCGGTCGGCCATGTTGGCGACGACGCCGAGGTCGTGGGTGATGAAGATGACGGACAGGTCGCGCTGCGTCTTGATGTCCTTGATCAGATTGAGGATCTGTTTCTGGATCGTCACGTCGAGCGCGGTGGTCGGTTCGTCGCAAATCAGAAGCTCGGGATTCGCGGTGAGCGCGATCGCGATGACGATGCGCTGACGCATGCCTCCGGAAAACTGGAACGGATACTGGTTGAAACGTTTTTCCGGTTCGACGATGCCGACTTCGTTCATGATCCGGATCGCGGTTTCATACGCTTCCTTTTTGGTCACTTTGAAGCGGCGGCGATAGATTTCCGAGTTGCTCAGGATCTGTTCCCTGAGTTCTCTCAGTTCGGCCGCGGCTTTTTTGTATTTGGCGGAATCCTTATCGTATTTCTTGAGCGTCGCTTTCTTCGCTTCCCATTCGGACTTCAATTTCGCGAAAACAGTCGCTTTCTCGGCTTTGACGGCGGTGACTTCCTTATTGATTTGGAGCTTCGCCTGCGCCTTCACTTCGAGATATTTCGCCTTCAGGGCGGGCAGATGGGTTTTGTACTCCTTCACGTCGAGATGGTGCTTCACGCGGGCGGCGTGGATCGCTTCCTTGACGTCGCGGCCGCGAAGATCCTGATCGTGGTTGATTTCAAAGATCCGGTTCTTCAGTTCCTTGTCCGAAAGTTTGATGCGGGCGATCATGTTCAGATAGTCGTGGTATTCCTTGTGAAACAGGTCCATATAGCGGGACTTCATGCGGTCGCCGTTCACGAGCATCGCTTCGGTGATCTGCTTGCCGATCTTCATGATCGGGTTCAAGCTCGAGAGCGGATCCTGGAAGATCATGCCGATCTTGCTGCCGCGGATCAGATGGAAATTTTCTTCGGACAGTTTGGTCAGATCCTGGTTGCTGTAGAGAATTTCGCCGCCGTCGATGATCGCGTTGCGGGCGAGAATGCCCATGATGGCGCGGTTGGTGACCGATTTGCCGGATCCGGATTCGCCGACGATCGCGAGCGTTTCGCCTTTGTAGAGATCAAAGGAGACTTCGCGGACGGCGCGGACGAGTCCGTTCGGGGTGCGGAAGGAAATGGTCAGGTCTTTGACTTCGAGCACTTTTTCTTTATTCATCGTCAGCTACCTCTCAATTGCGGATTGAGCGCATCGCGAAGCGCATTGCCGAACATGTTGAAGGTGATCATCAAAATCGAGACGATGATCGTCGGGAAGATGACCAGCCACAGGTTGCCGGCGAAGATCTGCTGCTGTCCGTCGTTCAGGATGACGCCGATGGAGGTGCCGGTAAGGGTGATCGGGCCGATTCTAAAGGCTTGCCCGTTGCCGATGCCGAATCCGAGATACGATAGATTCACTTCAAGGAAGATGACGGAGGGAATACTCAGGACGACGCGGGTGATGATGGTTCCGAGCGCGTTGGGCAGGATGTGCTTGAAGATGATGCGGCTGTCGGAGGCGCCGAGGGTCCGTGCGGCCAAGACATACTCCCTGCCTTTATATCGATAGAATTGCGATCGCGTGACCTTCGCCGCGCCGATCCATCCGTCATAGACCATGAAGATGAACAGGGCGGTGAACCCGGGTCCGATCAAAACCGTGATGATGGCGATCATCGTGATCTGCGGAAAACTACCCCAGATATCGGTGAAACGTTCCATCATGATGTCGACTTGACCGCCGTAATAAGCGGAGGTTGCGCCCCAGATGATGCCGACGAAGATGTTCACGCAGGCCGCCATGAAGCCGAGCAGGAGGGACGTTCTGAGGCCGAGCCAGATCAGGGTGAAAAGGTCCTGTCCGAAGACGTTCGTGCCGAACAGGAAATAGGGTGTCGTTTCAAAACCGAGCGCGTAGGATCCGTCCAGCATGACGACATAGTTCGTCGCCGTGATGCCCGTGCCGGGCAGCGAGATGATTTCGACGCTGACCACCGAGACGATCGGAAAGCCTTCGCCGAATAGCCAGCCGTCCGGATTGTCGGGATCCGGAACGATGCTGTCTTCCATGCCTTCGTTTTCTTGCAGGATGCGGTCGTAATCGGCGTCGCCGATGGTCGAACGCTGGTCTGCGAATAACGCTTCATAGACATTATAGCGGAAATTCGCGGTGGTCATGACGGCGTTCTTGCGGACGAACCGTCCGTTTTCGGTGAGCGAATCGACGTTATATAGCGCGAACATCGCAAGCGGGTACCCGTCGTAGAAGTTGACGTTCACATCGGCGGCGTTCTTGACGGCGATGCTGTTGAAGGAAACATATTCGGAGCCGTCGGTGGAAGGTGCTGGGAGTTCGTATTTGAATACGACATAGCGGGCGACGCCGTTGGCGATTGCGGTCATCGGATCGAGCACATGGACGCCGGCTTCCGTGATCGTTCCGAGAAGCGCCAGATCATCCCAGGAAGCGTATCCCGAACCGACCGATAGCGCCGACAGGTAGACTTTGAGGACACCTGCCGGGTCGATTTCGTTGACATCCACTTCGATGGTATGCCCGGTCAGAAAGGAAATTGCAACCGGCGTGACGATGGCGTAGGCGGAGCGTTCCGTGTCAACGAACAGTTCGTTCGTTCCGCCGCGGAACTGCGGGCTGCGGTCGGTACCGATGACATCTTGGTTTGTCAGCGTATCAAACAGAAAATAATCCGCTTGGAACCCGATCGTCGGATATCCCAGTCCCGTCACCGGATCGACGGTCGTGTAATCGATGGGCTGATTCTTGAACTGTTTCGTTCCGTTGAGGATTCCCAAATTTTCGAGCAGCGGGATGCGGGGCGGAAGGGTGGTCAGCGACGAGTTGGTCTGGGCAAAGAGGTTGCGAGGCGTGATGATCGGAACGAAAATCGAGAGCAGGATGAAAATGACGAGAATCACCGTGGCGATCACGTTGTATTTATTCTTCGTGAAACGGATCATGGCGTCCTGGAAATACGTGAGCTGCTTTGTCTTTAATTTCTTGTCGAGCAGCCGCTCGTTTTCCTGAACCAGGACGAACATGTCTTTGGTATATTCTTTCTGGCTCATCACTTCCTCGCCCCCATTCTGATCTGCGGATCGATGATGCCGTAGGACAGGTCGACGATCAAAGCGGTGGAAAGCCCGATCGCGCTATAAAACGCCGACGACACCAAAATTACGTTGTAGTCATAACCGCCCGCGACGAGTGCCTGCAGGGTGATGCGCCCGACCCCGGGGATCGCATAGACGGATTCCAGAATGAAGGACCCGCCGAGCAATCCGGCGAAAGAGCCGATGATGATCGGCACCATCGGTACGAGCGAATTGCGGATCGCATGCCGCAAAACGGCCTGCGTGTGGCTGAGCCCCTTCGTCTTCGCGAGCAGAACGAACTCCGACGTCAAGACTTCCGACAGCTCGGCGCGCAGGATGCGCGTCAACCCGGCGATCGACGGCAGACCGACGGCCAAGACGGGGATCACGAAGCCTTGTGCGACCTTGCCGAACGATTCGATGCCGACGAGAGGAAAGAGCGAAGGCAAGAGATTGAATTGATAGCTCAGGATGATGATCAGCGTGAGTAAGAGGACGAGCGATGGCACGGACAAGAAGACCATGATCAAGATCTGCAGAATATTGTCGACGACCGTATCCTTTTTCAATGCCGCCAAGATGCCGAAGAAAAATCCGAACGGCAGATAGAACAAGAGCGCGCTTAGATTGAGATAGAGCGTGAGCGGCATGCGTTCCGCAATGATCGTGAACGCCGGCACGTTGACTCTGATCTTCGTCGAAGTTCCCCAGTTCCAATCGCGGACGATGTTTCCCACCCATCGGAAATACTGCGTGATGATCGGCACGCGGTAAAAAACCTTGACGACGCCGCTATCGCGGACCGGGGTCACGATGAATACGCTTTGGTTGACACCGGGCTCATTCGCACGGATATAATCAACTTCGGCCATGTCTTCGGGATCGTCGATGTTGTAATAGACTGAAGTATAAAAGCCGTCTTGAACCTGCTTTTCCAACCAAATGTCTTTTTCTTCATTTTTCGTCGGCGGATATTCCGGCGCCAGCTTCAGGAGCGTAAACGTGATCGTCAACGTCGTGAAGAGTATAATGAAAATCCAGACAACGCGTTGAATGATATATCTTGTCATTTCATCACTTCCTCTTATTTTTAACTATTATATCATACTTTGTGTGATATTTCATAATCCTAATTTGAGATTGTCTTGTCTTGAAATGCGCTGAATTTTAAGTGTAAAAAGAAGGGCCATATGGTTGATCAATATGGCCCCCCTCGCATTGCTATTTACTTTTTACTTGATTGGATCGTTGATACGTTCAGGCGTTGACGACTAGAGCCACAGAACGGCGATGTAGTAGTCACCGATGTGGAGAACGACATAGGCGTCTTCCCACACTCCGCCGTCGTCCCAGGTCGTCGCCCAGACTTCCGTGAATTCAACCGGAGTTCCAGCCTTTGCGGCAGCTGCAGCGATGGTGGTGATCGGTGTTCCCAAAGCGGCGAGATACGCATTCGCAGCAACGGCAGCGTCGGTCGCAAGAAGAACGGCTTCGGTGCAATTGTAGCCGGAATGGTTCGCGATGGCGGCCAAAGCGTCGGTGAAGAGAGCGGCTTGTTCATAAAGTTTGTAGTCGTTGCCTTCTTGAGAGACGACGAACAGGAAGTTCGCGCCGCTTTCGGTGACGATGATGAAGGCCTCAAGCGAATCGAATTCTTCATCTTCGGCGATGTTTTCAAGCGTATCACCGAGGACATACTCGGCAAGTGCGGCACCGTCGGAGGATTCGTCAAGAACTTCGCCGCTCATGTCGAGGTAGGCGTTGATCAAATCGTCGGGATCGGTCCAAGATTCCTGTTCAACACCGTCTCTGACATAGATTCTGCCAGTCAACGCTTCGCAGATGGCATTGAAACTCCACTTTTCGAAAACCGGTACGCCGTCGAGGTTGTTGTAGGCGATCGGGATGTTCGGGGTGGAGGTATCGATACCCCAGTTGAGCGTGAAGCCGCCGCGGTTGTCGTCGGCGAAGACATCGAGGAAGCTCGGGGCGTCAAGCAACGAGCCGCTGATGCCGCCGATGCCGAGGTCCATGTTCGCGACCATCATGTAGTCGTAGTAGTTGTTCGGGAAGGCGACGTCGTGAACGACGATGTCGAGTCTGACGAAGTTGACGTTGTCGACGAGGAGTGATTCATACTGCTCTTCGATGTTCGCAACCATCATCTGTGCGGAGGTGTTGCCGCTCGATGCCCAGAAGAGGTTGAGTTCGATGACCGTGTAGGCGCCAGAGGTGCCGGCGACATAATAGTCATCTTCGATTGCGGCGGCGACAGCCTGTTTGAACAGGGTGACCGCGGCGCTCGGGAAGTAGCCGTTGGAGGATCCGCCGAATTCATCGACGATCGCTTGTCCGACATCGGTGCCACGGACGGAGAGTCCGGATTCGCCATCGAGGAAGTAAGTCGGCGCGAAGAGGGTGTGAGCCGGCAAGTAGAGCTTGACGAGATCGACGGCTGCATAATATCTGTCGAAGCCGTAGTAGAGAGCCTGTCTCATCGGCAAGTAGGAAAGGATCGGTTCGGGGACCCAGGTCTCGTCGATGCCGACGCCCGGGTTCTCGAGAATGTAAGCATCACGGACTTCTTCGGTGCCGAAGCCGTTGATCATGAGGCGCCACGTCGTCGCATCCGGAGCGGTCTTGACGCGCGGGTCGTTCGCATAAGCGGTAACTTGGGAAGCCGGGACGGAGGCGCTTTCAAGTCTGCCAGCTAAGAATTCGGCGAAGATGTTGTCGGAACCATCCACGAAACGATACTGGTAGCCGGTATAGTGATACAGCGCGGCGTCCGGATGAAGCGTGTTCTGTTTGAAGGTGAGGAGCTGGCCGGGGGTCCAGGTATCGAAATAGTAGATTCCGCTGGAAGCGACGGATTCCGGATCCATGCCATAGCCTTCAACGCCGAGTTCTTCGTAGAGTTGCTGGTTGATCGGAGTCAGGGTCGCACCGGCAAAGCCGTACTTGATTTCGAAGGTGCTCTTTTCGTTGATGTATTCGAGTTCGAGGGTGTTTTCTTTGCCTTCCGCAAGACGAAGTCCGACGTCAGACAACTGCGCTGTGCCCGCCAGATATTCGGCGGCGTTCTTGATGCCCTGGCTGACGAAGTCTCCGCCGCCGGTTCTCGCTCTGAACCATCTTTCGGTGAGAGCATGCTGCCATGTCCACAGGTAGTCGGTCGCATCCAGATCGGCATAGCCGGCCGCGAGGCCAGAAACGTCGGTATCCGGATGGAACTTCCACTGGAGGTCATCGCGGAGTTCGATCTGCCAAATCTTGGCATAGGTCTTGCCGTTGATGACGGTCGGGTCGACCGGGATCGGTTCGGAAGCGGCCAGCGACGGGAGGATTTCATAACCCGTCTTGGAAGCGTCGAAATAGAAATCATAGAGTGCGCCGCTGAACCAGTCGGTGAACGTCGCGGTGTTGGAGTCGTCGGCGTTCCACGGATTCAAGCTGGTCGGATCGGTGTTGAACGAGGCTCTCCATGTGAATTCGCCTACGTTGCCATAGGTGCTGCCGTACATGAGAACGTTCGAGTCGTCCTCGGTGAGCTGTGAAAACTGCGTGCCGAATCCCATGACGCCGTTATATTCGGGGCTATAAAGCTGGACTCTGTCCGAATACATGACTCTCGTCGCTCTCGTATACAGCGGAACACCGGCGTATACGTTTTCGAGCAAGTAACGCTCGGCGGCGGCAAAGAGGATGGCTTTGTCATCGGCGGGAAGCTTCGAGAGGTCGACGCCGCTCAGATACTGGGCAAGCGGATAGTCCTCTTCGTTCGGGGCGACGACGGTGACGATACGGTTTGCCGTCGCAATGTTTCCGGCGCTGTCAGTGACTACGTAAACGACCGTGTAGTTGCCGATGATGTCGGTATCCACCGGGTTCGTGACAACGATGCTGGCGGTCAAGTTTCCGTCTTCAGCGTCGGAGGCGGTGACGCCGGTAAGCGGATTGAAGGCTTGATAGGCTTCAATCTCGACGGCACCCACACCTGCAAATGTTGGGGTTGCGTTAACTGTCGTTACTTGACCGCACGCGACGAGCGCGATGCCTGCTAGCAACAACGTTAAGACTAATAGCAATCTTTTTGACATTTTTTGTCTCTCCTTTTCCTGGTTATTGATTTTGAACCATTATACCAAAGTTTTATAAAAAGATATACGGCAAACGCAGAAATTGTGGGAATAAAAGCGTTTTCCGCGTGGAGATTCCCTGATGGCGGGGGGCCGATGTAAGTTTTTCATCGATCGAGCGCCAAAACTAGCGTTCAAGCGGGAAAGATCTGCAGAATCGTGTCGGCGTCGTAGATGTCCGCGATGTCGATTTCGACGTCCGGGACGATGCCGAACTCGTTATGATTGTATACATAGGGGTCTTCGACCGTGCCCGTACCGGTGCGGTAGGCGTTGATGTTGTTGGAACTCATCGTGAATGCCGTGCCGTTGGGAAGCAGGATCGGGGTGATCGAGCAGGCCCCGCCGCCCGAACGCACGCCGATGATCGGTCCGAGGTCGTTTTCCATGAAGATGGTCGCCATCTGGTTGGCCGCGCTGAAGGTGAGCGGGGTGATCAGAAGCCCCCAGTTCAATGTGCTGTAACAGGGGACGCCGTCGATTTGGACGTGATACGTCGAGACGCCGCCGGTGTCGCCGTCGATGCCGCTCACGGCGAACGGCTGATCGGTGATGAAGCCGACGATGCGGTAGAGCGCGCCGATGTTGCCGCCGGTATTCCACGAAAGGTCGAGCAGGACGTTCTCAAGATCGGGCTGAATCGCCAGGATCTGGTCGAAGAGCATTTCGAGATAGACGGCGGAGTCGGCCTGGACGCTTGCGAAGACGTCGGTGACAAACGGCCACGTGCCGGCAAAGCTGATCGGGGCCTTGTCGATGATCCCGACATAGAAGAGGTTGAAGTCGACGTCAAAGGCGATCTGAACCATGTAGGTGACGGACGTGCCGCCCTCGTCCACGGTTTTGACGAAATATCCGGCGCCTTTGGTCTCGTCTTCGGTCGCTTCGAGGACGTATTGATATCCGATGGCGACAAGCGCGTCGTGATACGTCCCGAGATAGGACCCGTCGAGGCCTTTCACCAGGACTTCAAGCTGATCGTTGGTTTCCGAACTTGAGTTGTAGTAGAAGAATTTGGTGCCTCCGGCGATTTCCGGCAGCACGGCGGCGATGTCGGCCGCCTTGAGTTGCTGATTGGCGAGGAGGGCGTCGTAAACGGCGCTTTCTTCCATGTCGGTCGTATTGAAGTCGTCCAGCAGGATGGAGACCGTCACATCGTCAAGGAACCAGAAGTGCGGACGATCGGGGCCGTAGGCGTTCCAGCCGCCATCGGGGTTGGCACCCCATTTGGTTTCGATCGCGGTGTCGACGTCGACGTATCCGTCATAATACCATGTCTGGAAACGGCTTCCATAATAGGTCAGCTGGTTCAGTTCCGGTCCCTCCCAGGCCGATTTGTTGAAATAGGAGGGGTATCCGTAACTCGTATGCGGTTCGTCGATGGTTTTCAGAAGCAGGTCGCGGAGGGCGTAATCAAAATCTTCCGGATCGTCGTTGAGCAATTTGTTTTTCTGCGCCAAGAGGATATCATAATACGAATCGATGCCCATGATGTCCTTCAGCCCGTAGAAGTAATCGAGGTCGAACGCCAGCATATTGAAGGTATGGACGAGCAGGTCGGCCGGAATGTCTTCATTGTTCATCGAGCTGACCTTGATCGCGCGGTATTCTGATGAACCTGCCTCGGGGAGGGCATAGATGCCGAACAGTCCGTCGTAATTGTAATAGACGTTGTAGTAGCTGGAGCCGGCGAAGATCTGATTCACGATGTAGTAAGGAAGAACGACGTCGCCATCGACCGTCGTGATGTCCATGAAGTAGGCGTCGAGGTCGTAAACGACGTACTCTCCTTCTTCATAGTAATCTTCCGGATGATCCGCCACATAGTCGATGTGGCGCCCGTAGTTGGTCTCGGTCGAGTACACATAAGCCCAGTAAAACCCGGGATCGTTCGTGGAGATGGTGTTTTCCGTCGCGTCGACGGTGAGGATGAGATCGTAGGTTTCATCGAAATCCGCGTCGTAATACTGATACATCATCTCAAGGGTGGTATCGGTTTTGGTGATCGTGAATTCGACACCCGGATCGATAAAACCTTCCAGCAGATCGAAAAAATCCAGGAGTTTGATGTAGGGCACGTATCCGCCATCTTCGAAATAGAGCGTCACGTCGCCGTCGGGAACCTCATACTCGGTCGTCACGTTGGTGAAGGGAACGACGCGTGTATCTGTCAGTTCGACATCGGCCTCCGAATAAAGCGGGACGGTGAACGAATGGCTCACTTTCGTCGCGTTCAGCGTGAACTCGCCGACGATCACTCCCGTCGTGACGGGTTCGCCGTCCGGAACCGGCAGGAGGAAGCCCGTCGTCGAGATGTATTCGGAATCGGTCGTCCAGCGGATCGTACTGCGGTTGATTTTGCCTTTCGACGGCAGATACAGTTCATACTCGCTGACGATGATCGTGTCCACCAGATTCGCGATGTCCGCTTCGATCAATTCCGCGTCGGTCAATTCGCTCGGGATGATTTCTGTCCAACGTGCGTTCAGAAACAAGCTGCCGGTCACGGGCGTCGAGAAGACATATTCAACGAGAGGATCAGAAATATACCAATACTCGAAGGTGAACCCGTCTTTGGTGGGATTGAGCGGCCGGACCACGGTCTGGCCGTGTAGGATGGTCTGGCTGGGGACGGTGTTTCCCCCGTCGCTGTCGAAGACAACGACATAGCGCAGCGCGGCGGTCGTCGTGGCCGGTCTGTCGCAACCGACCAATGCAAACGACAACAGAGCCATAATGAATAGCAGTTTTTTCACGTTGATACCCCCTTGGTAAAGTTGTTAAATCATTATATTACAATTAATCCTGTTTGTCTAGAATGTCACGAAGAATGAAACGAAAACCGTCGCGAAAGATTAAATCGCCTGGTCGTTTCGCCCCTTTGGTATCCCGCAATCGCGAGGCATATCATCGTCCACGAGACGGATCGCGATGGCGAAAACGCGGCCCTCGGCTACGCGCGTAAGGCGACGCGATATAAATTAAGGATGTGTTTACCGTCTTACATCAAGGAAAAACGAACCCTCCGAGATCCCCAAAACGGGTTTGGCATGGGAGCATCGCGATTCTGCCGGTCACTCATCGTCGCAAGATGACGCGGCAAAAAAGAACCGATCTGATCACCCCAAATATAAAGATGTCGACCAACACATCGTTGCGTCATGTGTCGGCCAACATCCGATCGTTTCGATTCAAAGTGCATGCCTGATGATGCCGGCGTCAATCCTCATTCTCAGATTTGAATGACATAGCCCAGAAGTAACAGGAAAGCCAAGAATATTGATATAAAGGCACTTCCCAAGCCAAAGTTGACGACGTTGGCGACGGCCATCGCGATGACGACCTTGGGTCTCGATTCGAAACTGAAATAGCTTCTTTGGAACCATATGGCTTCGAAAATGAAGAACGCCACGAGGATCGGCGTATAGACGGTGAGGATCATCGTACGCAAATCCGCAGAGACAAACAATAACGTCGCTGCGACGAACGTCACAATCAAAATTAAATGAAAGATGCCGTAATGCATCCAGATTTTTTTGTCGATGAGGAAATTGAAGAATCGAAAGATCGCAAGTTTCGCCAAAGTGAAGAGAACCGCCAAGAGCCCCATACATAACAAAGTAAATCCACCGACTAAAACATCCGCAAGCGTCATCGCAATCCTCCATGAAATGAAACCCTCAATCCCCGATGAAAGGTGAAGTGAATCGTCTTCCGTTTTGCAAAACGAGGGCATTTTATTTGATGTCTTCCATCCTGTTTCGATGCTTATTACATACTATTGTATCACTGTTTATCCCATATGCCTTCGTCGTTTTTTATTTTTATCTTCATGCCAAAGGGAATGGCTGCTGGATTTTATGGAATGGACCGAATGTCGATACGCTGATTTCATGAGATTTTCGACAACAAAAAAATCGATCGGCCCGATCGATTTTTTGACTATACATAAGGATTTCAAAGCCTTAAGCAAGTGGATAATCCTGGTGCCGAAAACAGGACTTGAACCTGCAACCTACTGATTACAAATCAGTTGCTCTGCCATTGAGCTATTCCGGCGTGGTGGAGACTGCCGGGCTTGAACCGACGACCCCCTGGCTGTGATCCAGGTGCTCTGCCAACTGAGCTAAGCCTCCATGGTGACTTGTACGGGATTCGAACCCGTGAATGCATGCGTGAAAGGCATGTGAGTTAACCGTTTCTCCAACAAGCCGCGTTTGATTTCCGGCTTTTTACCGGCACTACAATTCTACTATTATTGTATCCGTTGTGTCAAGGAAAAGCGAAGATTATCCTTTTCGCTTGCCCCCTCGGGGCAGTTCCTCCGCAATGGCAAAATAATAGAGTGAAGCGATCGTTCCATAGGGGGAGTACAACTTTTTCAACCGATCATAACGCTCCTGCGAATAGGATGTGTATCCGTGCACCTTCATGACCGATTGTTGCATGACGGAATCGCCATAAAGGAAGACGTCGAGGCGCCCTTCGCCGAAGATGGCGGTCATCTCGGCCGCGTGGCGGCTGACGCCCTTGAGGCCGGCGAGGAAGGCGACATATTCGTCATCGTCGAGATGAAGCGTGTCGGAAAGATCGAGTTTTTTTGCTGCGATATTCTCGGCGAGATCCCGGATCGTCGCGATCTTGATCTGCGAGAGCCCGGTTTCCCGCATCCGAACCGCATCGGACTTCAAAATGTTGACGACTGAAAAGTCGCCGCACAGTGCCATCATCCGGCTTTCGGTCAACGCCGCGGAAGACGCCGTGATGCCGTCGGAGATGATACCGGATACCAGCGCGGCGAAAATATCCGGATCGCGCTTGGCGCTGACCCGGCCGTATTTTTCGATATAGGGCGCAAGCGCTCGATCGGCATGGATGAGATGCCGCATGGCTTCGGGCCCGTAATGGATGTCGAGATATGCGTTCATGGCGTGATACCCTTTCCTGATGGACTTCCCAATCACTATTTTATCACAAAATCCCTTGAAAAATGCACGATTTGATTCATCGGAACCGCTATTCTCTCATCCGGGTCCGGGATTTTGGCGATGTTATCTTAACGGCGTCTTTATACGCATGACGTCAATCGCAACGCCGTCTTTACGTCGCTTTGACTAGAATGGAAGCATGGAGGTGAGCCTTTCATGGAAGAACTCATCGGTAGAAAAGTGAAACTCATCCTGAACAGCACGCAGGGCACCGTCGTCGTCGCCGGCGAACTCATCAAGCTGGCCCCGCCGTTCATCGTGATCCTGGCGGCCAGCGGCAAGAACATCTATTTCAATCTGAACAACGTCAAATCGGTCGAGGCGGCATGATGATGAAAAACAAGGAACGCACCATCGTCGTCGGATTGAGCCGTCTCGGTTCGACGATTGCGGCGAAGCTCTCGGAACAAGGCGCGGACGTCGTCGTCATCGACAAGGAGAGCGATTCCTTCCGCAAGCTCCCCGAGACGTACAGCGGGTATGAAGTCGTCGGTGACGTGATGGATACCGACGTTTTGGAAAAAGCCGGCATCGAAACGGCAAAAACGATCATCGTCACGACCGACGAGGACAACATCAACATCATGATCGGCGAAATCAGCGCCTACATCTATGGTGTTGAAAATATCTTCGTCCGACTGAACGACAACGATAAATCCGTTCTTCTCGAAGCCACCAGGATCCACGCGATTTATCCGTTCCTCCTGTCGCTCGACGAATTCGAACGGATCATGAAAGGGGAATCTGCGGCATCATGAAAATCATCATCGCCGAAGGCAGCGCGGAAGTCGACTATCTGATTAAGATGTTCCGCAAAAACCGCCATTCGATCATCGTCATCAATAAGGACCGCGCGTTCTGCGAGCATCTGAGCGCCGAGTACAATATCGATGTCTTTGTCGGCGACCCGTCCAAAAAATTCGTTTTGGGCGACGCCGACATTTTTGATGCGGACATTCTCATCGCGTTGTCGCCAAGCGATGCGGACAATCTTGTCATCTGCCAGCTTGCCAAGCGCGTCTTCCGCGTGAAACGGGCGATCGCCATCGTCACCAACCCGAAAAACGTCGGAATCTTCAAGCGCCTGGGCATCAACAATGCCCTGAGCGCCTCCCATCTCGTGGCCGAAACGATCGAACGTCTTTCGATCATCGAGAATCTCGTCCGGTCGCTTTCGATCGAGGAGGAACGGATCGTCCTCACGGAATTGAAGGTGGCGGAAGACGCCGCGATCGTCGGAAACATGCTCAAGGATCTCAACGCTCCCGTGCACTTCAACCTCAGCTGCATCTTCCGCAATCCGGAGGTAATCATTCCCGATGGGAATACCGTCATTCAAGCTGCCGACATCCTCGTGATCGTTTCGACGCCGGATCATCAGACCGCGATCGTCGACCATCTGCAAAGGAAACGATGACATGCTCTCTCCCGCTGACGTCTTTCTTTCGGACGAGCGAAAGGAAGTCACCGGCTGGCGGCTGATTCTCGGCTATCTCGGCGTGACCGTCGAAGTCGTCGGCGCCTTTTGCTTCGTTCCGCTCATCACCTTGTTCTTCTATCCCGATGAAATCGGATACGCGAAGGATTTCATCATTCCCGGTGCGCTCGCGCTCACGGCAGGGTACATGCTTTCTCTCTTCATCAAGGGCAACCCGGTCAAACGGCTGGAAAAACATCAGGACGCGCTTTTGATCGTGCTTGCCTGGATCATCATGATCGTCATCTGCGCGATGCCCTATCTGATGTCGGGAGATTATAATTTCATCCAAAGCCTGTTTGAAGCGACGAGCGGCTTCACGACGACCGGTCTCTCGGTCGTCGACGTCGCATCCGCTCCGCACATCATCCTGCTTTATCGAAGCCTGACGCTCTTCATCGGCGGGGTCGGACTCGTGCTCGTCATCACCTCGGTCCTCTCCGACCGCTACGGGATGCGGCTGTACAGTGCCGAAGGTCACAGCGACAAGCTGCTCCCGAACCTGGTCAAATCAGCCCGGCTGATCCTGCTTATCTATCTGTTGTACATCGTCATCGGCGTGATCGCCTACGTCATCTTCGGGATGCCCGTTTTCGACGCATTCAACCATTCGATCGCCGCGGTGTCGACCGGCGGCTTCTCCACCGAGGTCGACAGCATCGGCGCCTATCACAGCCTCGCGATCGAAATCGTCACGATGGCGTTGATGCTGCTCGGGGCAACGAACTTCTTCGTGCATCTGCAACTGCTCAAGGGACGAATTGCGAATGTCCTCAGGCACGGCGAAATGATCCTTCTGCTTGCGCTCATCGCACTCGGCCTTCCCGTCTTCGTCGCGACCCTGATCATCGACAGCGGCTATGGATTCGGGGAGGCGTTGCGCATCGGATCGTTCCAGCTGATCTCGGCGATCACGACGACCGGCTTTCAGACGGTCGCCTCCTTCCGGACCCTTTCTGGCATTTTCAACGGATTTGTGATAGTATTAATGCTGATTGGGGCCGGCATCGGCTCGACCGGCGGCGGCATCAAGCAGCAACGCGTGCTCATTTCACTCAAGAGCATCGTCCGAAACATCCGCGCCAACATCGCCAACCATCGGAAATTGACGACGATCTTCCTCAACAAGGCCGGAACCAAATCGGTCCTGGAGGAGCACGAAAAGAACGATGCGGTCTCGTTCGTCCTGCTCTATCTCATCATCTTCATCGTCGGTTCGCTCATCTTCACGGCATACGGGTATCCGCTCGGGGACGCGATGTTTGAATTCGCCTCGTCGCTCGGAACCGTCGGCCTCTCCGTCGGCATCACCGGCTTCAGCGCTCCGAACGGCATCCTGCTCACGTCCATCTTCGGGATGTTCGTCGGCCGTCTGGAAATCATGGTCATCCTCTATGCGTTCGCCCGATGCTTCGGCGCGATGCGGAAAAGAGCTGCATAGCATGGTCACGAAACGAAATGTTCTCAAGCATGCGATCACGGTCCTGATCATTTTGACGGTTTCTACCGCGTTGGCCTTTTCGATGCGCGAATTCGGCATCCGGGTCGAAAATCTCCTGCTCATTTTCATCGCCGCGGTCTTGCTCATCAACATCGAGACCCGCAGTCTGCCGACCGGGATCGCGGCCGGTTTCGTCTGCGTCATGATCTTCAATTATTTCTTCGTCGAACCGTACTATACCTTCATGATCGCCGATCCGAACTACTATGTGTCGATGACCATCTTCTTCATCGTCACCCTGATCGCCAACACCTTGACTTCCCGGTTGCAGCATCAGATGGAATTCTCCAAGGCAAGCGAGCGTCGCAGCGTGCTGTTGAATCGGATCAACGGCCTGCTTCTGAACGCTCATTCATTTCTTGAAATCGCCGACTTCATCCAGTCGTCGTTCCATGAACTTCTGCAGCGCGACGTCTTCGTCTTCCTGCAGATCGAGCAGCAGGAATTCACCGCGCCGACGTCGTTCGAACTGCAGAGCCACCGCGAGGCGGTCCTCTGGTGCTCCATGCATATCACGCAATGCGGCGCCGGCACGCCGGCGTTCTCCGATTCGAAGTATCAGTATTTCCCGATCCGCTCGAAGCGGGTCGCGGCGATCAGCGGCACCGTCGGGATCCATGTCGGACATGACCGGCTCGAACAGAAGGACGCGATGTTCGTCGATACCGCCATCACCAGCCTGCTCGTCGCCTGCGACCGCGAATATTCCTCGCTTCTCAAGGAACGGGCGACGCTTCAAATGGAAAAGGAAAAATTCAAGTCCTCGCTTCTGCGCTCGATCTCCCACGACATCAAGACGCCGCTCACGAGCATCAGCGCCGGCAGCAGCCTGCTTCTGGAAAGTTACGAGACGATCCCTTCGGACCAGCGCGTCGGCATCTTGACCGACATTTACGACGAGTCCGTCTATCTCGCCGATTTCGTCAACAACCTGCTCAACCTCACGAAGATCGAAGCGAACCGGCTTTCCGTCGCCAAAGGTCATGAACTCGTCGAGGAGATCCTGAACGAGGTCTACCAGCGCGTCCGCAAACGGCTTGGCGCGCATCGCTTGATCATCGAAAACGGACCGGATGCGCTCTTCGTCGATGCCGATCGCCAGTTGCTCATCCAAGTCCTCGTGAATCTCGTCGACAATGCCGTGAAGCACACCCGGCCCGATTGCACGATCCGCCTCGGATGCCGCCAGGAACACGCCTTGGTCTGGTTCGACGTGGAAGACGACGGCGGCGGCATCGATCCGGCGATCCTGCCGGATTTGTTCAACGAAATGGCGTCCGTCCGCGACCATAAGGCGGACAAATCGCGCGGCACCGGGCTCGGTCTCTCGCTTTGCAAGGCCGTCGTCGACGCCCACGGCGGCACGATCGCCGCGACGAACAACGCGCGCGGCGGCGCGACGGTCGCGTTTTCCATTCCGGTCTTGGAAGTGGGTGAATCCGCATGAACGAACGCATCCTCGTAATTGAAGACGACGACGTCATCGCCCGCTTTCTGCATATCGCCTTGAACGCGAAAGGCTACGAAGTCGTGGCAGCGGAAACCGGCGTTGCCGGCGTCGCCTTCGCGGCGCACGCCAGCCCGGCCGTGATCCTGCTTGATCTGGGGTTGCCCGACATCGACGGCACCGAAGTCATCCGGCAAATCCGGGCCGGCTCCGCCGTCCCGATCATCGTCGTGTCGGCGCGCGACAAAGAGCGCGAAAAAGTCGAAGCGCTCGACCTCGGCGCCGATGATTATCTCACCAAGCCCTTCAGCGTCGGCGAATTGATGGCGCGGATCCGCGTCGCGCTCCGCAAGTCGGCAGCGACCCCCGATACGGAAGAACCGATTACGTTCGGCGATCTGACGATCCGGTTCGACCAGCGCCGCGTCCTGTTGCGCGGCGAGGAAATCCATCTGACGCCGATCGAGTACAAGCTTCTGACGCTGCTCATCACGCACCCCGGCAAAGTCCTCACGCATTCCTATATCCAGAATGCGGTCTGGGGATATGCCTCGGTCGACGACTACCAGTCGCTGCGCGTGTTCATGGCGGCGGTCCGGCGCAAGATCGAAGACGATTCCAGCCGACCGAAATACATCATGACGGAAATCGGCGTCGGCTACCGCATGCTTGACGAATGGGTTCCGTAAGCAAAAAATGCGCAACCGACAAGGTTGTGTTTTTTTCGTTTCGGGAAAAACGATGACCGGCGGCGTTGACACATCCGGCCGGTTACGTTATAGTAGAACCATCAAGAACCGAAAGGCGGTGCTTCCATGTTCCTCTTCGATGAAAGCCTCGAAACGTTCGAAATCTTCTCGCTGTCGCATCTTCTCGGCGTCCTGTTCTGGGTCACTGCGATCACCCTCATGATCGTGTTTCGGAAAAAACTGCGGGGCATGCCTCGGTTCGACCGCTTCATCCGATACTTCCTCGCGATCACGATGCTGACGTTTCAGTTCACTTTCTATCTCTGGATGTTCTGGCGCGGCGCCGCATCGCTCGAACTGCTCCCGTTCGGACTGTGCCATCTGGCGATGTATTTGACCTCGCTCATGCTTCTGACGCAGTCGAAGACACTTTTCAAGATCGTCTTCCCGTGGGCGATCATCGGCGCGCTCTTGTCGCTTGTGATCGCCGACCTCACCTTCGCATTCCCGCACTTCCGCTACATCCACTACTTCGGAAACCATGGGATGTTCCTCTTCGGCGTCCTCTACATGATGATCGTCCGCGGCTATACGATCAGTTACAAGAGCCTGTGGATGTCCGGCGGCGTTTTGATCGGACTGGCCGTCCCGGTGTATTTTTTCAACCAGGCATACGGTACGAACCATCTCTTCCTGTCGCATCTACCCGGCCCGGCGGCTTCACTTCAGACGGCCGTCGGGGACTGGTGGATCGTCCTGTTCGTCGCCTTCGTCTTCGCTTTGTTTCACCTCATCTATCTTGCTTATGTCCTGATCAGTCGTCATAGTAAAGACATCGCTTGATCCATCCTGATCCGCCCCGGTCCGGTTTCGCTCGATGCGATCCGGACCGTTTTTCTTCGAAACGATTCGAATCACCAAAAAAAGTAGCGATTTCACCACAATTTCGCCAAAATTTTATCATGATGGCTTGGCATAAAGCGCGGTTTGTGGTATTTTTTTATTAAGAACATCAAAACAATTCAATGGAGGTATGGAATGGCTAAGATCAAATCGCTTCTCACCGGCTTCTACGCCGACCGCCCCGGATTCTTCCTCGCTTGCACCCGCTTCTTCTTCATGTTCCTCTTCTGGATCGCGTTTTATATCGCCGCCTTCACGCTGTTGGGCGGCCCGAACGGCCCAGGCCGGTTCACCGTCGCCGATTACGGCAATGTCGGAAAGGTCATTGTCCTCATCTGGTGGATTCTGATGATTCTCTTCGTCATCTTCAGCCTGTTGAAGAATGTGAAGGTCGTCAAGATCGTCGGCATCATTCAGATCGTCTACATCGTCCTTTATCTTGGCATGCTGATGATCACCTTCGGAATGACGAAAGACGAAATCGCCGGATACGTCGGCATCACGGTCGTCTATTCCTTCGGTTTCTGGCTGATGATCATTCTCCTCGGACTGCTCGTCATCTCGGTGTTCTTCACGCACCTCATCGAAAAGATCATCGCCAAGCTGATTCCGGCTCAGATTCTTCATCCCGCGGCCTATGCGCCCGTCGCCCCGATGCCGGTCGAACCGGCTCCCGTCGTCGAGCCCCTTCCCGTTGCGCCAGCGCCTGTTGCTCCCGCGCCCATTGCTCCCGCACCCGTCGCACCGGCGCCCGTAGAACCGCTGCCGGTGATTGAACCCAAGCCCGTCGCACCGGCTCCCGTCGAGCCCGAACCCGTCGTCGAATCCGTTGTCGAACCCGTTGTCGAACCCGTCGTCGAACCCGTTGTCGAGCCCGTCGTTGAACCCGTCGTTGAACCCGTTGTCGAGCCCGCGCCTGTCGTGCCCACGCCAGAGGAACCGACGCCCGTCGAGCCCGCGCCCGTCGAGCCGAAACCCGAATCCTGACCTCCGCTTCCCACCAAGACTTCCGCTTGCCGGAAGTCTTTTTTCTTGTGCTTCGCGTTCCAACCGCAATAGTATGATACAATGAGATTGCCAAAGACGATGCGTCAAGGTGGATCCCGGATCCGGGCGGCGGAACCTTGCCCCCGCATCGAGAGGCGGATCGCCCTCGCGGAGGATGTCCTGCGCGCATATAAAGGAGAACCCATCATGAAGGATGAAGACAAGTTCAAGGCACAAAAAAAACAGGATCTCGAAGAAAACGAGCGGAAGTACGGCAAGGAAGCCCGCGCGACATACGGCGAACCCGCCATCGACGCCTCAAACGCGCAGTACGCCGGGATGAATCCGGATGCCTACGCGAAGATGCAATCGATGTCATCCGAACTCATTCGGACCCTGCTTCAGGCGATGGATGAAGGCGATGTCAAAGGCGAAACCGCAAAGCGGCTGGTCCGTCTGCACAAGGACTGGCTGATGATCTTCTGGACGGAATACACGCCGGAAGCGCACCGTGGCCTCGGCGACGCCTATGTCGAAGACGATCGTTTCCGCGCCTTATACGACAAGTACCGCGAAGGCGCCGCGGCGTTTCTCCGCGACGCGATCCGCGCCAATACCTGAATAGAGAAAACTCGCACTTTTTGACAGTGCGAGCTTTTTTATGGATGCTTGTGATCAGACGATCGGGCAGACGCCGCCGTTGCCTTGCGAGCGGGAGCCGACGTTTTGGCTGCCTTGGCCATTTCCGCCCTGGCCGTTTCCGGTATTGCCGCCTTGATTGTAGCCGTTTCGGAAGATTTTCTTGAAGCCGTTCATCATGTCCTGGCCGACGAACGTATAACGATCGCGGGAGAAGGCGTTCAGATGATTGACGGACGCGGTCTTCAGATACGAGAAGACGCTGGCGACATCCTCGGGCAGATCTGCCTGGGCGAGGAACACTTCATACATCGCGATGTTGGCCTGTTCTGCCGCGACGCCCGTGGCGAGCGCCGAAGTGATCGAATCGGGAACGACGACCTGCGCAGCCGCGGTGTTCTCGGGGACTTCGATGCCGTAGGCTTCGAAGAGCGGGAGGAGCAGCGCGACGTGGGTCGCTTCCGCCGCGATGATGTTCGTGAACGGGCGGATGACGCCGTAGGTGTCGATGATCGCCTGATATTCGGCGAGAGCGAGCCATTCATCCTGAAGGGCGGCGGTGAGCATTTCTTCGAGGGTGTATCCATCGATGCCAAGCTCGGTGATGACTTCCGGAGTGACGGCGAAGTCGACGGGTTCCGCGTTGACCGCGGTGAGGGTTGCGCCGAAGCCGATCAAGGCGATGACGCCGGTGACGATGAGCGTTTTGACGATGTGCTTTTTCATGTGGTTGAACCTCCTGTGGTTCTTTCTGCAAAATATACGAGGCGCAACGGGCGGATATTGGGAAAGCCGAGAAACCTCACAGAAAACTCATTTTCGATCCCACCGACAAGGCATATCGGCCAATCGACATATAAAACGGACGCACGGGATTCCCCTGCGTCCGGTTGATTCTTCTCCTGTTCGGAAGATTCCTTACTCCTCGATGATGATGTCGGTACCGACGATCGCGACTTCGAAGCCGAGCGCGAGCGCGAGCTTCACCGAGGCGATGTTGTCGTCATCGCAGCGGAAGATCGGAATCCGTCCCATCGCGAGCGCCCGGTTCGAGATTTCGGCGACGGCCGCGGAGGCAGCGCCGGTGTTCCGATGTCGCGGCCCGGTGATGACGCCGATGTCGGCGATGTCATCGCCCCAGAACCAAAGCGAGGCGACGCCGACGAGTTCTTCGTCCTTGAATACGCCGATCACGAGATCGTCGTCGATCGCGACCTGTCCGTGCGCGAGTTCCGGTTCGGAACACGTCGTCTTCATCAATTCGAGGGCGTGCTTGTCCTTGCGCGTGAGCACGCGCAACGACGCGTGCTCGCAGCACGGCGGCTGCGGCAGCGGATGTTCGGTGTAGGTGACGACGCCGCGGTACAAGGCGAACCGTTCGTTGCCAAGGATGCGCTTGGCGATTTCGCGGTCGGACAGCTCCGGCGTGATGTTCGCGTTTTCGACTTTCGCAACCAGTTCGGGCGCGACGTCGAGGACGATTCGGTCGTCCGATCGCCAAAGCGCGACCGGGTCGATCGGTCCCATCGTCTCATTTGCGTTGATCACGACCGGCTTGTTGAAATCCCAGTCGCGGTATTTGTAAAAGCTGGAAAGAAAGCTGGTTTTACTCATCGTGCCCGTCCCCCGATATGATCCATGATGCTATCTTCCATCTAAACACAAAACGCCCTTTTTTTCCACCCCTTATTGCGTTTTCGGGTGGATGAAAGGGCGTTTTCATTGAGGCTGGATCAGATTTCGGCTTTCTTCTCCGCACGGGGGTCGAAGATCGAGAGAATCAGGTTCAACGCGATCCCGACGATCGAGGCCGTCGCGATCGCCGGCAGCTTGATGCCGAAGATGTCGATGAGCCCGCCGGCGAAGCCGTAGGTGCCGCCGATTCCGATCACCAGGATCACGGCGATGACGCCGAGGTTGCGGGCGCTGAAGAGGTTGACCTTCTTTTCGATCATGATCGCGATGCCCTGCGCGCCGATGACGCCGAACAGGTACACCGAGGCGCCGCCCATGACGGCCGACGGGATCGTGCCGATCAGATTGGCGAGCGGGGTGAGAAACGAGAGCGCCATCGTCAGGATGGCCGCGGCGCCGAGCACCCAGATCGAGAAGTTCTTGGTGATGGCCATCGTCGAGATGTTCTCGCCGTAGTTCGTGCCGGCGGGGCCGCCGACGAGCGCGGAGACCATGTCGCCGACGCCGTCGCCGATCAGGTTGATGCCGAGCTTGTTCTGGATGTCGTATTCCTTGGCGCCTTTTTCACGGGCGAGGTTGTTCACGTACAAGTCGAGCTGATAGAGGTGGGCGGTCGATTCGGGGATCGTGGCGAGCGCGATCGGCATGATCGCGAGCACGGCGGTCCAGGACGGGATCGGTAGGGTGAAGTGCGGGACGTTGACGACGCCTTCGGTGAAGACGCGCGAGAAGTTGACGAGCTCGGTTTTGAAGATGAGGTCGGAGAAGAGCGCGATGACATAGCCGATCAGGATGCCGAAGAGGATCGGCAGCTGGCTCGCGACGCCCTTCTTGAGGGCGACCGTGAGGATCAGGATCGTCATCAGGGTGATGAGGGCGACGACCCAGGAGGCGGAGGAGGCGACTCCCCCGTTCATCCCGGCGGCTTGGGTGAGGGCGACGCCGGCGAGCGAGAAGCCGATGATCATCGCGATCGGTCCGGTGACGACCGGAGGCAGGACGCGATCGATGATCTTCGCTCCCCACTTGATGATCACGAGGCCGGCGGCGATCGAGACGAGGCCGGAGAGGATGATGCCGAACTGGGCTTGTCCGATCAACGCGTCGGAGGCCGGCGTGCCGTAGGTCGCGCCGGTGATCCCGACGATCGCGGCGATGTAGGAGAAGCTCGACCCGTAGTACAGCGGGATCTTGCCCTTGGTCACGAGGATGAAACAGAGGGTAGCGAAGCCGGATGCGAAGATGGTGGTCGAGATGTGGAAGCCGGTCAGCAGCGCGACGAGCACCGTCGCCGGGAACATGACCAGGATCTGCTGGAACGCGAAGAGGATCAGGCGTCCGAATGAGGGACGTTCGTCGGGGAGGTACCCGATGACAGCTTGTTTCTTGACGTTTTCCATGGTTCTTCTCCTTTTTGCTCTCTGGATTTTTAGTCTCGGCCCGCAAAAAATAAAAGGACACGCAGGTGTCCTTCAGAGGGTATGTTGAAAGTGCGAACCCTTGCGACGCTCACGGGCGTCGATTAAAGGACCTAAACTACAATCATTATACCAGTTCGGAAAAAAAACGCAACCACTTTTCGAACGAATTTCAATGAAACGAATTCAACCGTTTTCCGTCAGTGGCGGTTCGGAAAAACGAGGAAGATTTCATCGACCGCGGCATCGCGGTCGAACTCGAACGCGACGGAATGCCAGACCATGTTTTCGGTCATTCCGTCGATCGGATAGAGTTCCTCTGTGAGAATCCGCAGGGTCCCATCCGTCAGATAGGTCCGCCAGATCGCCGGTCGGATCGAACCCGACGTTTCGACGAATGTGACGAAGGCGAGCCCGTGCCGATCGAAGTAGTCTTCGTCATACCCGTGATACGCTTCTTCAAAATCGTCTTTCGCATCGTTTTCGAGCGTTACAACCGTTTCCGCATACCAAAGGGAGAATGATTCGTGGTCATCAAACCAGGCGGAGTGGTCCAGATGGTCTTCCGGTTCGTCGCTTCCCAGCGGCGTCAAGGGCAGGCTGACCAATCGGAAGTTGACGCGGTCGGCGCGCGATGGAAGGTCCGCCGGACGCTCGCGCACGTATCCGAAGGGAACGCATGCGACCAGCAGAAAGAACAACGGGAGGATCAACCCGATCAGCATTCGTCTCACCCGATCATTACCCTTTCGTGTCAGGTCGACGCACCTTCATCCGCCACCGGAGCAGCAATCCCGTCGCAACGAGAAGGGAGAATCCGAAAAAGAGGAGTGTTCGGCCGATCTGGATTCGCTCTCGGGCGTCAAGACCGGTGAGGAGGTCCAATTCCGCATAGACCTGCCATTGTGTGAGGAGCACGATTCCCGAGCCGACCATCATGAAGGCGGCGACGCATTCAATCGCCACGCTGACGAAAAACGCAAGATCGGACACCCTGCGACGCACCTTCGAGAACACCAGTCGTGACTTGATCCGATCAAGCAAAAAGGGTGTGTCAAGACATGCGCGATAGCTGGTGCGATAGGCTTTTTTCCAGAGGTACATGTCAGAGCGCTCCTTTCCGATACTGCTTCTTCAACTTTTCCACCGCATCGTAATAAGCTTTCGTGACGACGCTCATCGTTTTTCCGGTCATGTCGGCGATGTCCCGAAACGTCATCCGATGGACGATTTTCAGATTCACGACGTGGTTTTCGAACGGTGGGAGGATCCCGTTGAAATCGAATCGTTCCGGAACGTAGTCCGGACCGGCGTCGACGAGTTCCGCCGTCAATTCCACGGCGTTTTGCGTCGGATCGCGTTTCATCTGCCGAAGGTGGTCGAGGGCGAGACGTTCCGCCATCGTGATGAACCAGGCTTGGAAGCGATTCGGATCGGACAGTTTTCCGATGTTTTCGTACATCTTGACGAATGCCTCCTGGACCAGATCTTCGGCCGCGCCGCGATCTTTCACAAGCGTGTAAGCCAAATAGTGGATGAGCCGCGCGTAGGTGTAGTATGTTTCGTTGAAAGCGTCCTCGTCACCGGCGGAAAGCCGCCGGACGGTTTCGGTCGAAATCTTCATGGCATCCGCTCCTTCCATATATATAGACGCTTGCGGGACCGCTTTTTTTGCGGGTTTTCGAAAAAACCGACCCGCGAAGGGTCGGTTTGAGATCATTTCAACAGTTCGCGGATCGCTTCCGCCTTCTCCAAATCGATCCCCATCAGGTGGATCAACTGGTCGATGCGGCCGGGATGGGTCGCGCCGGTCTTCTTGAACTGGTCGGCGATGAGCTTTGCCTTCCAGACCTTTCCGGGCATCAGGAAATAGAGGACGAGCCAGTCGTCAAGCGACATGAACGGAACGGTCACGTCCCCGATCACGCGCAGGTCGATGGGCGTCGTCTCATCAAACGGATACTGATAGGGCGTGCGGTCCTTGATGATCTTGAGGCCGGCCATCAGGTCGACTTCGACGGACCCGACCATCATCTCCGTGAAGGAATAGGACTGGTAATGGTAGGACGGGTCGGACGCATGTTTCGCGCCGATCGCCTCGAACACCTCGAGGGCTTCCTCGGCGTCGCGGGTTTCGAAGATGATGTCGAGGTCGTTCGGTTCGACCGCAAAGCCGGCCGCCTGCAGGAGCACCGAGCCGCCGATCGCCCAGCGGATCTTCGATTCGTTCAACGCTTTTCCGACCTTTTCGATCGTATTGATCATGACATTGTTCATGGGTTCACCTTCCTCAGATACGATTAGAGATTCTTGAACATGGCCGTTTCGATTTCCTTCGAAACATGGCCGCAGGCGTCGCAGCAGTTTTCCAAGCGGAGGAACAAATCCTCCCAGATGAAGAGCTTGATCGGGTCCTTCTCGTTGACGAACAGTTTATGGACGGTTTCCGAATAGACGACGTCGCAGTCTTCTTCCAGCCGCAGGACGTCGAAGATGAGGTCTTTCATCTTGGCGGATTTCTTGAAATGGGCGAATTCTTCGAGCAGCGCCTTGAGCGAGACGACGCTCTTGTGGATGAGGTCGGTGAAGAGCCGGGCCTCGGGGCGGATTTCGGTGACGTTGTACATGTACATCCTGAGGATGACTTCCTCGATCGAATCGGTCACGTCGTCGATCGCTCTGAGGATCGCGAGGATGTCCTCGCGTTCGATCGGCGTGATGAACTCCTTGAAGAGGTTGGCGACGACGGTATGGCGTTCGACGTCGGCGGTATGTTCGATGTGATGCATCGCCCGCTTGTTTTCGAGCAGTCCGGACGGTTTGAAATTGGCGATGACTTCGGAAAGATACTCGGAAGCCTTGACGCAGTAGACGGAAAGATCGACGAAGGAGGTGAAGTAATAGTTCTCTTTCAGCTTGTCCATGGGCGCGGTTCTCCTTTAAAAGACATTGATGAACAGTTTTGCCATGAGGAAGCCGATCAGGCCGCAACCGGGGAAGGTGAGCACCCAGGTGAGCGCAAGATCGCGGACGACGCTCCACTTCACGTTCGAGAGGCGCTTGGCGGCGCCGACGCCCATGATCGCGGTCGTCTTCATGTGCGTGGTGCTGACGGGGATCCCGAAGAGGGAAGAAACCAACAGACCGCCGGCCGCCGACATGTCGGATGCGAAGCCTTCGTATTCCTTGAGCTTGACCATGTCCATCCCGACCGTCTTGATGATGCGGTAGCCGCCCACGGAGGTGCCGAGGCCCATCACCAGCGACGTCAGGACCATCAGCCAGAGCGGGACCGCGAAACTGCCGGTGCCGACGTTCCCCTGCGCAAGGGCGATGCCGAGGAGGAACACGCCCATGAACTTCTGCCCGTCCTGGGCGCCGTGCATGAACGCCATCGAGGCGCCGCCGGCGACCTGCGCCTTGCGGAAGAAGGCGGTCGTCTTACGGCGGTTCATGCGCCGGCAGATGCGTTCGATGATTTTCACGAACAGCCAGCCGGTCCCGAAACCGAGCACGGTCGAGAGGCCGAGGCCGTAGAGCACCTTGACCCATTCGGCGCCGTTGATCCCGGCGATGCCGCCCTGAAGGGCGATCGCGGCGCCGGAGATGCCGGCGATCAGCGCATGCGATTCCGAGGTGGGGATGCCGAAGTACCACGCGGCCGTCGCCCAGATGAGAATCCCGATCAGGGCGGCGCACAAGGCGGCAAGGGCGTCGGCGGGATTGTTCCCGAAATCGACGATTTTATAGAGTGTCGCGGCCACGGAGGCATTCACCGAAGTCATCACGAGGACGCCGAGGAAGTTGAAGATCGCGGCCATCAAGACCGCCCGTTTCGGCGTCATCGCCTTGGTCGAGACGACCGTCGCGATCGCGTTCGGCGCGTCGGTCCAGCCGTTGATCATGATCACCAAAAGAACCAGGATGACGGTCACCGCCAGAATCCAGTTCTCGGCGAACGCTCTCATAAACTCGATCAATGTCATCAGGTACCTCGTCACACGGTTTGACTTCGGTCAAAAGGAGTATAAGCAAAGGTTTCTATGTCATCCGATTTCAAAGAAGAAATCAGCGGATCGTCAAGTAAAGACGAAGCGAAAGCCAAAGCGATGCGGAAGACGACGCACGGCGCGAGCCAACATCATTATAGCCCATCCCAAGAGGATTGTCTATTTCAATTTGGGCGTGTGTCGGGTGAAACCGCCCTTTAAATCAATGAAAACGCTTGGTGGATCCCTCACCCTATAGGGTGAGTGAACATCAATCGGGACACATCGACGATTCTTGGGTGAAAACCATCGCTTTTGGTCCATAATAGAATAAGAACACACCATCCTTATGTAACCAAAATGTGATGAATTGCCATTTTTAGGGTCCTGAAATGTGATGACCCGCCACTTTTTCGAACATACGCACGGAAAATGACTATCTGGGGGAAGAAACCGATGAAGGAATACACACTGGATCAACTGCGCCGAAAACTCGAGCGCGGGACCGTCACATCGCGCGACCTGGTCCGCATGTACTTGAAACAGATCGACAAATATAACAAAAATGGCCCGGCGCTGAACGCCGTGGCCACGACGAATCCGGAAGCATTCAAGGATGCGGACCGGCTGGATCGGGAACGCGCCAAGGGGCGGGTCCGCGGACCGCTTCACGGCATTCCGGTTTTGCTCAAGGACAACATCAATACGAAAGGAGCGATGCCGACGACGGCGTCCTCCTTCGCCCTCGCCGATCTCTATACGGGTTCGGATGCCTTCGTCGTGAAGAAACTCAGGAAGGCCGGCGCGATCATCCTCGGCAAGACCAACCTCTCCGAATGGGCGTATTTCATGTCGACCGACAAGATGCCCTCCGGCTTCGGTTCGCTCAACGGCCAGGTGAAAAGCCCCTACGGCGACAAGATCGATCCGCTCGGCTCCTCGACCGGATCGGCGGTCGCGGTCGCCGCGAACATGATTCCGATCGCCGTCGGAACCGAGACGAACGGCTCGCTCACCGCTCCCGCCAAGCAGAACATGATCGCGACGATCAAACCGACCCTCGGACTCGTCTCGCGTACCGGGATCATCCCGATCACCCATCTGCAGGACACCGCCGGTCCGCTCGGACGGACCGTGAAGGATTGTGCGCTCTTGCTTGAGGCGATATCCGGAAGCGACTCGCGCGACCGCATCACGAAGACCGCCACGAAGAAACGGGAACGCTATTCCGAAGCGTGCGGAAAGCCGATCAAGGGTATGAAGATCGGCTTCCTCGCTTTTACCAACTACCCCGACGACGACATTGAGAAAGAACTCCTTGCGGAAGCGAAAACGCTGTTCAAACAAGCCGGCGCGACCGTCATCGAACTTACCGTGGAAGCAACCCGGATGAACAACTATTACACGATGATCCGCGAATTCAAGGCGGATCTCAACAACTATCTGAAATCGGTCGAAGGCAAGACGCCGATCAAGTCGCTTTCCGATGTCATCGCCTTCAACGCAGCGCATGCGGAGCGGTGCCTCGTCCACGGACAGAATATCCTCATCGAAGCCGAACAGTATGAAGGCGGACCCAACGATCCGGACTATCTCGAAGCCCGCAGAGTCCTGATCGACCAGGCGCATCTGCCGAACAATCTGATGCGCGAACACAAGCTCGACCTCATCGTTTCGGCGAAACGGACCGGGTACGCCCCGATCGCCGGATCTCCGTGCATGTCCGTCCCGGCGCGTCCGCTCACGGATGACAATCCCCGCAACCTGAACCTGATCGGGAAGAAATGGAAAGAATCCGATTTGATCAAGGTCGCGAGTTTCTACGAGCGTTCGGCGGTGCGAAGAGTTCCTCCGAATTTCAAAGTCAAATAAGATAAAGAGCCGCCGGATTTTCCCGGCGGCTCTGTCATTTCTTCGGACTTTCACATGGACATGACGAGCTTCAATCTGCCGATATCCAGTCGTCTGTCGTGATGGCGCGCGATTTCCTTGCCAATCTCAGAATCCGACCGGAACGGGTTTGTGCTTCAGGTACTCCGTGATCTGTTCGACGTCCTTGTCGCCGCGTCCGGACAGATTGATGACGATGATTTGATCCTTCCGCAGCTTCGGCGCAAGCTTCATCGCCCCCGCCACGGCGTGGGCGGATTCGATCGCCGGGATGATCCCTTCCGTGCGGGAAAGATAGCGGAACGCATCGACCGCCTCGTCGTCGGTAATTGCGATATAGTTCGCCCGACGGGTTTCTTCGAGGTAGACGTGTTCCGGCCCGACGCCGGGATAATCGAGTCCGGGCGAGAGCGAATAGACCGGAAGGGCGTTGCCGTTGTCATCTTGGATATAGCGGGTGAACATGCCGTGAAAGACGCCGTCTTTTCCTAGCGTGAGCGTCGCCGCATGATACGGCGTATCGATGCCCTTGCCGGCGGCTTCGCAGCCGAGCAGTCCGACTTCTTTGTCATTCAAGAAATCATAGAAGGCACCGATCGCGTTCGACCCGCCGCCGACGCAGGCGACGACGAGATCGGGCAACCGCCCTTCGGCGGCGAGGATCTGCGTTTTAATCTCTTCGCCGATGACCTTCTGGAAGTCGCGGACCATCGTCGGATAGGGATGCGGACCGACCGCGGAGCCGATCAGGTAATAAGTCGTATCGAGATGGGTCGCGAAGTCCATGAAGGCCGCGTCCACCGCATCTTTGAGCGTCTTCGTCCCGGTATCGACCGGATGGACCTTGGCCCCGAGGAACTCCATACGGGACACGTTGAGCGCCTGGCGAACGGTGTCTTCTTCGCCCATGTAGATCTCGCAGTCGAGTCCGAAGAGGGCGCACGCCGTCGCCGTTGCGACGCCGTGCTGCCCGGCGCCGGTCTCAGCGATGATGCGTTTTTTGCCCATTCGCTTTGCGAGCAGGGCCTGGCCGAGGACGTTGTTGATCTTGTGGGCGCCCGTATGGTTGAGATCTTCGCGTTTCAGATAAATCTTCGCGCCGCCGAGGTCGGCGGTCATGTTCTTCGCGAAGTAAAGCAGCGACGGACGGTTGGCGTAGTTTTTCAACAGATCACGGAATTCGCTTTGGAACTCCGGATCGTTCTTGTACCGGTCATAGGCGCGTTCCACTTCCTGGACCGCGGTGAGGATGTCGGCGGGAAGATACTGCCCGCCGTAGATGCCGAATTCGTGTTTTTGCATGATTTGATTTCTCCTTTTTTAGTTTGTATCGTTGCTTGCCTGTTGCGTTCTGAATCCGGATCCCTTCAAGGCGCGTGCATGATCTTCCCCTCCTTTCCGTAAAAACAAAAAACGAGTCACCGTCTTGGGACGATGACTCGTGTTGCCACCCAAATTTAAAGACTGAAAATACGTCTTCCTTCTCGGCATCACCATGAATGCCCAGCTCGATAACGGGAGTTCCCGGAGACGGCTACTTGTCGCCGCTCTTTTCGCAAGGCCATTCGTCGCGCCGCATGCGCCGGGATTCCACCGTCCCCGACTCTCTTGTACCATGACTGAAGCGAGTACTCTTCTTGTTCGTCAAATTTGATATTGTGACCAGTATAGTACGAACGCATCGGTTCGTCAAGCGAAAAACGAAAAGTCGGCTAAAATCCCTCGCGCGGCGATTCCGCGCCGTCCGTCGTTGCGGGTTTCCTGATGGACGTCCGCATGATGACGTACTTGTTCATCGGGAACTGGATCAGCATCGACAAGGTCATGTTGACGAACTTGACGAGGATCGCCCCGAAGGCGATGCCGAAGACGCCGGCGATCGGCGCGAGGATCCACGAAGGGACGAGGATCTGCAGGAGGTAGACGGCAATCACCATGACGGCGTACATGATGCCGCTCCAAAGAACGTTGTTGTCGGCTTTGAACGTCGTCTTCCGCTGCAAAAAGAAGTTGAACGTCTGCGAGATCGCAAACGACAGGGCGAACGCCAGAAAGGCGCCGAGGCCGCCGTCGTCGACGCCGTAGGCGATGATCCACCAGGCGAACGGGCGATCGCGCAACCCGGCGAAGACGAGAAAATGGAACAGCGCGAAGCTGCCGAGGTCGACGACGGTCGTGATCATGCTCATCAGGGTGAACATCACGAATTGCCATAAACCGGCGTGTTTGGCCTTCCATGCTTGAAAGTTCGGCTTCATTTTCGATTCTCCCCTTCGGCGCGGCTCTTCATCTTTTTGATCGCACCTTTATGATACCATATCAACCCCAGCGATGATAGACCGTGATGAATCCCGCGGAGCAAAACAAAAAAATCGCCCGATTTCGGCGATTTGATTGTGGAAGAAGAGAACGTTATTTGACGGATCGGCGGGACGGTCTGAAGACGCGAACCCAGGTGACGATCAAATCGATCACAACGAAGATGGCAATGAAGGTAACGATGCCGGTGGCGGCGCTTGCGATGCCTTCGGCGAGGACGGTGGTCGAGGGCGATTCGAAGAAGGCGGCCGCATGGTCTAAAAACGCGGCGTTCAAAAGGTTCGGGGTGTTGACGAAGACGATCATCAGGACGATCGAGAAGAGATGTTCGATCGTGTGCGAGACGGCGGTGGCGACGTTCCAGTGTCCGACCTTCAGTTTGACCGCATGGTCGGCGATCGTGACGACGACCGAGGCGACATAGACGGGCAGAAAGGCCAGGATGACGGCATCGTTGAAGAGCGGGATGCCGGCGCCGATGTTCCATGTGCCTTCATCGAACCAGGCGATATAGAGTTGGTTGTTCAGAAGCAGGTAGGCGAAGATGGCTCCGAAGATCGTGGCCATCATCATCCCGATGATCGACTCGGTCCGGGAGATCTTCCGCACGTTGTCCTTGGGGAGTTCGGGGAGCGACTTCGGACTCCACGGTTCCTTGTCGCACTTCGAACCGTAATGGTCGATCGCAACGAAGATGAGGGTGACGAGCGTGAACCCGTGGAAGAGACTGGAAATGACTTCGGAGAACGTTGTTCCGAAGACTTCGGCGATCATCCCGATGACCGTCGTCGCTTGCGGATCGGTCAAAGTCTCGATCAGCGTGAACACGAGGCTGATCGCGGCGAGCACGATCAAAACGATCTTCAACACCATCAGGTACTCGTCCATCCACTTCGGCGAGATCAGGTAGCGCTGGGTGGTGCGATAGCCGGCGGCGAGCTCGCGTGGCTCGCCGAGGGTCGTGAGGACTTTCACGATATCCGCTTCGGCGGGCTGTTCGGGAAGCATGTCGCCGATATTGGCGTTGAGTTCTTTGGCGACTTCGGCGCGGGTGTTTTCGGGCAGACGGCGGGTGACGTCGTATACGTAGCGTTCGATCAGGTCTTTCATTTTGTTTTCGCTCCTTCGATCAGATGGTCAAGTTCCTTGACGATCGTGTTCCATTCCAGTTTCAGTTGGTCGTACATTTCGGTTCCGGCGTCGGAAAGCAGATAGTATTTCCGCGGCCGGTTTTCCGTCGTATCCCATTCGCTTTTCAGAAGACCCTGGGATTCGAGCCGGCGAAGCAGGGGGTACAGCGTTCCCGCTTCGATCGATACGCCCTTCTCTTCGAGTCGCTGGAGCAGAGAGTATCCGTACTGGTTGTCGGCGAGCTGGGAGAGGACGGCAAGGATCTGTGTGCCCCTTCGAAGTTCGCCTATCATGTTTTCAAGCAATGTTTTATCGATCATTTTTCCACCTCGACTATCATTATACTGTACGCCATACACTATTGTCAAGCATATATTATAACTTTTTTAACAATATAAAAGTGTCGGCTATGCCGACACAATTTTTTACAAAACGATATAGGTGATTCCGTCGTTGCCTTTCCGGAAGTCCGGATCCCTTCCGATCAGCGGACGGTAGAGCCGGATCACATCGTCAAACCCCATCGGCGTCGAAATCGCTTCGCCGGGGATGAACGCCTTGATCTGCCGCATCGAGAGCATCTCGTCCAGGGTTTCCCGGACGGCGACGCGGATCTTTCCGCCGACGCCGGAGGACCCATAGCCGTGGATCACCTTGATGACCTTCTCGGTCGAACGGGAGAGTTTGATATAGTTCTTCAAGCGCATGACGGCGACGAACGTCGTCGGCATGTCGCTTTTCAGATCGAATTCCTTCATAGTCGTCCGACGACCTTGACGCCCATGCGTTTGAGAAGCGCGACCATATCGGCGGCCGACCCTTGGGTGAATCCCGCGCGCTCGACCGGATACGCCGACGAGACATTCTGATAAAGGAAGACATACTTTTTGGCGATCAAGGCGTGATGGAAGGACGCATAGGTAAACCGTCCCTTGGATTCTCCCGCCGGACCATGGGATTCATGATCGACGCCGTCGTCATGAAACGTCATCTTCAACGTCGTCGTCGACGAAAGCCGCTTGTCGCTTCGCATGTAGCTCTGCAGCCGCACCCAAATCATGAAACCGTCCACAACCGGATAGACGATCGGGACGATCCAAAGAAACGGCCTGGTGATGCCATATGCGAGGCCAACCGCGAGAACCGTCAAAAAAACCAATTCGAATCCGACCATGATCGGAATCGATCGTTTGATCAGACTGATCCGATGCAAGGCGATGAATGCCGCTTTGTCGATATGAGACGTATTTTCAATCATTTGGTCCGTCACCTCTTGAATGCGTCGCGTCGGCGTTTTTCCGGCAGCGAAGCAGGATTTCATAAGTCGTGAGACAGTCGTCTGCGGCGCGGTGCGATCCGCGCGTGATCCCGAAATGCCGCTTGAGGGTCTCGAGCCGATGGTTCGGCAACGTCCCGTACGGGAGCGCTTGTCGCGCGACCGCCAAAACGTCAAGCTTCTTCGCGAGGTCGACGATGCGTCCCGCTCGCGCAAACGACGCGTTCAAAAACCGCAGATCGAAATCGATGTTGTAGCCGACGATCAGAACCCCGTCGATCCGTTCTTGGATCATCGCCGCGACTTCAGGAAACGCCGGCGCCCCGATCAGCATGTCGTCGGTGATGCCGTTGACGGCGGAGGCCATCGCCGGCATCCGTTTGCCGGGATTGATGAGTGTTTCATAGGTCTCGAACAATGACCCGTCGCGATACGTCAGGATCGCGATCTCGACGATCCGTTCGCTGCTCGGATCGAGTCCGGTCGTCTCGGTGTCAAGGACGACGAACCGGTCGGGGAGCGTGGGGTTGGATGGTTCGTGGCGTCGCTCGTACCCGCGTGATTGATAAAAGGGATATCCGGGCATGTCCTCACCGCTTTCCGCCGGTTGTTTCGATCTTCCCGCACTGCATCTATCTTACCACCGATCGCCCTGGATGAAAAGCCGTTCTGCGATCCGCCGCGAAAATATCGCAAACAAAGCGGAAGGAGCATCTGCTTCTTCCGCGGTTCTTAGGGTTGGAACGGTTCGACGACGCGCTGCCCCCAGGCGGGGGCGCCGGTCGCGTCGAACACGTAGATGTCGATCGTGTAGCGGCGCGGGATGACCGATTCGGGGATGATGAACTCCGGTCCCGCTTGGGGCGTTTCCTCAAACGATACGGAGAACGTGTACCCGTCCGGAAGATCGACGAACACGTCGAAGGTTCCGGAGGTCGTCGCGCGCATCGCCAGGTTCGCGCCGATCGGGTCGATCCCGTCGAAGGACGAGAACAAGGACATCATCGCCTGCGATCCGTCGGTGCGGTTCAGGATGAACGTGAGGAAGATGAGCGACATCGGATCGGTCGCGTCCATGTGCACGCGCACGGTGAGATAGATGTTGTTGGTGACGTCCTGGACGGCGACGCGGTAGTCGGTGAAATGCGTGCCGTAGGTCTCGTGCCCCTCGATGTAGTCTTCCGCATAAATGCGGTACCAGATGAAGTTGAAGACGTCTTCTTCGGCCGGACTGAAGTCCGTATAGACGTCATCGGCGGGTGTACCGTCGCCGTTCATCCGGACGACGACCGCCCCGACCGGGGCTTCGAAGACCGGACTGAAGTAGGTGAGGTCGGTGTTGGCGACCTGCCCGACCACATAGTAGCTCGTCGCTTCGGCGTATTGGTTGTAGTTGATCCCGATCGTCGGGATCAAGACGATTTCGCGCAGCGTCGGATTGGCAAGAAGCGAGATGTAGAGCGCTTCGTCGATGTACGAATGATGCAGAATCGTATTGAGGCCGGCGTACACCGCATCGGAGGTGAAGCTGATGTTGGACAAGTGCGAGTTCGAGTTGCCGATCTTCGTGAACTCGACGGTCTCGAACGCATAGTCCCACGTCACGACCGTTCCCTCGAGGGGATGGCCGACCGTCCCGTAGGTATAGGAGTTGAGGTATTCGTAGGTCAACTCATAGATGCCGATCGGGGCGGTGGCGTAGAAGTCGAGCCAAAACCCGGTCGACTGGAGCGTCAAAAGGTACTCGCTTCCCGCGACCGGTTCGCCCGATCCATAGTACGTGAGGGTCGGCGTGAGGCCGACGTTCTGGTACTTGTAGACATAGGTCAAACCGTATTCGTACTTGTAGTTGGGATTCTCTTCGCGCTCGAAGCTCTGCGTCGCATACGGCGCTTCGAGCGGGTTCACGCCCCAGTACGCCGCCGTCACGGCAGGCGACAGGGCGCGCTCGGTGATCGTGTGGGTCCGTTCGGTCTCCACCCCGGCTTCCGAGCGGATCACGAAACGGACGATGTATTCGTGGCGATACCCGTCGACCAAGACCGGATTGATGGTGACATCGACGCTCACGAGCGTCGCAAACGGCGTGATCGCGAGGCTCGTCAGATAGCTCGGCCGGTTCAACGTCGTATTGACGGAAGCCGCCGGAATTTCGCTGATCGTATTCAGGTTGGAGAATTCCATGATGCGCGTCGAGGTGTCCGCCGCGACGTAGTACATGCCGTAGGGCAGCGCCGTGATCCAGTTCAGTCCGGAAGCCGAGATCGTCTGCGAGGTCGTCTGGATCGTCGTGATCAGCGCGTCCGTCGAGATCATCTTCGTGAAATGGAATTCATAAATATCGGCGTCCCCGATCCGCACTTCGAAGGTATAGTCCCCCGCCGGCAGGACCTGCGTGATCGCAAGCGTATACGTCGCCGTCGACGGCGCCCAGGTATTCGTCGCGACGTTCAACCCGCCGACCGTCTGGTTGTTGGTAAAGGCGAGCGTGTAGTAAGTGCCGTAGTTCATCACGGTGTCGCTTGAATTGAGCAGGCGGGTCGCCATGTGCGGCGTCGCGCCGTACGGGACGTTGATCGTGGCGTAGGTGAGGACGAAGCGTCCCTGCGTCGTCGACACCGGTTTGAAGTACAGCGGGAAGGCGGTCGCATCGACGTCGTGGACATCCGTATAGGTCGGCGTCTGCGCGACCGAGTCGACGGTGAGTGCGGAGACGGCGGTGTAGGCCATGTCTTCGAGGCGGACGATGTTGACCTGATAGTCGCGATAGGTGATCGGATCGGCGTCGGGATCGAGCGGATCGTAATTGTATGCTTCCGAGTAGACCCGGATCGTGCCGCTGTGAAGCAACACGGAGTCAAGCAGGTTGCCGTTGACGTCCCTGAGTTCTCCACTGGCGTCATACGGTCCGTAACTGTTCTGGATCGTCGCCGGCAGGTTGATGCAGGCGGCGGGATTGCCTTCCTCGTAATAGAACGACGCCCGGTAGCCAAGCGAGAACGTGGCGGTTTCCGTCGTGTTGACATAGAACGACGTCGGTGTCGTCGAGGAGAAGATCGTGACCGGCACGAGGACATGCGTCCCGCCCGCCTGGGCGACATAGGACGTGCCGCTCCAGACATGCGTGCCGCGCCAGGTCGACCCGTCGAGATACGCGCCATAGGCGGTCAGATTCGCCGCCGCGGCCAAATAGGCGTTCTCCGACGAACTCGTCTTGTTCGCATCCGCGGCGAACGTCGAGTTGTTGGCCACGTAGTAGGTGATCGTATAGTTGACCAGGTCGATGACCGGATTGAGGATGCGGAGCGTCGGGGACGTGACGTTGTCGACGAGCTGGGCGTTGACGATGTTCGTCGCCAGCGATTCGGACAGCTGCTTCATCCCGGAGGCGACTTTGTGGTTGAGCGTTTCGCCGCCCGAATTGACGACGTTGCGCCAGGACCCGTCGCCGAGATAGGGGTTGAGGGCATCAAGATCGAAATTGTCCGGGATATAGAGGCCTTCGGAGCCGATGCCGGTCGACGGTCCGAGCGCGAAGAGTCCCTTCGTGAGGTCGTTCGGATCGAAATCGAAGCCGATTTCCTCGAGCAAAAGATAATTGACGCGATTGGTCGGGATGAAGCCGATGTAGTTCAGAAGCGCCGGCGTCGTGGTCGCCGGCGCCATGAACGGAAACGCCGCGTTGAAGACGCCGGTCGCGGTGTCGTCAAGCGTATAGGAGGCGACGCTGTTGTAGGGATACCCGGAGTTGTCGGGGCTCTTGATCGCATAGGCAAGTGCGGACAGATTGGCCGCGAGGGTGTCGTTGGTCAAAGAAGTCGGCGGGGCGTTGCCCAAGATGTCGGTCAACGGATCGAAATTGAGCCACTGGCGGTAGCGGGTCGTATTGAAGGCGGAGTTGCCGGACGAGAAGTTCCAATCCGACGTACCGACATAGATATTCCCGAGGATCCCGCCCTGCGCCTGATTGCCATTCGCGGTCGTCGAGCCGGAGACGGATGCGGCATTGTGGGCGATGCCGTTTGCGGTCGAGAAGGAAAACGCCGTAGCGGCGGTGATCCGCCGCACCGATCCGTAGTTGATCAGGTTGGCGAGATAGACCGTCGAGGGATTCAGATAGCGCGCGAAATCGTAAAAATCGAGATGGCCGACGATCCCGCCCGACAGGGTCTTCGCATAGATGTCGCCATAGTTGATCGTGGTGTCGATCCGAAGCAGTCCGATGCCGAGGATCCCGCCGGCGATCGCGTAGGTTTCATCTTTGACCTGAAGCGTGTCGGTCCGTTCGTTCCAGGCGTAGATCTTGCCGTAATTGATCGCATGGCGGATCTGTCCGGTCGTGTAATTGTCGGCCGAGGACGAGATGATGACCTGGTCCTCGCGGCGGTTGTTGCGGACGAGGATTCCGGCGGCGGTCGCGCGTCCGTGGGAGGTCGTCGAGTAAGCGACGACGTCGCCGTAGTTCGCGACGTTCATCAGGATGGCGCTCGAGGAGTTCACCGCCTGCATCCCGGCGATGCCGCCGGCGTCGACGAGGAAGTCGTTGTTGACGTTCCCGGTGGTGTTTTCCTTGACGGCGTTTTTGACGTAGATATCGCCGGCGTTGATCGCCGACTGGATGCAGCCGAGCGAAACGTTGACGATGCCGGAGGCGCGGACGGTTCCTTTCACCGCCGCATCGGCGGTGACGTAGCCGTCGTTCAGCAGTCCCGAGACGTTGGTCGCCGGCGATGTGGTCACGGTGTTTTTATTGCGATAGAGGATACCGCTCATGAAGACGTTGAACCGCACATCCTTCGTCGGATCGCTGACGAAGGAGAGGTGTCCGCCGTTGTAGAGGGCGGTCGCCCGCTTGGCGTTGTACACTTCCTCCATCACGCCGAGGATGATGATGTTCTTCTTCTGCAACACGACGCCGTCGGTCGTCGGCGCGGTGTCAAGTTCGTACGGGGCGTCTTCCGTGATGTCGACGGAGATGTCGCCTTCGTTGCGGATGTAGAAGAAATTCGAGCCCTTGCCGAGGGCGACGCCGGAGAGTTTCAGCTGATGCCGGTAAATCGGTTCGGACGTCGTCGCGGTGATGTTTCCGGTATTGGAACTGTAGGTCAGCGTCGTCGTATACGAAGACGCTGACGTCCCGACGATGTACGAGGTCCCGGCGTTGTTGTACCGGAAGCGGAAGTCCGTTTCCGTTTCCGTCGCATAGTAGTTTTGGTTGGCGTGCAGGATCCCGGCGTATTCCTGGATGAAGCTCAGATCGATCTCAATGTCGGCGTCATTGACAAACCGGGTGAAGGTCGTTCGCTGCATGTTGTAGGCGACGATGATCCCCGCCATCTGGATATCCATCGCGGCGAGGTCGGCTTCCGTGAAAGTGACACCGACCGGAATGTCGAGCACAAAAGCGCCGTGGTTGACGACGTTCGTATAGGTTCTTGCGGTGAAGTTCACGGTGTTGGCGCCGACGCCGAACCCGATCCCGAGGCGGGCGCGCTGGGATTGATTGACGACCAAGGTGACCGTACCGTTGTTCACGACGTTGCTCGTATTGTTGGAATTCATCCAGGTCAGATAGCCGATGATGCCGCCCATGAAGACGGAATCGAGGTAAGCGTCGTCCGGATGGGAGGTGATGTCGCCCTCGTTGGTCAGATTGACGAAGGAGGTGATGTAGCCCGTTCCGACGAAACCACCAAGATCGGTGAGCGAATCGTCGGACGCGGTGAATCCGGGTCCGACGAGATCGATGCGGTTCGTCGAGTTGTTGATGTTCAGGGTTGCGGCGGTCGACCCGGGAACGCCGGCATAGCCGATGAAGCCGCCGAGCGCGGTATCCTTCGATTTGGCGTTGAAGACATGGGTTCCGCCATAGAGATTGCCGGTGGTCGAGGACAGCGTAATCGTGCCGGTACCGGATCCGACCAGCCCGCCGAGATAGACCTTGGTCATCTCGCCGGCCGGGATCGAGGCGTTTTCGATGACGTGGACATTGGATATCGTGCCGGTCTGACGGGCGGCGACGATCCCGGCGGAGATGAAGTCCTCCGCCAGAAACGACTCGTGATCGGAAAGCGTCAGGGTGGCGGCGAGGATGTTGAGGTTGCGCACCGTCCCCGAGAGGAATCCGAATATACCGTACCCGGCGAAAATGCCGAGGTCGGTCCCCTTCGTGATCGACAGATTGAGGATCGTGAAATAGACGTTCTCACCGACCTCGCGGGTATAGAGGATCCCGGTCGGGTTGGTCGAGATGGTGCGGCTTTCGAAGGTGTTCGTGAAGGCCGCGGCGGGCGGTGCGTACGCAAAACGCGACACCGACGCCATGTCGATGTCGTTGAAGACTTGATAGTTGAGCGTCTGGAAGCCGATGTTTTTGTCGAACATCTCCGCCATGTACAACAGATCGGCCGCCCGCTTGACGTAAAGCGTCGAGTTGTAGCGGGCGAAGCCCTTGAGGATCGGATAGGTGTTGTTGGGATTGTTCGCCGACAGATACGTGGCGTTATAGAACCACGCCGCATCGAAGTACGCGGACGTCTGGAAGGCGGACGTCGCAAGCGCCGTCCCGAGTTCGGTGGGGGAGGGTGTGTCCGGGGCATAGATCGTCACGTCGTAATAGACCCGCGTGAGCGTCCCGAAATTCTCGGTCAGCACGATCGAGGTGGATGTGTTCGTGGTGACCGCCGCGCTCTTCACGCGCGGTACCGCCACGAAGACGTCGGCCATCGTGCCGTAGTTCTGGACCACGGCGCCGGCGAGATGGAAGGCGCCGTTGACATTCAAACCGGCATCGGCCGTCGCGCGGTTGTCGATCACATAGACATGGTTGAGGTTCCCATGATTCGCGCCGACGACGACGGAGGCATAGTTCATGATGCCGTAGTTGAGCGGCTGGATCATGATCGGGTTGATGAACCCGACGTTTTGGACGATGCCGTCTTCGCCGAGCACGGAGAACATCGAGTAGTGCGTGAGGACGTTCTGATAGACGCTCTGGTACTCGATCGCGCCGATCGACTCGAACACGAGGTTGAGGATCTCGAACCCCTGGCCGTCGAAGGTGCCTTGAAAGGCGAGCGGATTCGCCGCCTGGTTTTCGATCGCGGTCTTCTGGGGGTCGGGCGAGGGATTGGGTAAAAACCCGACCGGACGGAAGAACTTGCCGGACCCGGAAGCGGCGGAATAGTCGATGTCGTCGCCGAGGACATAATGGAGCGACAGATACGTCGTGCGGTCGACGCCGTTGGCGAACTGCGAGAACTGGTAGAGGTCCTCGGCGGTTTCGATCACATAGATGTGGTTCACGTTCGCCGTGATCACGCCGAGATAGACGTCGGAAAACGGGTGGTAGACGGTCACATAGTCGGTATATGCTTGCGTCGGGAGGACGACGTTTTCGGTCCAGGACTCATTCGGGATACCGAGCGTATCCGATAAAGGCAAGAATGGGATGAAGAGCCCGAGTAAAGCGAGGGAGAAAATGGACAGGATGCGCTGGATGCGGTTTCGTTTCATCGGCGCCTCCTAGTCGAACATGTCCGCGTCGACGTTCCAGACGGCCGCGATGCGGTTCGCCTGAACCACATCGAGGAAGACCTGGAAACGGACGAAGACTTCTTCGTAATAGTTGAGGGTGGTGCGGACATCGTACGGCGTGCCGCCGTCGATCAGGGTGAGCGAGATGGTGTCGCCCGCTTCGACGAGCCCGTCATAATAGAAGTACGGATCGGTTCCGGTCGTGAAGAAGGCTGCGTTCACGTTGAACGGAAAGCTCTTCACCCCTTCGGTGAGGGTGTCGTAGGAGAGCACGATCGTCGTGGTCTCGCCGCTCGTGAAATGGCGGGTGAGCCGCCATTCGTCCTGGACCCGGAAGCGGATCCTGGCGGCGTTGTGGGCGGTCACGGTCATGACGACCTTGATGCGGTCGATGTAATTGGCCGCCGCCGGGGTGAACGCGTTCAGTTCCACGAATTCCAGGATCGGATCGTAATAGGATTCCAACCCGGTGACGGGAACATCGTCGATGAGGATGTCGATCGACACGTCGAACGTTCCCGTTTCGATTTCGATCGGATGGTCGTTCACCCATTCGAACCAGGCGAAGGTGACACCGATCGTCAGGACGAGGGAAACGACAAGGAGGGCAAGCGCCCGTTTCAGCCGCATCGTCTTCATTCTTTTTCCGCCTGGACCGTCTTCACATGCAGCTGGACGGAGTAGTTCAACGTGAGAAATCCGGTCGGATCGACGAGTTGGTCGTAATCGCCCCAGAAGACGATCTGGATCCGGGCCGTATCGCCCGGGGTCATGTCGAAGTCGGCGAGCATCGCCAATACGGATGCGTTGTGGGCGGCGATGGCGGCGCGCCACGTCGCTTCGTCGGTGATGCCTTCGGCGACCAGCGTGAGCAGGAAGGTGTGATAGTCGCTCAGATTCACGTGCGTCTCATCGAGGTTCAACCCCTCCCAGACGATCACGTACAAAAGCTCGTCCTGCCCTTCCGGGAAAACGAGCGCGATTTCATTCTTGATCGGAATCGTGCCGTCGAGCGCCTCGACTTCCAGGACGATTCCGGTGGCGATCGTATTGAGCGTCCCGGTCCGATCGTAGATGATGTCTTCGGAAAAATCGACGTACAGGAGATCTTCGATGGCGATTCCGCCGCTTAGGTCGGATCCTTCGAGGGTCGTCTCCACCTTGACTTCGCCGGCGCGGATCTCCGCGACCGACGGGGTATTGTCGACGGCAAACCAGGCGTAGACGGGATAGACCGCCAACGTCAGTGCGACGACGAGGATGAAGGTGGATAGAAGGATGTTTTTAGCCCTGGACATGCGCTTGGTCTCCCGTGAGGCGTCAGTTGATTCGTTCGGTGATTCCTAAAGTAGAGGAAGGCGTTTTATTGGACCGGATCGATCTTGAGCTTTCCGACGATGAAGACCTGGTTTTGGAAAGCGTTGCTGTTGCCGGTCGAGACATCCAGTTCATCGACGCCGTAGACGAGCGGATCGAAGTACAGATCGAAGAAGACGATCATCGTGGCTTCGCTTCCGACCGCATCGAGCGGGAGTTGGTTTGCAAGTTCGTACGGACCGTCACTTCCGACCTCGAAGTGCGGATCGTTCAAGGGCGCCTTGCCCGCGTAGGCGATGCCCGCGGTATCTTTGACGTCGGCGCTTTCGACGCCCGCGGAAAGATAGACGATCTTGACTACCGAGTAAACAAAGGCACGCTGGATCTTGTTGGATGAAAGCGCGTATCCGGTCGAGGCGAGTTCGTCGATGGCGAGCACGAAGAGTTGATCGGAACCGCTGATGTTGGTGATCTTCAGCGCGAAAGAGAACCGGTTCCCCGGACGCAGGATGCTCGCTTCGGCGAACAGATGCCGGGGTTCGGGGTCGACGAGTTCGACGTAACAATCCTGCGAAGAACCGTCGAGGCAGATGTCGTCGGTGAGCGTCGGGGCGGCGTTGCCGAGGAAATCGGTGTCGCGATAGACATAAAATTCATACTCGTACTCTTCCCCTTCAACCACGAGTGCAAGGTCGGTCTGGGTCTGTTGGGTGAGGTTGAACCAAGCGTAGGAGGCAAGCACGAAGAGCAGCGATACGGAAATCAAACTGAAGACCGAGGTCAACAATCGCTTCGTCGTCAGCTTCATCCCGCACGCCTCCTTCAGGCAAATAAAAAATGCCATCATCGATATCGATCATGGCAGCTGGCTGTCTCGGGGAGACCCTTTAGCTTTGCGTCTCTAGATCACTCTAGATTTGCTCTTTTCATTTTTCGAGAATATTATAGCAACTTCAAAGGTGCCTGTCAACAGGAGTGCGCTCGCTAGTGAATAAATATTCATGAATTTTGCTTTGAAAACGGTTACATTTGAGTAATTGTTCTGTAAAAAGTGCGTTTTGAAGATTGACGCATGGCTCAACGCACCATTCTGACCAACTGTTGGATGTACTGCCGCTTGAACGCCTCGTTTTCCAAATCGGCGATTCTCGTTCCGTTGACGGGATCCTGGATCAATTGAATCAGCATCGGGATCACGAAACAGGAAAAAATCAGGACGTAGCGGGCGGTGAGCGCATCATCGTCTTCCAATCCCGTCACTTCCCGGAGTTTTACGAAAATGATCTTCTTGAAGTCGCTGTCGTTGAAAAAGGCTTCGATGAACTGCCGCGACGTCGAGTCGCGGTTTTCGACGTTCATGATCAGATAGGCGAGCACGCCGATGTTGCTCATGGCATAGCTGTAGATGAGATCGATCATCATCTCGAAGGTCGCTTCGATCGGGGCGTCCGGCGCTACCTGCGCCAGCCGCGTCGTGACCACGCCCTGGATTTCGCCGATGATCTCCTCAAGCACGATCGCCAAGAGGCGGTCCTTCGAACCGAAATAGTAATTGACGGCGGCGACGTTGACGTAGCACGCGTCGGCGATCTCGCGGATCGTGATCGACGGTTTCTGCATGATCAGCCGACGCGTCGCGTCGATGATGTTTTTCCGGATGTCTTCGTTATTCGGCATGTTCGACTCCTTGAACGGGATTTGAAATGATGTTTCAAACGGAAGTTCAAACATCGTTTCCGTAGTTATTATACCATTCGTTCGCTATAATATGAACAGTCATTTGAAACGTTTGTTTGAAATAGTTGTTTGGCCGGAGGGGCATCATGAAGAGAATCTTGAACGGAAACGCCAAATGGTGGTTGTCCTGTCTTTTGACCCTTTTGGTCGGAGCCGGCATCATCCTCTGCCTCTGGACGAACATCAACTACGATTTGTCGAAATATCTGCCCGAGGATGCGCGGACGGCCGAAGGCCTCGCGCTCCTCGAGGAACGGTTCGGCGTCGCCTCGGCCGTCCAGATCATGACCGATGATGTGCCGATCACCGATGGCGAAGAAATCGCGAACCGGATCGCCGCGGTCGACGGCGTTGCGTCGGTCGTCTGGCTCGGGTCGGCGACGGATCTTTCCGTCCCGCTGGAACGGATCGATCCGTCGCTCTTGGCGCGGTTCTACCGCGACGGGGCGCTCCTCTATACGATCACCCTCGACTGCGGCACCTATGACAAAGCGGCCGACGACATCGTCGCGGCGATCAGTGAAGCAATGGGAGATACCGCCTATGCGATCCGCGGCGACGTCATCGACAACATCGAATCGCGCCGCGTCGCATCGGAGGAAATCTTCAAGATCCTGTTGATCGTCGTCCCGATCGCCCTCCTCGTGCTTCTGTTTGTCGGGCGTTCGTGGTTCGAGCCGCTGTTGATCCTTGGCAATCTCGGGATCGCCGTGATCCTCAACATGGGCACCAATGCCTTGCTCGGATCCGTCTCCTACATCACGATGACGATGGCGATGGCGCTTCAGCTCGCGCTCTCGCTCGATTATTCGATCTTCCTCCTTCACCGCTACCATGAGGAGCGTGATCGCGGCGAAAGCGTCGTCGACGCGATCGCCACCGCGACAAAGAAGATGTTCGGTTCCGTCACCGGCTCCGCGTTCACGACGATCGCCGGCTTCCTGGCGCTCTTTCTGATGCGCTATACGATCGGCTTCGACATCGGGATCGTTCTGTCGAAAGGCATCTTCTTCAGTTATCTCACGACCATTCTCTTTCTCCCGGTCTTGCTTTACTTCGCTACGCCGCTTCTCGAAAAGACGGCGCACCGGCCGCTCTTCGAACGCCATCTTCCGAAACCGAAGGCGACCCCGGGCCGCGGTCGCGGCCACAGGTACATCGTCATATTGTTCTGCGTGTTGTCCGTCGCGGCCTGGTACCTGCAGGGAAAGAACGAATACCTCTATGGTAATTCCGCCGTCGCCGATCCCGAAAGCCCGGTCACGATCGACCGGGCAACGATTGAAACGGCATTCGGTCCCTACTCACCCGTCATCATCCTCGCCGAAGACGTCACGGCGGCCGAAGAGGCGGCGTTCGTCGCGGCAATCCTATCATCTCCCTATGTCCGGTCGGTCGATTCGCTTTCCGCGATCGCCGACGTGTCCGTCCCCCGCGAACTGCTTCCCGCCACACTCCTCGATCTCTATGTGTCGGGCACGACCACAAGAATCGTGGTGATGCTCTCAATCGACAGCGAGACGACCGACCTGTATGAGGCCGTCGCCTTCCTCGAAACGGCAACCCAGGCGACGTTGGGGGACGCCTGGCTCGTCGGATACGCGCCGGCAACCTCGGAAATCCGCACGACGGTACTCGGCGACGCCGATCTGGTCCTCTGGGTGACGTTTCTGTCGATCGCCTTCGTGATCCTCATCCTCTTCCGCACGGCGGCCGCGCCGATCCTGTTGACGATTGTGATCCAGGCGGCGGTGTGGATGAACTTCGCCGTCATCGGTCTTGAAGGATCGAAGACGCTCTATATCGGCTATCTGATCGTGACCGCCCTTCAGATGGGCGGGACCGTCGATTACGGCATCCTCTTCACGTCCCGGTATCTCGAGTACCGCAAGGAGTATGGTCCCGCCGAGGCGATCCGGCTCGCCGGAAAGCGGAGCACCGTTTCGATCCTCACCTCGTCGTTGGTTCTCGCGGCCGCGGGGTTCGCGGAGGCGTTCGTCTCGAAGATCCCCGCCGTCAGCGGGATCGGCATGTTGATCGGTCGCGGCGCGCTTCTTTCCGCACTCGTCATCCTTCTCTTCCTGCCGTCGATTCTCTTCCTGTTCGACCGGTTCCTGGTTCCGAAAGCCTTGCGTCAATCATCGAAAGGAGATCATGATCATGCTTAAGAAAATGCTTTTCGGAGCGCTCATCGCGCTCCTTGCGTACTCCGTCATCGCCTGTGAAAGCACGACGACATCGACCGCCGCAACGTCGGGATCGCTTCCGACGAATGAGATCGACGCCGTCAAGGACGAAACGATCTATCTGGAAGCCGCGACGGACGGGACGGTCGAACATGCCGTCGCGGTCGTCCGGCTTGAAAACGTCGTTTCCGGGTTGTACGTCGACCACGGGACCTTCACTGCGGGCGAAGATCTGTCCGGTTCCGCGACGATCCTGGTCGAAGCCGGAAGGCTATTGGTCCCGGTTCTATCACAGCGAGTGGAACATTACTACCGCGCCGAACTGGGAGAAGGCTACGCATCGCCGTTTTTGATCTCTTTATCCTATTTCAGGGACACTCTTGAGACCGATCCCGGTATAGCTTTGGTCGAATCCACGGATCACGCGATCGTGATTCACGTAGAAGCGAATCCGGATGCGTCAGAAGCGTTCCGCACCGGGTATGTCTGTGCGCTGCAAGTCACGCTGAAGAGCGACGTCGTCCAGGCGCCGGACGTCACCGGCGGACTGGTCGTGCTCGCGGGCGGAAACTATCTGATCTCGCTGACCGCGCTTCCCGGATCGATCGGCGATTATCGCATCGAGTATCTCGGGACCGGCTTTGGGATCGTTTCGATCCAGGCGACCTTCACCCGCTTCACCCCGGCTTTCCTCGGTTCCGAACTCTCCGGATTCGCCACGTCGATGCCCGAACTGACGGAGGGAATCGCCGCGCTTGCGGTCGGTACGGCCGAACTGCATCAGGGTCTTTTTGATTTGTCCGATGCGGTTCATACGCTCTCGACCGGATCGGCCGACTTGACCGACGGGATCGGCCAACTGCATGACGGTCTGGTTTCGACGGCCCTCGGCGCCCATGCGACCGCCGACGCGCTCGAAACGCTTGCGGATACCGCGGCGATATTGGCGTCCGGTGAGGTGGACCTCGCGGCCGCCTACGCGGGACTGATGCTTCAGGTACTGGATGTCCAGGCGACGTTCTCCGCCCTTCATCCGGGGGATATGGACCTGCTTACCAAACTCGCGACGCTTTCCGGCACGGCGGGCGCCATCGAATCGGCATTGTCCGATCATCTCGACGGGATGGAAGCCTTCGCGGACGGCCTTCTTGATCTTTCCAATCAATATGCGATTTTTGCGGCGGGTCTGGATGCGCTCGTTCTTGCGGCGCTTGCCCTTCAAGACGGTTCCACCGGTATTTCGGATGGCCTTACGTCAATTGACGCGGCGCTTGCGGCGATGCCCGAAGGAGTATTGGCGATGAACGCGGCGCTGACGACGATTTCGGACGGATTCGACGATGCGGCGACGGCGTTATCCTTCCTGTTCCTCGAGCCGACGGATCCCGTTTCGTTCACGTCGCCGGATAATCCGACGCCCCGATCGGTCCAGTTCATCTACGTGGTCACCGGTTTCTGAACCGAAAAGACAACAGACCCATCCGTAACGGCCAATGCCGGCGGATGGGTCTGTTTTTTTATGAGTGATCAGATCGATGCTTCACCTCATTGGAGCATCTTCAAGTATTCCAGCATTTTCTGGAATGGAAAAAAGGAAATTTTCCAATTATCCTGTCCGACCGGCGATTCATTCAAGCGCAGGGCGAGTTGAGGTTGTTCGGGATATTCGGCGAGGAATTCACCGTCGCAACACCACGAAAGATCGAACATCGCCCGGTTCAACCGGGCAACCAACTTGCGGTCTTTCGTCTTCCCGAAGGTGACATCATGAATCTGGTTGGTATATGCCGTTGCCAAAGGCAAATCGTATCCTTGCACCGCCATCGTGATGAAGACAGCCCGTGCGAACAGTTCGGTCGGATTCTTGAAATCGGATTTTTTGAGTCCGTACAGGACGACGCAATAGCGCGTCAGGTCGTTCATCAGGCAAAACAGTTTCTTGCGGAAAACGTTGAAATAGTCGGCGTGCCACGCGAAGAAATCGTCATCGGTGTTCTTGACGATGATTTCCGGTTTCAGGAAATCGAGCATCTTCTTGGTACATTGGATGTGCATTGGGGTCAACTCCGCCCGATATTGAATGAATGATCCTTGACGTGGATTCCCCTCTATCTTAACATCGTCGAACGGAAATGGAAAGCCGGGTTCGACAAAATCGACCCGGCTTTGAAAGTGATTTTGTGATGCTTCTTCCGATCGGTCACGGGTGCAAGTCGGCTTCGATCAGGGCGACGGCCGCGGCCATCACCGTGTCAATGCCCGCGACATAGTCTTCAAAGGTGATTTCCAACGGGATGTCGGGTTCGATTCCGCGCCCAAGGGTGAATCCCTCGACCGCGACGCCCCAGACCATCGTCGACGTCCGGAATTCGATATGCGTCCGCGAAAGCGTGTATTCGACCGACCCGTCCGAGCAGACGAAGGATCCGCCCGTTTCCGTCCCGATGAAGGTCCCGATCTCCTGATATTGGAGCAAGGCTGCGAAATGCCCGCAGGTCGAGAAACAGCGTCCGTCGATGAGCGTATAGACTTCGCCGTCGTAGTGCGGCGTCGACAAGGGCACATCGGACTTCAGCCCCGGATAGTACCCGGGCGCATCGGCGCGGAAATACGGTTGGGCAACCGCGGCCAGATGCGAGAACAAATGACTGGCGGGACGCGGATCGCCGCCCCCGTTCCCGCGCAGATCGAGGATGACGTGGCCGATGCCTTCTGTCTTCACCCGGGTGAAGAAGGCGTCGACGGCGGCGTTGATCGACTCGATACTCTCGTTTGTGATCGGCTGGAAGGCTTGCACCTTCAAGACGGCGTACCCCTCGAAAAAGGTCGTTACGACCGCTGGGAACGGCTCCCAAAACGAGGTGTTGACGGTGTCCCGGACCATCGCTTCTTCATCGATCGATGCAGTTTGCGCATCGATGTATTCGATGGCGAGCGTATCGTCGTCGGCCAAAAACAACAGATAGTACTGGAAATAGGATTCCGCCAGGACGCTCGTCCGAAGCGACGTGCCGACGCCGTCGGCGGGTAGAAAGGGCATCATCGACTGCGTGATCGCGGCGACTGCGACGCCGTCGATCGAGATGATTTCATCGCCGACTTCCATCGCGCTGTCTCCCGTGACGGAAACCACCATGAGTTTTCCCGCGAAGAGACGGGCATCGACGGGATAGGTGAACGCACTGTCGAAGATGTCCGCATACGCCGTATCCGGGACCCGGACGACCGAATGCCCGCAGCGGTACGCCGCGACGGCCACCGCCAGGACGCGATAGAATTCCAGCGCCGTCATCCCGGCATGGAGCAGGGCGCGCTGCGCCGTGATCACATCCGCAAGTTCCTCCCAATCGGTGAAGACCTTTGGGTTGCGAACCATGGTGTCGACGAACTGATCGAAATCAGAGCGGACATGGACCAGCGAATACGTTTGGACCGCCATCGTCCCGGTACTCGTCGGCAAGGTGCTCGGGATCGTCGTCGACACGCTCGTCGATGTCGCGCTTGTGGTCGATATGGTCGTCGGCACGGTCGTTGCGACGGTACCCGTCGTCGTGACGGCATCGCAGCCGACGACCGCGGATATGAGAGCGAACATGCATAGCAGGATCAAATGCTTCTTCATCGCTTGTCGCTCCCCTCAAGTGATGCGTACTGTTTTTGGAAGTCCTCTGCCCAACCGACCCAGAACGCAGTCTCGTCCAAACCGAAGGCGGTATCGTACCGCCGCGGGTCCTTCAAAAACGTCGCGATCGCCGACCGACCGAAGGTGCGGTGGATGAAATCGATGATCGTCCAGGATAGTTCATACCCGTCGTCCGCCCTGAAGCCGTCGTAGCGGATCGCCAGGTTCGGAATCGTCTTCGTGGTGATGCGTTGCGCTTGCCTTTGCATCGCGCGATCGAAACGGTCCTTCCTGATCCAGCCGCTCTCGTAGGCGGCGAAGCCCTGTTCGAACCAATAGGGAACCTGGGGAGAAAGATCGCGGACGATGATCTGGACCCACACGTGGGACGCCGCCTGTTCGATCGTCATATCGTCGAACAACCGTTCCGGCGCGAGATGGAGGATGTCCCAGTCGCCGCTGGCGCGGAGCCAGTCCGGCCCCGCTTGGAGGCCAAGGGCGGAGTGCATGCGATGGATGGATTGATACAGATAGACGATCTGCTTCTCCCCGCGGCGGTATCCGAAATCGCGTGCCAACCTGTCATGGAAGGTTTCGAGACATTCGCCGAGACGACGCACAAGCGTTGCGTCGTCGACGCCGTAGAAGACGAAATGGTCCGTCTCGCCGCGGACGATCCCGCCGTAGACGCGGTTCAAAACCGCCTTCATCTCGGCGACGACGCAGTCGCGCTCGGACACGGCGGGCGAGTAGAGATACTTCCCGTGATCGGACGCAAAGGCGATAAGCCCCTTGACGCACAGCCGCGACAGGAAGGTCTTGACCGTCGTCGGACTCCAGGCGGTTTCATCAACGAGCGCCGCGGTCACAGCCGCGGCGGTGCATGTCGATTTCTCCCACAGGACGCGCATCACGCGCCATTCGGAATCGGTGAGCAGAGCTGGTGTTTTCATGGCGAACCTCGTTAACTACATTTGTAGTCAGTAACCATATTCTACTTGATACCACCTTCTTTGTAAAGCGCTATTCGCGTATTTTTTCATCCCGCAGAAAAAAAGGAAGGCCGATTGCCTTCCCGATCGATAGGATGTCACCCGTCGATCAAAGTGAGATAAAGATCGAAATACCGTTGCCCGAGCTCGATGTTCGCTGCGCGGCTGAAATGGATTGAATCGTTTATGTTGCTTGTCAGTCCGTCTGTTTCCACGAAACCGCAATGCGGAAGATCGGCGAGAACCTGCCTGGCGGCTGATACCACTTCGTCGATCGGATACTGCGTTTTCGCTTCTTCCTTCCATGCGGGGACGAAGTCGCCGGCGATGAAGGGGATCCCGTCGAGCGCAAGATCGGTCCGAAGCGACGTGATCATGGCACGGAGATGGTCATCATACTCACGGTAGGCGGAATCGAGGATCGCATCCGTCTCGCCCTGATGCCAAAGCACGGCGACGATCCGATTCGTGGCATTGAGCGATAAAACCGCCAGCGCGGTCGTGATCATCCGTTCATACAGGTCCTCACCGGGATTCCAGCGGTGATCCTTGAAGCCGGTTCCGCCGACCGCCATGTTCAGGATGAGCAACGTCCTTCCTTCTTCCAGCAATTCTGCTTCGACGTATGCCTTGGCGAAAAAGAGCGAGAAGTTATTCCAGGTATCGTCGCCGACAACCCGTTCGGCCGCCGTGGTGATGGAATGATCTTCGTTCAACATCACGACGCGTTCGTCTTCGAGATATCGAACGCCCTCGCCGTGACCGACGCCGACGGCGTTCGACTGTCCGGCGACGAGGATGATGTCATAGTCGGTATCGGCATAGGGCGACAACAGGGCACTCCATTCCGATTGTGACAGGGTGGATGTCGTCGCTGCGGTTGTGCACGACATGATCCAGACGGAACACAGGGTTGTGATTAGTATCATCAAGAAGCCTTTTTTCATCGAGATCCCGCGATGGATCGATGCGGCGTTTCGTTTCATTCCGGATTGTCTCTCAAGGTCGGAAGGAAGCGCGCTTCCCCCGTATTGATGATCCAGACCGATGGGTTGAATTCCAAGACAAACAGATAATACGCATCGTCGAGCGCGGCGACGTCGATCGTGTTCTCAGGCGGAACGACGAACGTCTGGTCCTCCGTGTACATGACATACGCTTCAGCGACGTACGCGGCGGAATCGACGTGCCCGGCAAACAAGATCGGAACATCCGAAACGTAGGACGTCGAGGAGATGACGCCGACCGCGTCGCCCGTGATGTCGCCGTACACGGCGACGCTTTGAATGACGGAATCGATGCGGTCGAGGATCGTTCCGGCGATGCCGCCGACATGATTCGCCCCGACAACGTTCATACGGGTATAACAGTTCGAAATCGTCCCACCGTCGATCGTCCCGACCAAGCCGCCGACGACCATCACCCCGGTGATCGATCCGGCGCTGAAGGACTCGCGAATCGTGCCGTGGTTTACGGCGACCAGCCCGCCGGCGATGCTGCCCAAGGACGCCTGAATCGTGCCGGTGAAGGACGATTGTTCGATCGTGCCGTAATTCGAGCCGACCAAGCCGCCGACGAACAGGCTTCCGCTGACGGTCCCGGTGACATGGACGTTCTGGATCGTCCCGCCGTTATCGGCGACGACGGCACCGTTCCAATAGAGATCCGGATTCAGAATCGACACATCCGTGAGCGTCAAATCTTTGACGATGGTCGTGCGATTGTGTTCCGAATCGAGGCGGCAGATCAAAGCTTTGTTCAAGCCGGTGATGGCGTGATTCCCGCCATCCAACACGCCCGAGAACAGTTCGATGACGCATCCGGTCGAATCCGCCGGATCATCATCGAAATCGATGTTCTCCGTGATCAGGAAGTTCCCGCGCGGATTCCATTCGATCCGTGCGAAATCCTGGGCATCACAAATGGGGATCGTCCCATAGGTGAGATAGAAAGTTGAACCGAATGACACCGCGAACGCGACCGCATAAAGGATTCGAACAACTGTTTTATGGATCTCGTTCGCCGTCCTTCCCGCTTGTTTCAACACGTATAATCCAAGGCATAACGGGAGGAGGATGATTTGCGGAACATAGAGGAATGGATTATTGACCGGGATCCGCATCGCGAGGGCGACGGCGACACAAAAAAACAGTTGCGGAAAGAAGACCAGTTCAAGGAAATAGAATACGGATTTGAATGTGCTTTTCTGATGTTCTTGCGTCATAAGACTCTCCAGTCGTTCGTCGGGGATCGGGTGTGCCGCAAAGCATCGGTCGAATCTATCGATGTCACGCGGACCATATCACGAACATAACAGAAAACGGACATTCTGTCAATGGATTCAGTGAAACGGGAATGCCAGCTGTCTCCTATTGTCCAACCGATTCATACTCGTCAAATATATGCGTTTGCGTATATGTATTCCGTATATTCGAGACTGTACAATATCTTGTGTAAATGAATTTTTGATCGGCGACGCCGTCTTGGCATAAAAAAGAGAAATCCTTTGTGTATAATAGGTTTGCC
>Ga0154580_127_pt6 | contig 89443 bp, 103 predicted proteins | sample RifGroF2_FD_116009 | JGI IMG/M metagenome (GOLD analysis project Ga0154580, IMG submission 116009) | Tenericutes bacterium GWF2_57_13
GCGAAGCCGACGTCAAGGCCGAACTCAAGATGGACGACCGGCCAGGCGACGCCGAACAGCGAATCGGGCAAACCGAGCGAGATGAAAGCCAGATAGATGATGACGAGCAAAAGGATCATGGGCGGTCTCCTGAGAGTGTTTGGGGTCGTACGAGTCCATTGTACCATGAACGCCCGCGTCGCGCGAAAAAGAAAAGCATGGAAGACGAGCTTCCATACTTTCAAGCCGCGACGTTGGTCGCGTTCATCGGATCAGTTCATTCAGCTGACGCGGCGGGCGATGTAGGCGAACATCTCCGGACCGGTATGGATCCCAAGCACCGGGGTGAGCGCGGAGATCGTCAGATAACGGACGTTCAGTTCCTTCTTCAGCATGTCGCCGAGTTCCTGCGCCCGGACCGGATCGGCGCCGTAATGGACCGTCAGGTCGACGAGATCGGGGCCGAATTTTTCGATCATGTGCTTCTTCATCGAGATCAGGGAGCGGTTCAGGCCGAACCCCTTGTTCAGGGTGACATAGACGCCTTCGTCGTTCACGGTGATGACCGGCTTGATGTGGAGGATGTCGCCGATCGTGCCTTCGACCTTCCCGATGCGGCCGCCGCGCTTGAGGTATTTGAGGGTGTTGATGGTGTACATCGCAAGCGAGTCCTCGAACCGCAGTTTTTGGAGAAGCGGGATGATCTTCGCGACGGGCGTGTTCGCCTCGATGAGTTCGACGGCATACTCGACGAGATAGCCGAGGCCGGCGCCGAGCGTCTTCGAATCGTAGTGGGTGATCTGGATGCCCTTGACTTCCTTGAAGGCCAGACGGAACGCATTGAACGTACCGGAGAGCCCGGAGGAAATCGAAATGCAGAGAATCTCGGTGTAGCCTTCCTTCTTGAGCCGCGCGATGAGGGCGTCGAGTTCGCCGCGGTCGGGCAGGCTGCTGGTGATGACGGACGTGTCGAGGCGGGCGTAGACTTGCTCGGCGGAGACGTCGACTTGGTCGCGGTGTTCTTTCCCGTCGATGATGATCATCAGGGGCAGGACGAACAGGTTGGAATGGGCTTTGTAGTACTCCTTCGGCAGATTGGCCGCGGAGTCGGTGATGATGGCGATCTTGTTCATGGTTTGACCTCCCGAGTCAGGTTATTATATGGTATGAAGTGGAAGTACTATGTCACACATAATACTTTATCAAAGAATGCCCGACATGTCAATCATCGTGTACTAAACTCCATAAAATTCACAGAAATTACACAAATATGCCATTGATAAACCGTAATTGCGTCTTTCTCTTCTTCGCGGTATAATGGATGACGAAAGGACGGTGCTCAAGATGCCAAAAAAACACTATGTATCGCTTTTTTTGACGGTCGCGCTCGCATTCGTCCTCATCGCTTGCGACGCCAAGATCGAAACCGGTCATCTTTCCGGGTTTTCGAGCGAGGACGGACTTGCCTATGAGTTGTTCGTACCGGCGCATTATGACGGCGAAACACCGCTCGGACTCGTCATGATGCTGCACGGGGGCGGACAGACCGCCGCCGACATCGCCTTACTTTCACGGCTCGACGACTACGCCGAGATCCGCGATCTCTTCGTCCTTTATCCCGAACAGTCCGTATCCGCCAATTCGGATCGCTACTGGAACTGGTTCCTATCGCAAAACCAAGCGCGCGGCACGGGCGAACCGGCATTGCTCGCAAGCCTCCTCGGCGAAGTCATGGATGCATATGCGATCGATCCCGATCGGGTCATCGTCGCCGGCTTCTCGGCCGGCGGATGCATGGCGATCACCCTTGGCATCCTCTACCCCGATCTGTTCGCGGGATTCGGCGCCGCCGGCGCGGTCGGTTACGGCGCCGCTTCCGATGTCGTTTCCGCCTTCGCCGCGATGAACGGAACCCTGCCCGATCCGGAACTCGCCGCCGCGGCGATCGATCTGGCGACGCCCGCTATGGTCCGCCGTCCGCTCAAGGCGCTTTTCATCCACGGCACGACGGACGCACGCGTCGATGTCACGAACGTTTCCTATGCGATCGACGTCTTGGCGCTTCTGAACGGCCGCATCGAACCTGACTTCCCCGATCTTCCGACGGCGACGAACCGCTATGAACCCGAAGGGCGCCTTGCATTCACGGTCCGGGACTATGCTTTCGGCGAGAACGTGGAACTCCGCAGTTACATCGTCGAAGGGATGGCGCACCGCTGGCCGGGTGCCCCCGCCGCGGAAACCTACGGCGAACCGTTGGCTCCCGACTTCTCCGAGTTGATCCTCTCCTTCTTCTTCGCCATCGAATGAACGAAAAGAACGCGGCATCGCTAACCCTGCGATACCGCGTTCTTTCTTCATGAGAAATATCGGAGTCGAGTCTTTTGTGGACATCGGACATCAACGTGAGGACGTCTTGGGCGTGGGGCTGCCCGTAAACAGTTTTTTTTCATAGGAAAAGCGCTCCTCGCGTGACCATTGCGACCTGTGCCGCTTTCCCTGAGTCGTCACGAAAAGAGTGCTTTCCCTTATATTGATAATGCTTCAAATCACATTGTCATGGCCGTCGGTCGAACCGCTTCCGTCGAGGTAGCAATGGCACGCAAAGAACCGTTCGCAAGGAACGGCATGCGATGACGAATGGTCTGTCTTTTAGGCTTCGGTCGGTTCGGCGGGATCTTCCAGATCGTCGACGATGTTGTACTGCATCGTCCGATACGGTTTGATCGCATGGTCTTTTTCGAGCGCCTTGACGATTTTCATCGCCTTGTCCCGATAGAGGATGTCTTCGTTCTTTTGGTACTTCGCGATGATCTTCAGGACCGGGTCCGTCAGCTTGTAGTAGACGACATGGTCGCCCATGTCGACGATCAGCGACTTTCCCGTCAGGATGATCGCATCAAGGCTGTTCTCGACATAGTCTTTTCTTCGGCTCAGGTAAAGCAATCTTTCCATAGGAAATCCTCCATATCTATCTATTCATACAATACGGCTTATTGCGTACAATGTCAATGTCCGCGGGGAATATATTCGCGCGTTGCCCGCCATTCGCCCGCGTCGACGAAGAATCGTCGGTCGCTTGAACCGACCGGTTCATAATCATCCGGATTTCCGTTGCTTTTCGAGATGTTCCTTGATAGACTGAGGACAGTCGACGATGCCGGCGCGATCCTCCTTACCATCGAAGGCCCGTCCGGACCTGCGGTCATCGACGGGAACGCTTTTCTTTGGAGGCTCGCCGATGAACGACAACGACACGAACATCGCTTCACAGGGGAAGGATCGACTGCCCGCGTTCTTGAAACGCGGCGTCTTCCTGCTCTTTGGGTTCATGCTGATCGGAATCGGGATCAGCACCACCAAGTCGGCGGAGATGGGAACCTCCCCGATCAGTTCGATCGCTTACGTCATGAGCCTGGCGGTTCCCGCGCTCAGCATGGGGACGTGGCTGTTCCTCTGGTTCGTCATCCTCGTGATCGCGCAGATCGCGATGCAAAGAAAGGCTTTTTCACCCTGGCAACTGCTCCAGCTTCCCCTTGCGTTCATCACGTCGTTTTTCACCGACCTCGGAAATGCCGTCTGGGGTCATCTTCTGGCGATCCCGATCGAGAACGTCGCGTTGCTCTACGCGATCAAAGCCGCGATGATCCTCGCGGGGATCGTCATCATCGCCATCGGCATCAGTTGTACGCTTGCGGCCAACCTCATCATGAACCCCGGCGACGCGTTCGTCCGCACGTTGGCGGCGCAAATCCACAAGCCGTTTCCAACCGTCAAGGTGGGAAACGATTTGGCTTGCGTGTTGATTTCGGCGACGATCGGACTCATCGTCTTCACATCGACCCGCGGAATCTGGGGCGGGATCACCGCCGGCATCGGCATCGCGACCGTCATTACCGCCGCGCTGACCGGTTTTGCGGTCAAACTGACGAATCCGCCGATCCAGGCGCTGGGAAACTCATGGTTTGGCCAATCCGTGGACGACAAATAGACCGCGTAACGAAGCACATCCTGAACGATCGGATCCAGACGGTCCAGAGGATCAATGAAGGGAGAAAAGACATGCGGGCGATCCTGCATGTCTTTTCCTATTTCATTCACCAGTTCGAGATATTTTCCATTCTATCCTTGATTCGTACCATCATCAGCGAACAGAGGGAAATCCTCGCTGGTTCATTTCAGATGATCATAAGCCCCGATCAGCTGTGAGATGGCATATAGTGGCAGGCAAAGAAGCTGTTCCTGCTCCCGGTAATCGGACATGGAAATCCTGATTCCATAGGGAATCCGAAATTTGTTCACGAATGATTTCAGACTTTTTGCTTTCAGATTTTCTTTCGCTTTCACTTCAATCGGCAAAATCTCGCCATGGTGCTGGGTCACAAAATCCACTTCACCGGAAGATGAATCCGCGCTCCAATAATAAGGAACCACACCGACATCGTAAATCAACTGCTGACAGACATACTGCTCCGTCAAAGCACCTTTGAATTCCACGAAAATATCGTTTCCCTTGAGCAATGTGATCGCATCGATGTCGGTCATGGCGCCAAGAAGTCCGACATCGACAAGATATAGTTTGAAGGCTGACGAGTCTTCGTATGCCTTGAGCGGAAACCCACCCTTGGTAATCCTGCTGATTTTGTGACACAGTCCGCAATCCGAAAGCCATTGAATCGCCAATTCGTAGTCTTTCGCCCGTGCACCTTCCCGAAGGACGCCGTAAATGAACTTTTTGTTTTCTTTGGCGAGCTGCGACGGAATCCCATTCCAAACCATATTGATTCGACGCACAACTTCCATCGGTGCGTGTTTGGAAAAGTCATTCTCATAATCGGAAATCAACTGTTTTTGAAGCCGTCGTACGTTTTCAAGATTCCCGGAAGCAATGTATTCCATGACCGCGGCGGGCATACCGCCGACAAAGTAATAGATTTTCATGGCGTCGATGTATTTGTCTTTAAACGCGGTGATCATGGTAAAATCGTTCGCTTCCAATAAATCCGCGTAGATGGATAGTCCGATTGCGTCCAAAAACTCCGTAAAAGACAATGGGTAGAGTTCCATGGAATCCACTTTTCCCACCGGGAATGAAGTGCCAGCATGCAGTGCAATTCCGAGCAATGATCCGGCCGCAATGATATAGTACGGGTGCTCGCGATCCTCGCAGAAATATTTGAGGGATTGGAGGGCGGCCGGCACTTCCTGAATTTCATCCAGAATGATCAGTGTTTGGTCCGGTTCGATCGGAACCCCACTTTCGATTGACAGGCCCTTCAGGATGCGTTCTGGTGAAAAGTCCCCCGAAAACAGGGACTTCATGCGTTCGTTCCGGTCAAAGTTGATATAGGCGGATTTTTTAAAATTCTGTTTGCCGAATTCCTGCATCAGCCATGTTTTTCCAACTTGCCTGGCTCCCTTGATAATCATCGGTTTTCGGCTTGAAGAGTTTTTCCATTCGACAAGTTCGTTCATCGCTTTTCGTTTCATACATGGACCCTCTCCTTTCTGTATATCCGGATTATATCGCGAATTATACATTTATTCAAGGGTTAAAGTGTTATTAATCACATTTATTAGTTTGATAAAATGGGAATTTTGATATTCCATCATCAAAAACTTGGATGATTCGATGACTGTTTGGCGCGATTCTTCTTCCTTCTATTCACACCCATATGATACAGCTTCGTCCTTGCTGATTCAATGAACAAAATCATCGCCGTGAATCTACCCACAACCATCATGCACTCCTCCTTGACACAGAAGATGCGGATAACCTTTTTCTTGATGATCCCTGTTCAATGCAAATGGGAATATGTCTCTGCCCCGTTGACATTTCGATGCTAATGCGATAGATTAAAGGTGGCATTCCATTGTGGAAACTCAGGGCGGGCAGGATGATCAAAATCATGCCCGCTTTCTCTTTTAAAGACACTTTGATGCTAACGCAAAAAATGTGGAATGAGGGGGTTCAAAAAAATGAAACGACTGCGCTTGATGGCCTTGGTTTTTCTGCCCGCTCTGTTTTTCGTCGGTTGCGGCCCCGCGACCAATCCGGTCGAAAACCCGCCGGAATTCGTCGAGATGTATCTTGATCCCGATTCAGATGTGCTTCTTGAAGGAACGATGACAACCGTTCTGTTGCCTTCCCTTCTCGATGAGGACATCACGACCACGACGACCGAAGAAGACGGGTACGACGGCAGTTTCTACAGTGAAACGGACTTCGAAGTGATCATCGTCACCGAAGGCGCAAACTATGATCTCTTGTTCAGCGTCGAGTTGACCGACAGTCTGTTGGGGACCTGCATCTATACCGATCAATCCGCCCTGTACGTCGCGTCTTCGACCGTCGAAGTCGAAGTCGACCAATCCTACACGACGACCATCCGATTGACGATCCCGGGTTCGACGGTCCCCGCCACGTACTTGTCGGAGCGGACGATCACGTTATCGAAAATCCTGTTTTCGCGGGATACGGTCGATGGCACGTTCCCCGCGGACATCCCGGCAAACACCACCACCTCGTTACTGTTTGAAATCCATGCCGTCGAATATTTCGATACGACCATCGGCTTGCCGTTTCGGGTCAATGACTCCGGATCGCTCGATGTGTTCCTCACCCCCGCCTCGCCGTTTTACGATGATGCCGTCGCCTTGGGTTTGACAAGCGTGATCCTCCCCGAAACCGTCAACGGCTATCCGATCGGTTCGATCATCCTGAGAGATCTGTATTGGGTCGAAGAGATGACGTTGGCGGGAGCCTCCGACGATGTCTTCCTGCTTGGGGATTTTGCGGCATTGACCGATTTGGTCTTGACGACCTTTTCCTTCCCCAACATGCTCGAAAGCGTCAAAGACCTCACGATGACCGGATCGTTCCCGGCCTTGACGGGAATCGCTTTGCATGCGATCGATCGATTCCATTTCTATCTTGGATTCAACCCCTGGACCGAGGACGAAACCTATGCAGCTTTGATCGAAGGTGCGGGAGCGGTCCTCTACGAATTCCCCGTTCTAGCGACGCTTTCCATCGATGACTACTCCCGCATGGGAATGGTTCGGATCGGCAAGGACTCCCACGCGCTCCCGTTCCCGGCCTTGACGACGATCACGGTCACCGATTCCTTCCTCGATGATCTCGAAGTCGGGGAAGAAACGAATGACTTCGCCGCTTTGACGGGAATCACAATCCGCGAAACCCAAATCGGCTCCGTCAAGATCGCCGGATCCAAACCGCCGCTCAATGCGGCGGCGACACTCACCTTCAACGGCGCATTGATCCGGTATTCCGTCGAAATCAAAGGGTCGCTGGTCGACGAAGTCAATCTCGCGGATTCGATCCTCGGCGCGTTGAAGATCGAGGGCGGAAGCATCCACGACTCCCGCTTCACCGCGATCGCTTTTCACGAATCGACCTTCGGCGGCGAAGGAACCCAACAGTTTTCCATCACCGGATCCCAGCCCGCCTTGACCACCTTGGATCTGTCGGGATTCTCCCTGAACAATCTGCAGATCGGCGGGATCGGTTCTATGTTCGCCAACCTCGTGTCGATCCATCTTTCGAACATCACGTCGTACAATCTGTATGTCGGCGATCGCGATGCCGAATTCCCGGTCCTCGAAGACCTCGTCATCGACGAAACGACCGTCACGGCGATGTTGCGCATCGGCGCCGAAAACGTGCTGTTCCCCGCGCTCGTCAATCTGTACCTCAATGACACCGAAGCCGGCACGCTGACGATCGGGGCCGTGGATCTGGATGCCGTCGAGTCGATCATTCTGATGAATTGCGATTTCACCGGAGCGATCAACATCCTCGGTCCAGACACCTTCGCTGCCCTGAATTTCGTTTATGTCAATCAGGTGACATGCCTATCGCTGTCCATCCATGTCAGTCCGGCCACGTACATCTTGTACGCGCTTGACTTGACGGCGACGAACGGCCTTGCGCTGGAGGCGGTTCAGTGCGTTCAAATCTATGTGTCCGAAACCGATCCGACCACTTGGCCCTATTACGCGTACGCCGACGGGCTGGGCATTCCCGTCGACCATGCCCAGCCGGTCGTCCTTCCCGTCCTGTAATCCATCGCTTGGGAAGACGTGACTTGGCACGGTCAAGGTGAGTTCCAAATAGGATCCACTGATCCAAAATCGCACTGAATAAAAACACCCTGCAAAGTGCTCGCCCTGAGAAAGGGCCTTTGCGGGGTGTTTTATGGACTGAATGTTGGCGTCACGATGCATTCTTGGATGCAATCGACGGGGTCGCCGAAGTTCTCATCCAGGGGTTTAGATACCTTACTCCATCAGCGGTTCGATGGCGTTTTTGCGCGATTGTTTCCGGTACTGCGAAGGCGACTGGCCGGTATAGTTCTTGAATACCTTGTTGAAATGCGAGAGACTGTCATAGCCGAGCCGCGCCGCGATTTCCAAGGTTTTGAAATTGGTCGTTTGAAACAGGTTGCAGGCATAATTCATTTTGATCTTCGTGAAGTACGAGACGATCGTATCCCCGGTGTACATCTTGAAATATTTCAGGATCATCGGCGGCGAATAATGGCACAATTGATAGATTTCCTTGGCCGAAGCGGTGAAGATCTTCGGCGAATGCATCTGATTGATGAGTTGATGGAACCATTCGGGATATTGCGTCTTCGCCGTCACGATGTTTTTATAGAGAATGATCAGGGCCTGCGTGATCATCTCGAGGATGATGAGCGCGCTGATCGGCTTCTCCGCATTCCCCTTGGCGAGGTTCAATTGTTCCGCCCGATTCAGAAAGAACCCGAATTGCTCTTCGTTCAAGGTCGTCGCGTGAACCGGATTTTCGACGAACGCATTAAGGTCGATGGACAGGGCCTGGCAAATCAGTTCCAGCTTTTCGACGGTCACGGCCAAATTGATGTGTTGGGACCGCGACTCCGGAATCGGCGTGAATTGATGCAGATCGTCGGGGACGATCAGATACATCGTGTTTTTCGAAAGAACGGACTCATGTCCGTTCAATACATGCGTTGTCTTCCCTTCCGTCACGATGAAGATTTCATAATGGTTGTGATAATGCATGGACGTCGCCATGTTATCCCACCAGTGAAAATCGACTTGACGGGTCATCAACGCATTCTTGTTGCGATAGTCCACCATGACGGTCTCGCAACCGGCATTGACACGGAGAGGAGCGGTATTGCCATCGTTTGTCTTCATACCCCCATTGTATCAACCCGCCCAAATATTGTCAATGAGTTAAAAAAATCGCTCATTTCATATAAAAAAAAGCAAGATTAACAATTATGGATGTGTTATGATGAAATTAATCACTCGTTCGCTTCATGGTCGCTTGTACAAAGGAGGAAATCATGTACACCAAGCAATTGAACGACCTCGAAAGACAGAAGAGACGCAGACGCTGGTTTTTGGCCGGTGCCGCGGGCAGTGCCCTGCTCATCATCTTCGACACGCAATTCCGCTTCTACTATGAGACCGTCCTCGGTCTGGATGCCCTTTTAGCCGCATCCATGTGGTCGATCTACAGCGTCTGGAATGCCGTCAACGACCCGATTTACGGATTCATCTCTGATCGCACCAAATCCCGGTTCGGACGCCGCAAGCCCTATATGATCCTCGGCGCGATTCCGTTTGGGTTGACCTTCTTCTTCATGTTCGTCCCGTTGGTCGACTTGGTCAATGCCAGCCAGTCCACCATCGCCGCATACTATTTGATCATTTTACTGCTGTATGACGGTTTCTACGCCTTGGTCTACAGCAACTACATGGCCTTGATTCCGGAAACGTTCCGCGGTCAGGATGAACTGCGGCGCTTCAATCTCAGCCGGTTGACGATCGCCACCCTGCTGTCGATGGTCTTGACCGTCGTCATCCCGTTCCTGCGGATCACCGTCGGGGATACGGTCAACATGTTCTGGATCGGTTTGATCCCGGGCATTTTCATGCCCGTCTTCATCCTTTTGGCCTCGTACGGAACTCACGAAAACCCGGCTTATCAGAAAACCTTCAACACCAAAGTCGTCACCAGTCTGAAACAGGCGTTTCAAAACAAACCGTTCCTTGGCTGGATCTCGTATCACTCGATGTACAACATCGGAAAATATCTGATGACGAGCAACGTGGCGATTCTGGCGTACTACAGCATCGTCGTCGGCAGTCTGTTCGGGATGGGGTTCGAAAGCCTGATGGTTCCGGTCGTCTTCATCGTCGTCGTGGCGATGTATCCGCTCTGGAACGTCCTGTTTAAAAAAGTCACCAAAGACTGGACCAACGTGGTCTGTCTGATCCTCGCGATGATTTCCTGTTTGATGCTCCAGTTCAGCAATACCATCTATCTCGCCATCGGCGCCGCCGCACTGATGGGATTCGCCCAAAGCGGCTATTCGTTATCCCATGACCTGTACAACGCCCGGCAACTGGATTATCATTATTCCAAAACCGGTCAGCGCGCCGAAGGTTCCTATAACGGCATCGGCGCCTCGATCAACTCTCTCGTCAACATGCTCGGTCCGTGGATCATCGTCGTCATCTATGCCATCGGGAAACACACGACCGGCACCGATCCCGTCGACATGACCCAGTCCGCCCTGATGGCGGTTCGCTCGGTTTCGGGATTCGGCGCGGCCTTGTTCTTCGGTGTCGCGGCGATCTTGGCGACGTTTGCCTTCAAACTCCGCGGCGACGTTTGGAAAAACGTGGAAGCCGCGGCGCTTGCGAAGGACGAAGAACTGAAAAACCTCGAACAACAACAAACCGCCCTATAGGAGGTGCTTCCATGGCGTTTCTGACTTTGCATACCGTTTCCGCGCAATTGAAGATGACCACCGTCATCAATGTGATCCTGCCCGACAGCGTCCGGATGGATGTGCCGATGTCGGAGCGAAAGGTGTTGTATCTGCTGCACGGCTTGTCCGACGACGGCACGATGTGGCTGAGACGGTCGACGATCGAAACCGAAGCGGAACGATACGGACTCGTCGTCGTCATGCCCTCGGTCGATCGCAGTTTCTACTGCGACGGCGTCCATGGGCAAAACTATTTTACCTACATCACCTCGGAATTGCCCGAATACATGCATAAGGTCTTTCATCTCTCGCTGAAGAAAGAGGACAACCTGATCGCCGGGCTTTCGATGGGCGGGTATGGGGCGATGCGCGCGGCCTTGACGTTCCCCGAACGCTATCGCGCCGCGGGCAGTTTTTCCGGGGTCCTGGCCTTGGAACCGCTGGCATACCAGGCGGATCCCGCCCTGGCGGAGGAGTTTCCGTTTCTCGCCGCGGCGTTCACGGAATTGAATACGACGACGCTCAATCCGATCAATCTGCTCGAAAACGCCCGCGATATCCAGCTTTATGTATCCTGCGGACTCCAAGACGAACTGCTGATCTGTTCCAAGCAGTTTGAAGCGCGGGCGAGCGCGTTGGGCGTTCCCGGACGTTTCCATTATTCCGCCGGGGGCCATGACTGGACCTTCTGGAATCACCAGATCAGCGATTTTCTACGGTTTGCCCTGGAAGGAAACTAGATGAACGGGTTATCGCTTCGACAGACGATCGTCAAACAAGCCGAGGGTAGTTACTTTACCCTCGCTTTTGACGTTCCTTCTCAGGTTCGCAAGCTCGTGGTCTCCTACTCCTATCTGAAACAGTCCAAACGCATCCGGGGGAACATCGTCGATCTCGGCCTGGAAGACCCCGACGGAAACCTCGTCGGTTGGTCGGGTTCGGATCGACGTTCGGTGTTTGCGGGAGAGGAAGAATCCACGCCGGGTTACCGGATCGCCCCGATTGCCGCAGGAACATGGAACATCATGGTGGGAGCCTACCTCATCCGCGAGGAAGGCTGCCTTGTGGAGTATCAGATCCGCTGGGAACTCAAGGCGGACGCGTGGTATCGGGGCGATTTGCACCTCCACACCACCGCTTCCGACGGACACTACACCCTCCCAAAAATCATCCGGTCGGCCCAGCGGAAACACTTGGATTTCATCGCCTTGTCCAACCATAACAACGTTGCCGAAAACGCGGCGATTCCGCCCGCGCATGGCCTGACCGTGATCCCTTCCGTCGAATGGACGCATTATCAGGGACACGTCAATTTCTTCGGTCTCGTCGCCCCGTTCGAAAAGAGCTTCGTGGCGCATACCGAAGCGGAAGCCCACGCCATCATGGAGCATGCCGAACATCAGGGCGCCCTCATCTCCGTGAATCATCCCTCCTGTTCGCACTGTCCCTATCGCTGGGATAAAAACTACTTCCGGTATATGGAAATCTGGAACGGCCCGATGCGCCGCGACAACCTGAATGCGATCGATTGGTGGAAATCGCGGATGCGCGAGGGAAAACGGTTCACCCTCCTCGGGGGCAGCGATTTCCATCGATTCGGGTTCGTCCGACTGGGTCATCCCGTGACCGCCGTCCTGGCCCGAAGCCGGAGCGCGGCGGATTTGCTCGAGGGTCTGAAACAGGGTCACGCATATGTGACCGGTTCGGTCCGCGGTCCCGTCCTCGGCCTGGAATGCGAAGGAAAAACGTTCGGCGACACCGTTGTGAAGGATGCCGAAACCCGCCTGCACATCACCGCCCGCAACTTGTGTTTCTTCCACGTGCTGCGGGTTCAGGGTAAAACGGGCGAACTCATGCGACTCCGTCCCCGCCGGGGTACCGTGGACGTCTGGTTGCCAATATCAGAACCGGGATATGTGTTTCTCGAGGTGACGATGCATCTTCCCTTCCTTTCACCGCGCTTCACCAGAGCCATTTCCAACCCCATGTATTTCGACTGAAGAGGACGCCATGGAACCCATCAAGCATCTGTTGAACGAAAAAATCCAGCTTCGTCAGCTTCGTACGATGCGGAAGGAAATCTATCGGAAGGTCGCTCCTCTACGGGTGGAGTATCACCCCTCCAAAGAGCCGATTCCGGCATCCGAGAAGGAGAAACTGACCTACACCCGCCTGTTTCCAGGCGGTGTTTGGGGATGGCACCTCTACGATTGCGCCTGGTTTCACCTCACCGGGAGCGTTCCGGCCTCCGCGCAGGGAAAACATGTCGTCATTCATATCAGCATCGGCGGCGAAGGCCTGGTCTATGAAGGCAGCGAACCGACGCAATCGATCACTTCGGTGATGAGTTATATCGATCGGCAGCAGGCCAGTGTCGGAAAGACCACGCTCGAGATCGCCAATCCGGCCGCCGGAAACGAAAAGATCGACCTGTATCTGGACGGCGGCTACAACGGCATCTACAACGTTCTCGTCGGAGCCGGCATCTTCTGGTTCGCCGATCTGTGCGTCGTCGACGACGAGCTGTTAAGCTTCTACTACGATTACCTGACCTTGGCCTCGCTTCTGTCGGTCACCGAAGACGCCGCGCGGCGGGTGGTCCTTAAAACGGCCTTGGCCGCCGCGTTCCGATTGCGATCCTCCGACCGAACGGCCGCGATAGCGACACTCGCGCCGTTTTTGCACGGACCGGAAGATCCGTCCATCCGCTTCACCGCGATCGGCCATTCCCACCTGGATCTGGCCTGGCTGTGGCCGATCCGCGAAACCAAGCGCAAAGCCGCACGGACGTTCGCCAATCAACTGCGAAACGTCAAGACCACTCCCGACTATGTCTATGGCGCCAGTCAACCGCAACAGTTCGACTACATCAAACACAAGTACCCGCGCCAATACGCGGCGATGCAACAGATGGCGAAAACCGGCAACCTGGAGCTGCAGGGCGGCATGTGGGTGGAAGCGGACACCAATCTGGCGTCCGGGGAAGCGCTGATCCGGCAAATCCATTACGGCAAACAATTCTTCCGCGAGGAATTCGGGCAGGAGATGCGGATCTGCTGGCTGCCCGATGTCTTCGGATACAACGGCAATCTGCCACAGATCCTGAAAAAAACCGGATTGCCGTATTTCGTGACGATCAAATTGTCGTGGAACGAGCACAATCGCTTCCCCTACCGCAGTTTCAACTGGGACGGGATCGACGGCAGCCGCGTCTTGGTCCACATGGCCCCCGACGATACCTACAACTCCGCCGGCAGTCCCGCCTGCGTCAGACACGCCAAGGAAAACTATCCTGAAATCGACGTCGCTCCCGAAGCGTTGATGATTTTCGGCATCGGCGACGGCGGCGGCGGTCCGGGCGAAGCGCATATCGAATTGGTCAAGCGCCAACTTCACCTCCAAGACAGCCCTTCGATGCACTTTGGCAAGGCCGTCGATTTCTTCGACCGCCTCGCCCAGTGGAAAGACAAGCTTCCCGTCCATCAGGGCGAATTGTATCTGGAAAAACATCAGGGGACCTATACGACACAAGGCCGAAACAAGATGTTCAACCGCCGCTGCGAATACGCGCTGCAGACGTTGGAATCGCTTTGTGCCATCGCCTACGCAAAAGGTTTGGCGTACCCGCAGGAGGCCTTGGACCGCTGGTGGAAGGAAGTCCTGCTCTACCAGTTCCACGACATCATTCCGGGCAGTTCGATCACCCGCGTCTATGTCGAAAGCCGGGCGCGCTATATCGTGATCCTCGACGAAATCCGTCAAGAAACGACGCGCATCCTCGCCTGGCTGGGAACGAAGCCGGGAACATCCGTCTATAATCCCACCTCCTTTTCACGCGAAGAGACCGTCCAATGCGGCTGTGAATGGTTCGCGGCATCCGTCGAACCCTACGGCTTCGCTTCCTTGCGGCCGTTGCGACCGGATGAATTATCCGTCGGGGAACATCGGCTGGAAAACCGATTCCTGAAAGTCATCCTGAACGAGAACGGCGAAATCGTTTCGCTCCTTGACAAGACCGACGGATTCGACTATGCCAAGGAACCGTTGAACCGGCTCACCCTCTATCAAGACAAGCGGTTGCACTACAATGCCTGGGACATCGATTGGGAATACTTCCGCCGCCCGAGTGAACGATTGCGCGCGGTGAAAAGCGAAACGTTCCTCTACGGTCCTTCGGCCGTCTGCCGCAATCATTACCGCCACGGGAAGACCCGGATCACCCAGGATGTCATCTTGCAGGCAGGAGGGCACACCGTGAGTTTTGCGACCACCGTCGATTATCACGAACGCCACCGCATGCTGCGGGCGGATTTCGTTCCCGCGGTGTTCTCCGATCTTGTCAAGTGCGACATCCAGTTCGGAAGCCTCTTCCGCAGTACGAACGATCAGTCGCCGGTGGAAAAAGCCCAGTTTGAAATCTGCGCCCACAAGTACGTCGACGTTTCCGACGACACCCGCGGATTGTCCTTGTTGAACGATTGCAAATACGGACACCGCGTCAAAGACGGAAAGATCTCGCTCAATCTGCTGCGCTCGCCGGTGTATCCGGACAAGGTCGCCGATCAAGGCAAGCACGCATTCACCTATGCGCTCTATCCCCACCATGGACCTGCCGGCGTCGACACGCTGAAAGAAAGCTATTTTTTGAACCAACCGCTGATTGTGTGCGAACGGGAGATCGGCATTGATTGCATCGCCCGGACCTCCAATCCTTCCATCGTCATCGATACGATCAAGAAAGCCGACGCCGAAGACGCGATCGTGCTCCGTCTATACGAAAGCCAGGGTCGCGAAAACGTGACGGGGATCCAGTTGGGCTTTGCTTCGTCCGATGCCGTCGAAACCGACTTGGATGAACGGCTCATCGGAAATTGTTCGCTGAGCGAACTATCTTTTACACCCTATGAGATCAAGACCGTCCTATGCCGGTTTGACCGGCGACCCAAGCCGTAAAATCATCCCGATTCACCTTCACCCCCTCATCAAAACACCACTTGCGCCGATGTGCCGGTGGTGTTTTTTTGATGTTACCGTCACAGGTGATTTTTTCTCCGATGCATCCTGACATCGAGTGAATCGAAAAGAGGCATGCATGCGGACCCGCATGTCTTTGTACTCATCATGTCTTGTCATTGAGTAGGTTTCCATCTTTTTGAATGAAAATATTTCTTGTCGCTCTGAATGACATCGTCCGCATGCCGTCCCTCAGGCCGTCGTCGTCATTCGTCTGTTTTGTGTTCGATGCATGCAAACCATGACGCCGACGATGATGATCGTCCATGGATCGACGGATGGATGCTCAAAAACGCCTAGAGTGCAACCTATTTTGTCGATCCTGATTGCACTTGGAAGGAATTGATTTTCCTAAATTACTATGCTATAATCACAAAAACGGAAGGTGATCCGATGAATGATTTCTTCAGCGAGCAAATGGGACAACCGCTCGCATGGTTTGGATTGGCGCATATTTTGTTGACCGTTGGTTTCGTTGTGTCGGTAATCTTGTTATGGGTTCTGTCGCCGAAAATCAAAGCAAGCAAACATGAAAGATGGTTTCGTTACGCGATCATCGCCTTGGCCTTCCTCTTTGAATGGAGGGTGTTTGAAAGCCGGATCCTGACGACTTCCTTGTTCAGGATGCCGCTTTGTGCCGTCGCGCTCTATTCGCTGACGTATGCGGTGGCCTTCAAGAAAGAGAATGTCTTCAAAATCACCTATTTCTATGCGTTCGGATCGCTGCTTTCATTCTTGTTCTTCGATACCGCCTGGGGTCTGGACCGGTGGAACGGATGGACCTTCTTCGGTGCCCATGCGGTCATCGCATGGCTTGCGGTCTATGGATATCGCGTCTTGGGATACACCCCGGTCAAACGCGATCTGGTTCGTTCGATGCTGTTTCTGGCGATCTTTGCATTCATTTCCGGATATGCGACCTATCGCTTTGGCGGTTCGGACGAATTGTTCATTTTCACCCCCCCGGTCGACTTCTTGTATTTTCTCAAAGACATCCATGAGATCGTTTATCTGGCGGTATTCGCGTTGTTCATCGCCATCTTGATGTTCGCGATGTATCTTCCCATTCACCTTTCAAAAAAGCCAGAAAAGGCAACGGAATCGTAATCCAATGAATCAAAAAAATATACGTCGGGTTGATTTTCCCGACGTATTTTCTTTTTATTCAAGCATCATTCAAAATTCGTCTCGTCCTGAAGCATCGAAGCGACGGCCGCTTACCGTATCCTACCCCTTGACGATTCAGCTTATTCTTTCGAGAAATGGTTGATGAACGTCCGGACGATGGTCGGATCGAATTGCATCCCCGAGCAACGCCTGATCTCACTGAAGGCTTCTTCTTTCGTCATGGCATTCCGGTAAACCCTCATCGAGGTCAGGGCGTCATAGGCTTCCACCACGGCGATGATCCTGGCGTTCAGGAGGATGGCCTCCCCCTTCAGGCGCTGGGGATATCCGGTCCCGTCCCATCGTTCATGATGTTGCAATACCGTGGGAGCGATTTGGGAAAATCTTGAAGTGGAATTGAGAATGTAATAACCGGCTTCGGCGTGGTTTTTCACTTTGGCCCATTCCGCCCGGGTCAATTTCCCCTTTTTGTGCAAAATGGCCTCGTCAATGGTGATTTTTCCGATATCATGCATGACTCCCGCGACTTTCAAACGATGGATCTCCGCCGGATTCAGTCCGAGATATCGACCCATTTTCTCACAGAGCATCCCCACGTTTTTCGAGTGGTCACGTTCATAACGGTTTCGCTCGAACAGCGTCTTCATGATCATCAGAACCGTTTTCCCGACCAGGATGTCTTGTTGGGACGCTTTCATCCGAATCAGTTCTTGATTCGCCTCATGGAGAATGCCCCTGATCTTTTCGTCGGAGCGATGCCTGGTTTTGAATCCGAAGGTGACGGACGCCTTCAGGACGTTCTGCGGATCATTGACGACTTGATCGGTTATGCGTTCGATGATGCGTTCGACGCCGGGCTCATCGGTTTGTGGCAAGATCATCGCGAATTCGTCATTTGCGACCCGCGCCAAGACATCTTTCGGACGACAAACTTCCGTGAATATCGCGGCGATCGACTTGAGGAGCATATCTCCCGTGGCGCATCCCATGGAATCGTTGATCAGTTTCAGTTGATTGACATCACAGAATAGAATCGTCAACGGGAGATGTTCGACCGTGTCGATTCGGTTCAATTCATCTTGGAAAAACGTTCGGTTGTGTAAGCCGGTCAGGGGATCGCGAAGTTCTTCTTCACGCTGCTCCGATACGATTGCGGTGTTGTCTGGCATGAATGGTCGATCTCCTCTCCATGATTCTTCAAGATTCCGTGGTTTTCTCAGGGATCCATTCGCTATCCATTCAAGCCTATTGTATCATTGTTAACGTTAAAAAGAAAAGAACCCGAATGGAATGTCAATCGCACCTACACGGGTTCGTTCAAAATCGATGACTTTTCATTCGCTCTCTATATTGAACGGAATGTGGTATCGTCAATGCGGATCGTGACCATCTGACGATGTAGCGGGGTTGATAACCATATTTTCCCATCATCCTAATGGATGTTGATCTGTTGTCGAAGTGCGGCGGTGATCTCGTCCATGGTTTTTGTTGAATATAGGTGACTTGCCAAATGTAGCTCTCTGCCCGTTTTCGTGAGAATGACAAGCGTTTGGAGCGTCTGTTCAGAAGTAATCATGCATCCGTCCTTCATTCCGACGATTTGCGAAAATGGTATCGTTTCATATTTGCTTCGATAGATCAGATTGAAGGGGATACGTAAGATCCCTTTTGATTCGGTAAACAAGCGAGCCGAAATTCCTTCTTCATCGATGATAACCTTCTCGTGAATGATCCGAATGAGCAGGAATCCAGATAACCCAATCCAACAGAGCAGAAAGGAAACAACAAACAGAAAAGCGGTTGAATCCCAACTTGGATCATCGTAACATAAAATAAAAATCAAGAGAAGAATGACAAAGAACCCTCCCACGATCGAGAGTCCAATGATTCCCGAGGTATTAGTGACAACGATTTTAGTCTTGGTTTTCAATACAATCATCACTTCCGTCGTGTTGTCATTCGCAAGTCGATCCAGATGTCTTGCCAAAAATGGCAATTTGCTCTAAAGGACTTGAGTTGGTTGCTCTCGTACGCAGCTGTTGAAGCTTTTCGGTTCCGCTAATCCAAAATGGGCGTTTGCCAAAGCCGAGTCATCTCCTACCAAACAATATCGCATCGCAGTCCACTCAATCATTTCCATACCTATCCACATGATCATTAACGATAGATGTCCTCATCATGAGAGAAATGAAAAGTGTCTTGATAATAATCGATCGATTGGATTTCCATTTGTATATGTGTTTCGTAAAACCAATAACGTATCATATAGGTCTCGTTTGGGTCCAAGTACCAAATCGTATCATTCGATTCGAAGGTGGTGAACCCGATATTCATTAATTCATCCACATATGCATTGATCGTAAATAGCGGGTCATTTAAGGAATGACCGAATACATGAATGATTTCTGAATACGGATGTTGCCACGAAGATGGTGACATAGCATACTCGTAAAACATAAAATCAGGAAGTATGAATGTACTTACATCTTCGTGAATCTTGCCGCTGATGATTTGTAATAAATCATCTTTGATATCCATTGATAGAAAATCATGTCCTTGTTTGGCAATATGAATCCATGCAAGGTTCGTGACATTGTTATAAGAAACAGACATGCGTATATTGTTCTTTGTCAATATTGCATAATTAGGCAAGTATCGATTGATATACCATCCTTTGGTTTCCATATTGAGGGCATATGCCACAAAATCCAATGAATTTTCCGGGTTTTCGATGCTAAAAGAATAGTAGTCACCATATATTTGACTTGGTACATAGGTATATGTCGTTCCGATGATCGGTGTTAATTCAAGTGACAAATCATCCAAGATCAAGCCTAGATACTCGCCTGGCCAATCATCACTTTCAACCGGCGGCAATGCTTCTACCACATTGATATCAACGGTTTGACTGATCATGGGATCTGAAACCAAGGTGATCACCACTTGGGTTTTTCCTGCTTGAAGTCCGGTAATTTGCGCATGTTGGGGATAGGATGGATCTATGATCGCTTCCGCAATTTCAGGGTTTACTACGGCAATTTGGTATAGATCATCGCCATTGCCAACAAGATCAGCATTTACATGATAGTAGTAATCAACCGTTTCGCCAACGACAAGAAGTGTTTTCAATGTATTGATCACTAGTCTGATTTCCTCGTAAAATACAAGAAAATAGGTAGAGAATCCTTCGTAATTCAGCGTTACCGTGTAAGCTTTTTCCAGATCAAATTGTGGATATATAATCTCCAAATCATCATTGTCGATAATTACCTTATCACCATTGACATATTCGACTTCAACAACCAATCCCTCGATTGTAAATTCTATCCCCGGGAAATAGTAAAGCGTTGTTGGCGGTAGAAGCATATTCATTCTTTTGATCTCGATCGTTTCGATTCGATGCGCGCTGGCGATTAATGTTACGTCATGATCAGGCATCGTAAAGTAAAAATCAGTTTCGAGCGAAATAAGAGTTCCATCCATCATCCATCCATCAAAAATCACATTTTCAGATAGAATGATCTGAAGATACACTTGTTCCGTCGCGGCATAGGAGCCGCCGCCAAAAACGGTGCCTAAAGCCGTATCTTCAATGATCACTTCTAAATCGTTCTTCAAGGAGGTTTCCTGAGTCGGTTGGTTCTCACAACCCATTATGCTGATTATGAGTAATATACATAAAACTTTACTTATAAGTCTCATTTCGTGCCCCTCATTTCTGTATTGTCTTGTTGTATCTATGGATATCATGTTCTGGAATGAATGGCTATGAATGAGTGAATCGGCGTTATCGCATGATTATCCCTTTGTGATGCTGATGAATCGTTTTTCTATATTTGCACTTAATTTCACAATATAAAGAGTATTTGTAAATATATTAAGAGTGGTCAAGCGTTCGTTCCCCTTGGTATCCTTGAGTCGTTATGACTTTATCCTGTGAATTTATCATAGCACTTTTTTTCACGAAAATATATGGCTATTACTAAATCTGTATCCGATCGATGTTTGTGTATCCACACCCGAATCGGATCTTTCATTGATGTCACACACATCCATTTGAAAATGAAAAGTGCCAACCATTTCCATTGCTGGAATTGATTGGCACTTCGACACAAGCGATCAACTTGTGTATAATAACATGTCTTGTCATTCGCAAGTTTATCCTGAATTTCAATGAAAAGTGGCAAGTTTATCTAAATGACATTATCATGTTGCTGTTCGAATGTGGTGATATGTCTCTCGTCTTCTCTGACTGTTCTGAATCGCGACTTGGCACGATGATTGATCGCCGACTATCACCTATGGTGTAAATCCAACTCACCTATCCCTACGTTAATCACAACGCTCACACTATTTATTATTTATCCAATATTGAACCGAAGAATGATTTGGGCTGTGAGTCTTTTTATTGTATATTTCACACCCAACATTGTGTTTCATAAAATTATTAACAATAAGTCCAGGAAAATACGAAATAATTGTAAAGAATCGTCCGTTAACATATATTTTTAAGAACGGAACAATTTTCGCTCGCACCACCCTGGTCACTTTATCATATTGGAATATCATCGTATCAATAAATGGACCAGAAATGGAAAAATTGTCTATATCAAATGCAATCGTTGATAATTGATAGTTTTCGTAAAAGGAAAAGAGAACAGAAACGAGATACTTATCAACGAAATAGGCCACGCAATATCTCCCCAATCCTTTGAATAAATACAACAATTTGATTCTTCTCTATTAATTTCTGTTTATTGAATGGTATTAGTACTGTAATCGCCTTACCAAAGTGGATTTCGACCGCAGGGAAACTTAGACCGAAACTCAGCGAAATACCCGCCAACCCTTTATTATCACAAAAAGTCTCAACGCCAAATGAAACTGGAGACGCTATTGTTCCACCGACGATATATGATAGTCCTTTCAAATCATAAATTGTTCTTCGCCAAGAAAAAAATGGTGTCCACGACAGTGAAACTCCTGGTAAATAGAAACCAAAACTAACCGTAATTAACAATCCCTGATTTCCATAACTGTCAATAATCCATGAAATTGTGACTGTTGAACCCCCAAAAGCCCCATATGTAATGGAAAATCCCAAAAAACTTACTACTGAATATCCTAATAAGTCCGTATTTGCAATGGGGTTGTTATAACAATAAGAGTACATATTAGTTGAGTGAATGTTGCCGGTATCACCCAAAAGCCCATCAGAACTAAAGAATCTTCCGATGATAGGACTATAGAATCGGCTATTAAGATAGTACATTCGAATTTCAGAATCAAAACGGTAACCGCGATACGTATAGGGGTTGATCTCGAAGATGTCGCCATATGGGTCGTCGGGATTATTGATGACATTGCCAAAAGCATCATATTCATATTGGACGAGTTCGGTTCCCGACTCGTCAATGATGCTGATGATGTTCCCTTGTATATCCTTTAAATAGTAATAGGTATCATCCTCATAGACAAAGCCAGTGATGTTACCATCGGAATCGATCAGATATCGGATTTCGTAGAGGTCTTGCGTTACCCCGCCAACTTTTTTGACATAGGTTTCGCGATGTACTGTTGATCCAATCAAATCGTAAGTGTAGGTCTCAACTGTCGTTCTGGACTAAGTGGAATTTAATCAGTGGTTTTGCGTTTTTGCATCTTGGTACCTTTGTTCTGTTCTGAATCTATTCATTTTTATATATAATAACACTTAGATTCCGGAAAATAAAGGCCTATTACTAAATCTATATCCGATTGGCGTTTGATAATTCAGGGTCGAGTGGATCCGCTTTCGATTGTAGAAGAGTTCGATGTAGTCGAACAGGTCGGCGTTCACTTCGCTGAGGTCTTGGTACTTTCTGCGGTAGATGCGCTCTTTCTTCAATTGCGCGAAAAAACTCTCGACGCATGAGTTGTCGTAGGGACATCCTCCTCTTGACATACTGCCAAGCATCTTGTATGACGTCAAAGTGTTTTGATAGCCACTGCTGGCATACTGAGTCCCGCGATCGCTGTGGAAGATCGTTCCTTGGGTATCGGGATACCGTCCAACCGCTTCTCCAAGCGCTCGTTTCACGAGCTCGGTGTCGATTCTTTGACTCGCCGCGTATCCGATCACTTCACGGTTATAAAGATCCATGACGATTGCCAAATAGACCCAGCCGATTCGGGTCTTGATATAGGTGATATCGCCCGCCCAAACGACATTCGGACCTTCCGGACGGAATTGCTGCCTCACGAGGTCTTCCTTATATGGATTGGTTTCTTGATGATGTCGAAACGGTCGGTACTTCCTTTGCGTGACCGAGTAGAGGCCATGTTCTCGCATGATCCGGCGCACTTTCCATTCACTGACCGCGATTCCTTCGTTTCTAAGCTCTCTTGTAATCTTCCGACACCCATAGGCGTCATCGCTCGCATGGAAGGCCTTCTCAACCCATTGGACCAGCTCTCGCTCTTCCAAACGCCGACCGTTTCGTTGCTCTTCCTGGATTCGCCATTGGTAATACTGTTTTTCGCTGACTCCCAGCACTCTGCACATCCTCCGCACGCTGAAGCGGGAGTCCAGGCGTTTCATCGCCTCGCATTTTCGTCGCGTGCTCGCATAAAGATGTGCAGGGATTTTTTTAGGATCTCGACATTCTCTCTTTCTTCGGCTAGTTCCTTGTCTTTCTGTTTCAGTCGATTCTCGAGTTCCTTGACCTTTCGTTTCGAATCATTTGGATCCGTCGTTTTCGCAGCGTGTTCCCGAGTCCTTGTTTCGATGGCGCTGGGCATGTTGTTCTTTCGGCGGTGGTCCCTCACCCATTTGCATACCGTATTCGTATCGATTCCCAACTCTTCCGCGACCGACGTCGCCGACTTTCCTGAATTCAATATGTGGAGAACCGTTCGTTCTCTCATTTCTTCCGTATATTTCGAGTTATTGCTTGGCATGGTTTCTCATCTCCCGGGTTTCTACCCATATGATATCATGAGTTACCCACTGATTAAAAACCATACCAGTCCAAAAAGGAAAATCTCGAATTTAAGGTTGTTTTCGATCATGTGCTGGTGATCAGTCGAGATCGGTGGATCTTCTGCCTGGACAAACCACAGGGAATCGAACACCAGGATCGAAAGGCAATCGAAGCCCTTTCGGGTCAACACGAGTACATGATCCGGAGTACATGCAACAACATCCGTTTTTCGATTGAATTCTAACCCCCGTCGTCATTTGCCCTGAACCCCCGTCATTCAATAAATAAACTGAATATGAAAAAAAGGGTCACAAAATCGTCCGCAGGAAATGCCGGATGATGTTGTGGCCCTAAATTGATCAACTTTCGATAAAAATAAAAGATGTTTACTCATTCTAAATGGCCAAATGTAGCGGTTTTACCATTTAATGAACGAATAAACATCTTAATATACGGATGGTGAAGCCAGAGGGGCTTGAACCCCCGACCCCCTGCACGTCAGGCAGGTGCCGGCACACCGGAATTACCGCCATCGTTAGCCGTTTGACTCCGCACCCTTCCGCAGTTGACACTTGTTTTGACACTTAAAACGAAAAAGAATCGATAAAAGCCCCGGAATCCAAATGGATCCAGGGGCTTTCTAGTTGTGTGCTTATAATTTCCTTGGGGAGTCTCCTATGCCCGGAATGACTTCCCACTCGGCAGTAAATCCGGATGCATCAATCAGGCCGTGGTAGATATGGTAATTTAGGCTTGCGTAATTTTGCGGAATTTTCCAAATCCGCTCAAGTTCCATCATGAAACGCAATCGGACGTCGAAGGAGCTCGTGAAAGAGTTTTGAAAGGTGTAGATGAAATCTTCACAGACCCCGACGTTATTAACAAACAAGAACCCTCTGCCAGGAATGCGATACACGTTCTCTGCTGGAGTTCCGCCAATATCAAACAAATATCCCGCCATATTTTCACCCAGTATGAAGCCATGACACGATTGTAGTCTACATGAGTAATCGAGTCAAGTTGAATTCACGTATACAAATGAAAATGGTTTTTGATTGTTTCACAATTTTACGCCGAAATTTTCCTAATAGTAATTGTCCCGTGCGGTACGCATACCGTGTATAGGTACGTTCCTTCGAAACCCTCGAGCTCAACGTGCTGCATCAACTCGCGGCATCCCTTGTCGTTGTCGTAACCCCAGCCCTCGGCCGGTTCCTTCATAATGCATTCGTGGATCTCATGCAATTGCGCCGGCGTCAGCTTCACGCCCTCATGGATGATCAATTCCATTGTCTTCCCCCTTGTTATGTCAATGAAATCATCATATCACGAGGATCCGCGATTGTGAAGACGGCTACTCTTGAAAGAAAAAGCCGGAATCTCAACCGAGGAAAATATAGTCTTGTCGCTGTCGATGGTCAATATTGTCAATAACAACGCAGACAATATTATGCACAGTGCTTAAGTCGTCATATCAGCTCATTCAATCAAAAAAAAGAGGATTTGTTGAGTAATCAAAAAGTGTTCGACCGTCATTTCCTCAAGGTCAGTACGCAATTGTTTATAAGCGGTCTCATCTGGTTTGTTAAACATCTCAATCGAGAATCCGGTACGCCGCAGGAATAAACACAGTCTCCCGGAATCTGTAGATGATTGCGTGTTAATCACGTTACATGCTCGCAACTTACGTTCACTAAAAAAGATTATTGGTTGATAGAATTTAAAACTAAATTTCATCATACCGTCAACGTCAGGATATAAAAAATCATATTGCATGATGTTTCGCAGTATTTTCATCAACTTAACAACTTCGCTAGATATTGCCATCGGTGAAGCTATCACAGATGAGTGATGAGACATTATTTTTTTAGCTGTCAACCACGTAACTGGGGCCTTTTTTTGAACAATATCCTCGTACTTTCTTACCATATGTGGCGAAACATTGATCAAGTTGCAGAACACTAAAACATCTATTTCCAATTGATGATCCTGGATACTAGAATCTTTAGTGATTACGTCTATTGTCTCAATCCACTCAAGATCGTCATTCACTATTCCAAGTCGAAGAAGTTTTTCATGTATACGTTTGTGTTCAATGAAATTCGAAAAATCATTCGCATATAAGGATGCAATCGAATCATAAAACACTTTTATAATGTCGGCATGTTCGCCACAGTACCAGTTAAGTATGTGCTGCAATTCGTGTGCAATGACGTCATCCGGAGGATCCATGTAGTGAAATTCAATCATATAATAATCGGGCGATTCATCGTACAAGACTCGACCAATCGCACTATTACAATCCGTGCTAATTCGAAACCGTATTTCACGAGTCACCATTCTTTGGATTTCCCAAAACATATCATGGATTACCACGTTTTGTGTCAATGATGTGATTTGAATATTTCCTTCAGACATAGTCATCACCCATACTCATTATACACCACGCATGTATGAGGTTAAAAAAATTCTTTGGAGAAAATGTTCCAAGATAGGGTTGCTAGCTGATAAGCCTAAGCGCGATAAAAAAGTGCCCCTCGATTTGTAGGACGGGGGGCACAATTGAATACACATTAAGGCGAAGTGAGCCATTATCAAAAATTACTAACTCATATTCACAAATATGAATCTTGACAATAATTGTTAAAAACCCAACACTTTACTCGTTACAATTCTTTCAATAAGTGTCTCTGTGCGAGCATCAATGTATTCTGGTGTGAATGAAGCGTACTCGATTTTATTCCATGCTACAGTTTTGAGAAAATCACACGATGATAAAGTTCTCTCGATATCAGCTGCTTTCTCAAGAATATACTTGTTCTTGATTTTGCGGTTTAGCTTACTATCGATCAAGACGACATTTCCTAACGCGTGTATATATTTGTTCTGTTTATCCTCATCACGCATCGGTACCCATTCTGCGTGATCATACCATGATTCAGAGGGGTTTTGTGGAAAGAGGTGCTCCAGATCGATATTGTCGAAATCCGGTAAAATACCCTTGTTCTCATTTTCCATCAGCATAAGCAACAGAGTTTTATACAATTGGTCATCTTGAAGCCCGCCATTGCGAAGATTGCCAAAAACAGTATCGGTATCATACGATTCGAAGTCTAGTTGAATTTCACGAATTTCCGATTTGACTTTTTTAATGGCGAGAGATTTAGTCCCGGATATCAAATTTAGAATCTTTTTTAGTCGGTATTGAAAAACACCAGGAGACTTTCCAAGCAGATTCAGTTCAATAATTGAATACGTGAGTGCGAATCTCATTATTTCATCAATGTTCGTTGATGAATATGAGTTTTCTTTCATAGCAATATACAAGGGAATTATCCGTTTTCTTTGGAGCAGTGACAAATACTTTTTCAAGTATGTATTATCGCTCAGATACTCATCGAGGTCCTCAATACAATTCATTAATTCTTGTGCAATTTTGTCGTTTCCTTCGGTTGACATAAGTTGCTTAATCTCATTATAGAGATTGATTTTTGGTGTGTCATATCCTTTTGATTGCCACCAATAATATGTATAATCCTCGACTGGGATGTCTTTGTCACGTACGTCTGCAATCATACGTTTCCAGTCGTCGGTGATGTTCGATGTGCATTCACTCATGACATATCCATTCAACAAGTCGAAAGGTGTTAATTGTAGACCGGTATTATTCAATGATTCAAAAATAGCAAACGCACTCGAAATGTCAGATAATTCAGTCCTAAGTACATATGTATTTTCAAGAATTTGACCAGCCATAAATACCAACCTATCAAGCTCTTGATAATCATATTTTTTAAAAAAGTCTTCTTGCAACAATGCCTTGAGTCGTTGCCGTAGAATTTCATAGTTTTTTACAAGCCGAGTGGATTTATACTTTTTAACATCTTGATTTTCCAAAATCGCTTTTAGCGCTCGTCGATCGCGTTCTTGGAAAGGAACGAAGAGATAATTTTTTTCGGTCTTTTTTCCTGGTTTCGGAAAGGTGGACTGAGCGATTGTTCCTTCAATTCGACGGACAAAATCTTGTGCTGCATCGATCGATTCGCCGGAATACTTGGCAGTAGCAGCTGATTTGTTAATCTCATCCTGTAAGGTTCGCTTGATAGTATAAAGGAAAAGTATAAAGGTTGCTATTCTTTGTTGCCCGTCGATTATTTCGTGAGGGCGTTTCGATCCATTTATCATTACAGGCCCGAAATAATTCTCGAATTCGTTAATCGCCCCTAAATCATCGTGGAAGTTGTTTTTGCACAAATCCCTAATACTTTCAACGAAATCATCCACTTGTTCCGTCTTCCAGTTATAGGATCTTTGGTAATTAGGAACAGTAAGTTTTTCAGCCTTAAGTAAATACTCAATTGTCACGAACTGTGGTTGTTGCTTATGGATGTTTTTTGACAAGCTCATTATTTTCCCCCCATTTCATAAAATAGTGAGGCTTAGCATGTTCGGTGTTAAAAAACAATATTTCACTATGAAAATATACATCTTGATACGTATCTTTTGGGAGACTAATCATTCCAGAAATTTCGGGAAATATTCCGTCTAGAAAATACGATAGTCGTTTACTGGTGCGATCCATATTTAACCTTAGCCCATAAGGAGTAAACAATGCAAGTTTCACGGTTTTTCCAAATAATTCAATTGTTTTTCGAAGAAATAGTTCAGGAATCAAAGGTTTTGCACCATAACCCATTTTCTTGGAAGCTGCTCGGAGCGTCTCGTTTGAATTGAATGGCGGATTAATGAGTACCAAATTCGGAACGAAATGGATGTCTTCACGAGTCAGCGAGAGGTAATCGTGGATTTCCGTTTTTCTATAGCCTTGGTAAACAATGTCAAATCCTATTGTTTTATACTGTTTCTCCCAAGGCAACAATAGGCTACCTGCGCCAACACAAGGATCAAACACTATCCCTCCTTGAGGAACATCATCCTTTAGTACATTGAACATAAACTCTGAAACTTCGGAAGGAGTATATACAGTCGAATCTTTTTCATTGAGGATGTAGTTGTTGCGATCTAGTGAATACATTAATAAACCTCTTTATACAACGTCATGTACATGCAATCCGAGCATAAATACCTAATATTTGTTACAAGAAATAAAGCTGGCAGAATTCTGGTCGGAATAGTCTCAAATATGAACATTCGCGCTGATCGCGTGGTGCAATGCGAGCAGTATGCGGTATTATAACTTACCGGTTCGGTCGGTTTCAGGATTTTGAGATAATTTGTGACATATTTATACTTCGAAAAAAAACATAATGTTTTTAACATTGACGGCATCGAATCATCAAAGAAATTGAGAAGAGCGTCTGAAGCTCGATATACCCGTTTCCCGGCATCGTTAAATTCAGATACAAGTTCATTACGATGCGCAAGACCATTGTTATTTGTCGCATTTGATGTGGTCAAATTTATGAGCATTGATTTCAATTTGTTTTTATGAGGGTCTGCAACCTCGGCCTTAAGTAATTCTTCGGGTAAATTTGATGAATTTGATACCATCGTGTTATAAATCACTGTCTGTATCTCTTCGGTTGAAAATGACGTATCCTTGATTGAATTTGCAATTAGTTCTTGAATTATAATTTCTTTTAGAATACTCGATATGTGTTCATATGATATAAATTTAAAAAAGTGGGGATTATCGATCAGTAATTTCGACAAAAAAATCGCATCCAACATATCACCCGCTATCAACTGTCGGAATATTTTACCACAATGCATTAATCAAATTCAATCTTGTATCCAAATTTGATTCAGATTTTGATTACACACAATCATTACTGATAGTGCGGAACACAAATGTGGGCTTTTTTCTAGATATCGATGTATATTCAGTCGTGATAAAAAGAAAACCCCTGTGTAAATCACAGAGGTGGTCAATCAAAGATAGAAATTCTCGACAACTTCTTGCAGTTTGTCGACGGCTTCCTTTAGTTTGTCGATCTTCGCTTCGATCCGCTCGAGCTGCTCTTCGCGGTGGATCTCGTGTTCTGCGAGGACATCTCCTACCGCTTTAGCGACGATCGCAGCAGCCGCATTGATGGGGTCGTCCGGATCATGCCTTGCGGGGTTAGGATCGGACGTCATCTCGGGATCCGCAGCCTTCGGGGGAACGACTTCTGGCATCGGAGGGACGATGGGTTGCTTCGGCATCGTGCTCAGTTGAGGAATCGAAGTCGTTCCCTGAATCGGTTCCGGACTCGGAATCGGAGCGGGCTCCGGATCCTTGATTTGGTAGTCGCCGCGAGCATCCAGGAACTTCTGAACCTCGGCCACGGTCGTCTCGAGAATCTCCGCTGCAGCTTCGACGCTGATCTTGTGATGTTCCTTGCCGACGACTGTGAAGAGGTCCCCTTGCTTAGTCACGCCGACGCAGCCCTTGCTGGCGCTCTGTGCCTTGGCGTTCAGGGCGTAGAGTTCGACCGTGGTGTTGGTCTTGTCACAGAAGCGCATCGGCGGCCTCCGTGGGGGTTTTGGATTTGCTCCCCCTGGCGTTGACCTTCTTCGAAAGTTGTACACAGGCTTCGATCGCGGCGTCGACGGCGGCCTCGACATACGGATAGTTATTGTCGATGCAGAACTGGTTGATGCGCGTCTTCACGTACCGTTTCTTTTCGGATCCCGAATAACCGAGGAATGTTTCGGCTTCTTCGACGTATTCCTTCACTTCGGATTCGACCTTCAGGGCGGCTTCTGCAGCGTTCTTCAACTTGGTCAGGCTGCGTTTGAGTCGTCCGTCCTTGAGCTTCGTGGCGAGCCAGCCAAGCGCAGTGGCGGCCAATCCGACGATTGCGGTGATCAACTCCCAGTTCTGGCGGATCGATGTAATGATATCGACGAACGAGAGTGTGATCGGATCATTCAGTTCATCCTGAAGGACCGCCGCCGTCTCCGGAGCTTCGAGCGCGAAGACGGGCGGGGCCGATTGCACGATGAAGATCGTCAGCAGGGTGATGATGGCGATGAAGCAGAAAAGCGAGATGATACGTTTCATGTCACAGATCCTCCTTGGGGATGACGTCGTCGGGCGTCTGCCCGATGAGTTGGTCGATGGCGTCGATGGCGCCGTCCAGGCGGTCCTCTTGGGACCTGAATTCGAGGTCAAGGCCATTCACGAGAGTCTTCCGAAACTCGGTTACCTTTTGCTCGACGGCTTGTCTTGCGGTATCTTTTTCCGCGGTCAGGGTTTCTCTCTCCTGGACCTTCTTGTCGCGGAACTCCTGCAGATCAGTTTTGTTTACGGCCATGGCAGAATACCTCCTTGGATGGCGTTGAGATAGTGAATCAATAGCGGAATGCCGACGTAGAGGATCGCCCAAACGATGATGGCAAGCAAGAGTGCCAGCCAGAGTTTCTTCACGAAGGTCTTGATCCCTCGGAAGAAGATCATGACCGGGGCGATCGTGAAGAAGGCGACGACGAAGTAGATGATGAACCAGAAATCCGACCCACGGCGCATCAGCCAGATCTGCCACCTGGGAACCGACTCGGCGATTCCGAAGTTCTGGCAAGCCTCCTGGTTCGCGTCATAGACGACATCTTGTGTTTGCTTGGCGGACTTCTGTTTCAATTGTTCGATTTGGTTTTCTATGCTGTTTTTCGATTGTTTCAGGATGGCTGCCTGAGTGCCTTGATCATCGCGGATGATGGCTTCCATACCCTTGATGTGCACTTCTCCTACCATCTCTTTGGGTAGATCTTTCGGCGGTTCGACATGAACCGGAGCCGGTTCGTTCTGGAGGGGTGCTACCCTTTTATCAAAGGGGTTTCCCGGGACGAGCTCGTGATCATGTGATTCGATGGGCGGTGAGGGCTTTCCGTCTCTCAACTTCTGATCGACCAACGCTTCGATTTCTTTCTCTTTTTCCTTGTCCACGGCTACTCCTTTCTGGCATTACGCCCAGGATCCGCTTTCGAGGTAGCGGATCTGTTCCCGGATTTTCTCGCGCTCTCTGTGAAGCAAGACGCTGTCGTAGGGCAAGAGATCGCCGGCAAGCGTCGCCTCCATGCACTTAATTACCTTGTAGTCGGTAGCGACGAGCTGATCCTTGAGATAGGCGATTTTCTCGGGTGCAGATTTGGTCGGGAAGAACAGCTGATACCTCGCTTCATCGAAGACAAGAACCCCGCCTTCAAGCCGATAGAATTCTGGATTCTGACGCAGCCTCTCGTACTCGTCCGGGAGGAGATCGAAGACTTGATCGTGATTATCGCTCGCGGGTACGAGCATGACACCTTTGCCGTCATTGATTCGCTTGATGTCGATTCGCTTGATGTAGACTTTCATTGTGTCACCTCACTCTTCGCCGTAGAAGACTATTTCTGTCACATCACCATAGGTGGTAGTGGTATTCCAATCAGCTCTGATCTGTCCCGCTGTCTGCTGCGAAATGACAACGGGTTTTTCATAGTTGGTGCTTGAAACAAGGCTGCTATGATACAGAGGGACGATGATTTTGTAGATCACGTACGAGGCCCCGCCCGTATATGGAGCGTAGTCCGGGTGGAAGTCATAGAATGTGTAGGCTGAGTATGATGTGTTGTACGTGACTTTGACACGGATCCGAAACTTCTTGAACTTTGAGGAGGTGAGCGTTGTAGACGCGATGTAGCCACCATTGGTTGTGATTGACGCGAGTTGTTTCAAACCCGTTGGCGGAGTATACGGCCGGACTGCGCCGTCTTTGTATTCGAACGCCGGATGGGAAACTACGAGCCGGAAGTCGACGGTCGTCGAGTTCATCAAACCAAGCAGGATATAGACGAATCCGTCATCAGAAGTCGGTAGTGTCTGAGTCAGCCACGATGTGGCCGTGGTGTTGTCGAGCATGAAGTTGCCACTTGCATTGATTGTTCCTTTGAGATAGATCGGACGATATGCCGTGAAGCCGCTTGCGGCGTTTGCCGTGTAGTGCAACGTGCTCATATATACAGACTCATATAGAGCGTATGCACCGAAGTTGGCATCGGCGGCGATGTCGGTTGTCGAAGCATACCACAGAATGACGCCGCCCATCCTGAATTCGGCTGTAGAGACCGTTTTCGTCGTCCCAGTTCCCGTCTCAAGGGTGAGGGGATAGAACTTGCCATTAGCGCCTTCCATGATGATCTTGTAGTCGTAGATGGCGGCGCCGGCCGTGACGTTGTTCTGCCAACGCAACTCATAGTCGGATGTGGAATCGTAGTCCGAGTCGCACATCCAACATCCGCCGTCATTGATCGTGGTGTAGGTAAGGAATACCAAACCATTGGTCGTGAAGTGTGTCGTCAACTTCGATGTACCGAATCTGTAGATGATTTTCGCACCGAGACCATTGAGGTTAAGAGTCACGGTTGCCGCGCCAGCACGCGGGATTCGGTACATGATCGTCAAGCCGGAGTAGAGGGATGTGATGTCGGCCTTTGATCCGAGCCACGTCCCATCTACTGATCCGGTGCCTTCGATATAATAGACGCATCTACCATTTGCCTTCGGTTCGAAGCGTCCGTCAGCTATCGCCTTCGTGTAGTAATCCGCGTCATGATCGTGGTCGGCCGGCTTAAAGAGGTATTGAACCCATTGAGATCCATCCCATCGTTCATATATGACTTGGATGCTCATGGTACACCTCTAGGTTCAGACGTAGGAGAAGATTCCCAACCCAACCGGAATGTTGGCGGAGCCGTTGTACAGAAGCGTTGCGGCGGTCGTCGACGTTCCACGATAAACTTTGTTGGCGTTTGCGGTGCCCTGGTTGGCGACGTAGAAACAGTTGACGAGGAGTGTATCCAGTTTCACCCAGACGCCGGCCGCGATCATGTACACGCCGTTATCGGCGGCGGTCGTCTGTCCGACCAGAACCACGATGTCGCCGGCGACGCACGAGACGCCATCGATGGTCTGCGGACCGGACAGTGATGCGACGTTGGTAGTCATGAGTGCTTTCGCACGGCATCCGCCATCCTGGGGAACCAGGCGATTGATGCGGACATAGGCGTCGTTGATCGTTTCGGTGTTGTCCGTCTTGAAGTTGGCGACGCCGCGCAGTAGTTTGATGGCCGACAGAATGTCGGAGATACGCGTGGCCAGAGGCGTTGCAGTTCCGGCAGCGACCATGGACGCATAGGCGGTCGCTTCGGCCGAGGCTTCGCTAGCGAGTTTCGACGAAGCGATCGATCCGCCCAGCATAGCGTTTGAGACACCACCCGCTTTGATCGAGAATGTCTGCCCGGATTTCGTAATCGAGACCTCGTCGCCGACGACGGTATCGACTTTGGAGAACGGAGCCCAGGACGTACCGTTCGAATTGTGGTAGAGCCAGTCGTTTTGTGTTGCTCCATACTCGACGAAGACCAAGTTGCCCTGGGTCGAATCGGCGGTCACTTTGTTCCAGGTTACGACGTTTCCCGACTCGCGGTTGACGATGTAGATACCATTTTGTGATGCGGTTGACTGGTTCTTCACGAGAACGCGAATCGTCGTTAGGTCCGATGCGAGGAATGATACACCATCGATGACAACCGGTCCGGTCGATGGGAAAGTTGCATAGTTACCCGTCGACGCGGCCTGTACCGGACCACCTGCAGCGGGATGAGCGCCCACTGACACGAGCTCTTCGACCCACGACTTGGGGACGGCATCCTGCGGATCGATCGGGTCGGCGATATTCGTCATGCGGTAGCCCTTGAAGTCGAAGTGGGCGAGTTGCGAGAACTCAAGAATGTCGACGTTGCCGAACTTGAAGATGAATCCATCGGTAGCCCCGTTTGGCATGATCAGGTTCGTCGCGTTGAACCCAACGCCCAGAGGTCCGTACACTTTCGATGCAGCCGCTCCGGTCAGGTTGCCGGTGAAACTCGGGTTTGCCTTCAGGAGGTAGGTTGCGGAGATATCCGGAATCAACGCCACCGGAATGAGGGCCGAAGCGTCGAGTTTCAGGAGTTTGTTGGCGGCGTTGAATGTCGCCAGATAATCGCTGATCGCGGTGCGTTCAGCTGCCGTCATGACCTTCTTGGTTGACGATTCTTCGATGATATCCGCGTTGGTCTTGAAATAGTACTGTTGCCAGACCGACCCGTCCCAGCGTTCGTATACTGTGTGTTTTGCCATGTTAACTGGCCTCCTTCATACTTTTTTCGATGACGCGAACGCGGACGATGTTCCCGCGATCGATGATCAACTCGTCGAGGTTCGTGTCCGGAGGCATCCACTGGACGAACAATGCCTGCTCCGGGGGCACCTCGCTAAGCTTTCCAGTTTCGGGATTGATCGTCAGGCAGAATTTGCGCAGTCTGGACAACTCGATCATAAGCCAATCGTATTCAACGGCCATGGCCGGCTTGCCAGCGACCGTATAGAGAAGCGGTCGCTTGAGCTTCTTTCCGAATTCAACGGCGCAGATCGGCAATTCGGCGAATACTTCACCTGTGTCAATGATCTGAATGGCCTGGAAGTCTTCAAGACCCCCTTCGAGCACTTTGTAGTTCTTGAGTACCAGCATCCCTCATTCCTCCTCGATTGGATGAAACCATGTATCATACGCATCCGGATCCGGTGCATTAGTGCCTTCCCAGATCGGGAATTTCTGAACGAAAACGTGTGTTCCAGATCCGGATCCGCCAGAGTCGCGGACAGCTCGCCTTGTCGGGTTCTCGCTCTTGATGATCTCGGTGAGCAGCGTCCGTTTGAACCCGAGTTTAATCGTGACCTTGGTGGAATTCGAGTCGATTTTGAAGTTGCGTTCCGAGATTGGAAGGTCTTTGTATGCACCCTGACTGTCATAGATGCGGATCATCGTCAAGAGTTCGAGAGCGCCGAGATCCAGCGGGGCACAGAGTATACTGGAGTCGATGATGATATTTTCAATGTAGCGGTTCGAGACCAGTTCATAAACGGCGTTGACTTGGGCTTTCGACAGGTATTCAGCTTCGAAGATCTTTGCGACAATTGGATAGAACCGCTTGTCCTCGGGAGCGTACCCCTGATAAATTTCGTTGTCTTTCCCCAAGGTATAGATCACTTCAGGAAGATCAGGACGCGGGATGTAGGTGATCTGGCTCAGCTTGTGATACGAGATCACTCCAGCAACGATAGCGAGGCACCGTGGATAGTTATAGTAAATATACCCGCTGTCCTGGTTTCTGTAACACACCTTGAATTTATCCATGTAGTTCCAGTTGTCAGCGAGCCCCAGGAGCGCCTCTGCTTCTGCCTGAGTTGGTGCCTGTGTCGGATCGATCAAGGTGTCAATGAAACGTTCAAGCTTGTTTCCCGATACCGCATTGTATGTCCCGATCGATATCCCAAAGTAGTAGAAACTCGACACAAGCTTGATCACGAATGAGGGATTGTATCCCGTAGGATCGGGTGGTTCGATGCCTCTCAAAATCGCACGGTTGTTGTACGCAGTGTCGTAGTCCGCTGCGAGTGCATCAAGCCAAGTCGGAGCGACTTCCTCCGGTTCGAATGCAACGGTCGCAACAACCTTGTTCACCTTGATATCTGCCGACGACCGTTCGTGAATGAAATCGCGGAGGGAGATGCTGACAGGTGTTGCGGAAGCCTTGATGAAATACGAGGTGATGGTGTCGGTTGTCGGATTGTATGCCGGCTTGATGAAGTATCGGTAGTACGCCAGGTAGACCTTGAGGAAGTCGGCCGCATTGACGGTCAATGACTTTCCGGTATAGTCGGCGATGACGGTCGTATCAGTGACGTCGATCGGGATATCGAACTCCATCCGAACCTTCGTGATGAGCGGATCCCGGTCGGTTGCGATTTTGGCCGTCACGCTCGAGAAGATGAAATCTAGCAAGAAATCGGCTGTGTCGTTGCCCGTAAAATCGAGGATAATATCGGTGTCGTATATACGCTTCAGGTCTTCACCGACGAATTCGACGCGGTAATCGCCTGAGACCGAACTCACTTTGACATTCTTCACAAACCCGGCGCCGTTCTCCTGCTGAGTCCCGCGATCGCTGCAGATGACGTAGATCATCGCATCTTTCATATCGAAGTCGCAATATCCGGATACGATAATGGATCCCATATCGTAGGTTCTATCGCTTCTTGTGACATCGACGTCGGTGATGTTGCCAAGGTGACGGCGGATCCCGTTGTCGGAGATGTACGAATATATGGCGGTGTACATTATCCCAAGACCCATTTCTTGACGCTATACTGCACCGTTCCCGTCGCCGGGACAATTGTGGCAACCAGGGTGTATGTGCCTTGTGGCGCGAACATGAACGAGTCCCAGAGCCGATAGATGCGGTTGTATCCGTTCGAAACAACACCGCCAAGAGTGATCGTGATCTTCTTTTCGTCCGACAGGATCGAGATGGTTTCGTTGGCGTTGATCGTGATGCTGATTCTTCCGATGATGGTCGTCCCTTGCTTCAACTGAAGTTCGGTCTGTCCGGTCGTTGGAGAGGTGATCGTGAAGTTGATCGGGGCCGATTCGAAGGTGCTGTTTTCGATCCCGATTCCGCTCGGATAAGTTGGAATACTGCCATCCTGGATGGTGTACCAACTAGTCGATCGGTGGAGCGTCAGACGCTCAACCAGAACGCCACCGGCTGTGATCTGGCTCTTTGTTAGCCCCTTGATCCAAACGTCGCAGTAGAGGATTCTGGTGCCCATGCGGTACTCTAGGATGAACTTTTGGGTGCCGTTCAGAGCGATGAAATCCGTCAGGTCCTTGAATGCACCATAGGCGTTTCCACCCACTCCGAAATTGATCATCAGGATGACATCATCGTACTTTCGTTCGAACCCGGTTACTCGCTTGTTGGTGGTTGTGACTTCAAAGTCGGTCCCAAGTCCGGAAACCTCGGAGATGATTGACTTGTAGACGTCGAAGTCATGGGATGATGTTTTGGCGGAGTTCCACAGGAGGAATTTTCTCATTACATAGACCCCGCAAGCCTGACGTTAATCTGATTGACCAGATCTGCGATTGCTTCTTCTCCCAGTTCCGCGCCATAGTTCTTGATCTCCACGTGCTCAATGTTGACAGAACGTACCGAGTTGTCGTTTGTCGTGATCGTTGTAACCGATGAAGGAATGTGCGACGTGGCCGCCGACGCTGCCGCCTGAACCGACGTGCTTGTGACTGCTTGTCCTGTAATCGGTGCTTGCGGTGTATTGATCGCGGTCTGTTGCGTCTTGATCTCGCCGGTAATGGTGACATGCTCGATCTCTTTCACGGTAAATCCCAGAACTTCGCCGACCTTGTTCAATCCGCTAATCAGATTGTTCAGGAGATCGATCGCGCCATTGACGAAGTCTTCAATCCCCTGGAGGACAGTCGCAATCATTTCCGGAATCGCCGAGAACACAGACGTGAAGACTGCTCCGACGAATTCGATCACGGGAGCGAAGCGATCAAGCATCGTGCTGATCAATCCCCCCATGAGGTCGACAACCCATGAGATCGCCGGAATGACGATCGACAGAATGGTCTTGATTATCGGGTTAATGATAGAGAAAATCGCCTCGAGAGCCGGCCCGATGGCTACCAAAATCGGAATTAATGCGTCAAGCAACATGCTAACGAGGGGAGAAAACGCGGTCAGGACGGTGCCAATGATCGGAACCAACGCCGTGAATACTGGGCCGAGTACATCCGCAACTTGACGAATGATAATCCCCATGATCTGTGCAACTTGGTTGAACACTTGACCCAGCTGAACAAGGATGGGTTGCAGAGCTGATCCGAGCGTTTGTAGCAGGCCGTTGATGCTCGCTTTGAACTCTTCATTCGTGTTGTACAGATACACGAGAATCGCCGCAATCGCTCCCAGAACAGCGATGATCGGATGAGCTGCAAGAGCAGAGAACACCCCAGAAAGCGAACTGACCGTGCGGATGACCGAACCGATACCTGATGTCAACTTTCCAACAATCAGGAGCACAGGAGCCAAGGCGGCCACCATGGCCGTGATCTGCAGAATCGTCTTTTGCTGACTGACGGTGAGCTCGGAAAACCAATCGATCATCCTCTGCACTGCGGGGATGATCTTCTCTTGGACAATGCTAGCCAATTCGCGCATGATGGGCAATAACGCGACTCCAAGCTGATTCTTCATCGACTCGAATTGATACTTGATCTTGTTGATGACGTTGTCGAATTCAGATAATGCATTGACCTCTTGATCGGTCATATAGTTGAAGGTTTCAAATTCTGCAGATAGGGCAGCGAGTCCTGCCCCGCCCTGCTGGAGCATCGGAATCATCTTTGCTCCCATTTTGTCCCCAAATATTTCATTTGCTAGCGCCGCTTGAAGAGTCTCATCATCGATCGCGGCGAGACGTTCAATAACGAGGTCAAAGTTTTCCGACATGCCAAGGGCGGCTTGTTCAGAAGATAGATTGAGTGCCTGAAGGGCGTCAGTAGCCCCCGAGGTGGTTCCAGTTGCTAAGTCAGCCAATGCGACTTGAATCTTTTGAAGACCGGCCTGCAGTTCGGTGTCAGTGACGTCAGATTGCATGGCGATGTACTGCCAGCGTTCCAATTCGACCGATGCCAGGTTCAATTGGTCAGCCATCGTTTTAAGATCGTCAGCCGTATTGACTGCTCCGGATCCTACTGCGACAAAAGCCGCGAGAATGGCAGCGGCCGTGGTAGACAATGCGCGTAGTTGTGATCCGACTCCGGTGATGGATGATCCGAGTTTCTCGAATCGTCCTGCCAATTCGTCAATCCGGAGATCCCTGAGTTGTTGCAGTTTGGCTTTGAGTTCGACGACTCTTGTTTCCGTCTTGAGGATTTCGGTTTGAAGGTACTTGTACTGATCTGAATCGACTGACAGCCCCATGCTGTTCAGTTTCGACATTTCGTCTCTCAGGGCTTTTGCTTTGTCTTCGGTTTGCTTGATTGCTGACTGAGCCAACTTCTGCGCTTGAGCGAATCGATCCGTGTTCCATTCGAGACGTAGAGACTTAGCAAGGGTGTCCACCTGCTTCTGGGTATTCCCAATCGACTTGTCAGCAGTGCGCATGTCTTGATTGAATTTCTTCATCTCGGCGCGCAATTCGATAGTCAAGCCTTTAATGGTATTCGCCATAGCCACCCCTCCTAGTCGTCTCCACCTAACATCCGATTCGTTTCTTGCGGGGTTGCCTTGCGACGGTGGACGCCACGAGCCCGATCTTGTTCCTGTTTTTGCCGCTCGATGTAGTTCTCCATGAGTTCGATATCTTTGTCGATCACCATGTAGACCAGTTCGAGATAATTCAGATCCGTGATGAGATCATACGGGATTCCATACTTGATCGCTTTTTCCAGAGTGACGAATACCTGTGGCGCACCGGTTCCTTTGCCATCACCGCTCGGTATCTGCAGCGATAACTCTCTCAGACGCTCGATGCGCGCGGTCAGTTTTTTGGGACAATCTTCCCCACAGCCACGATGACGACGCGTATCTTTTCGAGATTGTATGATCGGGTTTCCGGCTCGAAAAGGCTCATGAAATCGTCGAATGTCGGCAGTTTTTCGGAGCTCACATAGCAGTAAAGCAACTTGACGAGACTAAGGAATTTCGCCTTGGCCGTCGCCTCATTCTTTATCCACTCGTGGACGCGATCATAGTATTCTACGAGCGTGCAATTCATCGTAGGTTCGAACTCACGCTCCCACTTCATGTGAGCTCTCAACGATGTATCGATTTGGACCGGGAAATCGTCGTACGTGACCTCCCGGACCTGTTTCTTCTCATTCCATGTAGCGTTGGCGATTTGAAGGATGACGATCATGACATCTCATCCTTAGGCGGCGACTTTGGGCGTGGGAACGGTGTTACCGAACGTCGCGTATCCCGTGTGACTCGGGCGGGCGGTCAGTTTGGAAGCACGCTGGCTGACGCCGTTCGCATTCACATAGACCGCGGATCCATCCGCAGTCATCTTGAGATCGCCGCTGACGCGAATCTTGTAGGTGACGTCGTTGGTCACCGGAGAGCTTTCGCGCTGCTGCACCTTGTCATTTGCACGGCTCACGAAAACACCGAGGAGCCACACCTTGTTCGTGGACGCGATGCCGGCATCGGATTGGTTGTCGATCTCGAGGTAGATTGCGACTTCTTTCCGGTCGAGTTGCTGGACGTCGGCCAAAGCTCCGGCAAGTTCTTCCCGGAACCCGAGGTCCTTCTCGAAATCGTCCGCTTTGTCCGTGACGACGACTTCGCCGGTGTATCCCTTGTCGTTGACGAGCACGGTCACGAGATCGCCATCAGCGTATACTTCTTTTTCCTCGTAGTTGGGTTCGAGGGAGATGGACTTGAGACCAGTCCAGACCTTGGGTGTTCCATAGGCTCCCAGGGTGCCCTTGACCGCGTACTTCAGGTTTTTGCAGTTGAGTTCCAAAAGCATGGTTTAGCCTCCTATTTTCCGCACGATGAGTGCGGTTAATTCTTCGTGTGAAGCATCGAATGTTCGTTGAATGAAAGGGTGACCTTTGGAGCTGAATTCAAGCAGTGAGCTCAGCGGAATTCCGCCTTTATGCGAAGAGAACAACTTCGGACGGGGTACGGTTTTTGTGTTGCCGACGTAACGTACACCTTTGTACTCCAGCTTGCGATCCCAGTTGTCCTGTAGGTGCGGCATATCCGGGCGATCCGAGCGCGGACTTGCCGCCAGTAATCGACTGACGAGGAGTTGACTCGCTTCTGTCAATCCCGCTTCGACATCGGCTGCGACCTCATCTCGATACTCGGCTATGATTTGGTGTAATTGGACCTCGAGAGAAACGTTGCCAGCATTCAGCATCGCGTCAACCGGTGATGATAGTCAGGACTTCGAAAACATAATGGAATCGACCGATCTTTTCATCGAACTCGTAGGTGACAAATTCGACTGCCCATTGCTTGTCGGTAAACTTGTCGTCGATGGAGGCAAGGAGAAGGATCATCGATGAATCGGTTCGAGAGTTGTTTGAGAATATTTCAATGCGACCAGAGACGGCGCGCTGAAGGGGGGAGCCATCAGCGTAATCCGTGGGAGTGCTCCGATCCGATCTCCAGGTGACGTAGGTTGGTTTCTTCCCGCACTCTTGATCGACCACTCGCAACTCCCAAAACATAATCCCCGGAGCGCTCAGGCGTTCTGACGGGGATAGCTTGATTCCGTTCGTGAGACCGACATCATTCTGCAAAATGTCGGGGATGAGATTACATGCGGACTGCCAAGCTTGAACAGTTCCTATCATTGCAGCCACCCCCCGTATTCGATCGCGGTGTAGGTCACCGGTTGAATCTGGTGTGCGTAGATTCGGAGTTCCTTGCTGCGCAACTCAAAACCATCAGGGCCGTCGACTTGAAAGGTTCGGCCAAACAGCGGACCGGTTACAACCTCGATGTACATGTCCGACGTCACCGATCGTCGATAGATAACGAAAAGGTACGCAGATCCGTCTTGATTGGCATTCCCATAGGATGTCTCCGATGAACTCAACTGACGGACATATGAATGCACTGTGGATCCTTCGGGATGGTGGTATTTCTTGATGGACACATTACCAGAATCGGTGCTCTCCATCGTGAGGGAAAAGATGCGAATCAGTGTGTCTTTGATCGAAAAATCGTTCACGGGTGGCTTCATGGTATTACCTCAAGACCAGAAGAGCCGCTTCGGCCGCTACAAGAGTGGAGTAGTTCGAAACGTATTCGAGATCCTGATCGAACAACTGGTCATAGGCTGTTCGCGCGGCGACAATCTTTGGTTCATCGCTCAGGGTCACTGTACCGGGAATTAATGCGATGAGATCGTAGACGACTTTCGCTGCCTTTTTCGAATCTGCGACACACTGCAGATCGATGATCAGGCTGCTGATGCCAATGGTGTAGTCGTGGTCCTTGTTGTAGTCGCCGGCGCCGTTGTAGTACTGCTGACGGCAATAGAGCGTTGCCAGCTGAACAGCGAGCGGATGTACCACGGTGTCCGTAGCGAAATTGTATCTGGTTTTTTGTTTGACGAAAGCGGAGGCAAGAGACGCATAGCGATCCAGTTCTGTAGAATCGAAATCATCATCGACCGAGAGTGCCTTCCGGACTTGGTCAACGGTCAAGACTTTATCAGCCATCGTTCTTGCCTCCGTTTCTTCATCAATTTTACTTCATGTGATCTGGGACGACTCAGGCGGCGGGTTTCTTGATGCGAACGAAGCCGTTCCAGGTCACGACGTTGCCGCCGAAGAAGCCGGAGACTTTGTACGCAATCTGACCCTGCTTGAACTTGTAGTCCGTCGATTTCTGGACGTCCAGTGCGCTGAACACGGTCAACTCGTAGTTGGCCAGAGACCCGTAGACCATGCTGTAGGCACTGGCCGCGGCCGCCGACAGAGCCGTGATGTTGGAGTTGATCACGTAGGGGATGCCGTTGATCGTCTTCGCCTTGTAGTCGATGTCGTAGCATTTCTTCTTTTCGTTGGTGCCCTTGACGTTGGCGAACGCGAGGAGGTCGGTCTTGCTCAGAATGAGAACGCCGTCCGCGATGTCTTCGGATCCGCCATAGGCGAAGATGATCTTGTCGAGGGTGGTGTCATCGATGGTCGACAGTTCGAGGTCCTTCGACGTTTCAATCGCCGTCGCGTAGGCGGCGGTCAGAATGCCGGTGATGGTGTTCGTCGTGCCGGCGCCCTTGAGGATCTCGAGCGCGAGTTTTCTCTTGAGCGAGATCTCGAGATTTCGCTTGATTTCCGGAAGGTACATTTCCGGCGCGAGCTTCTCGAATTCTTCCGGGACTTCGGTGTAGGCGGTCAGCTTGGCTTTGCCGATCTGGATGTAGCCCCACGCCGGTTCGACGGCGTTGTAGTCTCCGCCTTCGGCCGTGTAGCCGGCCATTCCGTTGGACTTCATGTAGCCCTTGGTGTACGATTCCGCGCCGATCATGGAGACGATGCGGACGAGGTCAACCAGGTTCGACACCTGATTGAAGGCCGGGCTGAGGACGCCGGACTGCTTGTCGACGTGCAGGATGTCGAGCGCAGCGATGCTGATCGCGCGACCCTGCTTGAGATCGCGGGCTCTCTGCTCGAGTTGTTCCTGGGTCTCTTGGGTCTGCACCGTTGCGATCGGCGATCCGGTGGCGAAGGCGTTTCGGGCTTCGTTCTTCATTTCGACGATCAGGGTTGCGCGCTCGTTGGTGAGCGATCTGACTTCTGCCGTGATCGCTTCGATTCGGACGGCGTCGCTGCAGGTGGTGAGTTCTTTTTCCCGTTCGGTCAGCATGAGGCTGATTTGATTGATACGTTCTTTATTCATGATTTTTCTCCTCCCAGAGAATTGATTTTTATTTAGCGGCGTTGATCCACGCTTGGGCTATTTGCTTTTTTTGCTCGATCTGCTGTTTCTGTAAAGAGGCCTCCACCTCTTTACGGCGCGCCTCCACGTCGCCGTAACGCCGAGCGTACAACTCTGTCGATTCATAGGCTGCGATGTTCACTGCAGCGACATCGTACAGCCGATCAACCTTCAGGACTGTCCAGGTATGGGTCACCTGGTCGTAGCTTTCTTCCCTGATCGTGAATGCGAAGGACATCTTGTCGATATCCCCACGCTTGACTAACGCATAGAGGTCTTTGGATGCGGATGTGTCGGCGAGTTCCGCGTTAACCCACACACCATCATCCCTGACATCGATTTTCAACGTTCCGTTCTTGTAACGAGCCATCGGCATGACCACATCGGAGTGGTTGTACTTCAAGAATGCGTTCGAAAAATCAGTCTCGTTGAAGGAGCCTTTTTTGATGATCTCCTTGTACTCGATGTCATCCCATTTGAACAGGACTGTTTCTTCATCGAAGACGACCGCTCGTCCTTCAAGGATCATCTTCGCATCGGAGGTAGATTCTGCAGCGCGAACTTCGATCAGTCGATGATAGTCATTCGGTCTGATCATGCGGTTCTTCAGCACTTCATTTTCCATCTTTCGGTTCCTCCTCCTGGGGCTTCGGCTTGGGATCCTGTTCCCCCACGTTTTGGTACTGATTTTGCTTACTCGAATCGACATAGTTCAAGGTGCTGTATTCCTTCTCGCCGGCTTCCGTTCTCGGAAGAAAGAGAAGGTCGCAGATCACGTTTGGTTTCACAACGGGCAGTTTGGCGTAGAGCGCCGCAACCTGGACACGTGTTCTCATGCTTGCCGTGTGAAGCCGATCGGCGTCAATCTCGATGCGGTTCCCCGCGCTCCGCTCACCTGGGGTGAACAGCTTGTATGTCAGTTCGGCTTCGCACTTCACGAAAAACGGCTCGAGTGCTGACTCGTAATGCGATTGCCACTCATCTTCGTTCGCTTCGCCACGAGTCACCTTGGGATTCGATCCGAGGTACTCGTAGATCTCGTCCTTGAATGACTTCATCTCATCGACGTTTGCATTTCGCGGCGCGGACTCAACCCGTGTCACGTTTGTGGCTTGGTCCACATACACTACGCCGCTGGAGTCTTTGCCGAGGTAGGTTTCCGCGAAATATTTAGCCTTTTTCTTCTTCTCGTCTTCGTTGATCAGCGTCGGCGACGATACCAAGTACCGGATGAACGCACTAGTCTTGATCGCCTGCTCGAGGCCTTCATAGTTCGCCTGGAGAACCTTGAGAGTCTGATTGGCTGCAGGGGATATTTGACCGAAGAACGCAGAAGGCTTAACGTTCCGAGAGATAATCAACATATCTTCGTGATCGACGTATCGTGTGACGCCTTCGATCGAAAATTTGGCGTATACACGACCATCGATAGCCTTGGCCGCTTCGAGACTATTCTTGTCGACGTCCAACGGCCAGATTGCTTTCAAAGGTTGCTTGAAGTTCGTCCAATCGTATTCCAGCCAGGCGATAGCATTGAACAAGGTGTAATAGTCTCTAGCCATCGTTTCCCAGAACACCGGAGCACTCATGAAGGGGTTCGGCCGTAGAGTCAAAAACTCTTCGATGTACTTTTTCGATGTCGCCGGCTCGCCCTTGAGTGTGACTATCGGGCGGCACTTTGAGATGCTTCTTGCGAGTTCGTCGCATACCGCAACATAGGTGATGTTTTTATTCGGATCATAACTGCCGGAGAAGTACGGATTGAAGAAATCGACCGGGGAGATAGTACTGTGCGTATTTTTCTTACCGAATATCGCGTTCAATAGGCCCATTTCATCATCTCCCCCGAAGTCATTTCATGTAATAGTCTGGTTGTGCAACGTACGAAACGTAGCAGTTCAAGAGCGCTGCGACACCATCGATTTTGCGTTTTGGTTTCGATTTATCCGGCATGAAGTTACCATTGCGGTCCTGAACGAGGACGACGTTGGAAAACATCCATTTCATTACCGGATTACCTTGGTAACAGACGGTTCTTTCTTTGAGATCGGCCGCCAACGTTTGCATTGGTACTGACAACGTCTTGTAGCCCTGGATCGTCGCCTTCAAACAGTAGTCTTCCACATATCCCATCTGGGCAAGTTCATGGACGAGTGCGGACGATGAGTAGGAGTCATAATTGATGAACTGGTACATCCATCCATGGGTTTTGAAGTTCGACGCAACGAAGTTGGCGACGTCGTGATGGTCGATCAGCTGGTCACCCGATATCCTGATGAACCCGCGGTCGATCCACTGCTTCCAAGGTATCTTCGAGTTTGTTTCCATCTCGGCTCGCAAGAAGGCAGCAGTCATCCAGAACATCGGGATAGCGATTTTTCGTTGGTTGACTTTATCGAAGAGCAGTGTGACGAAGGCCGTAAGGTCGTTTGTACGCGAGAGGTCGAAGCCACCCAGAACAAGACTGTTATCAAATGAAGCGAGCTCCTCTTCGGTGTACATGATCGGCCGTTTGATGAACTTCTTGTCCGGATCCGTTTCGCCGGGGACTTCGATTTTTTCGTAGATGTCGAAGTCGTCATAGATGAGCCAGGATTGATTTTCGACTCCGCGAATGTTGAAATCTTTTGTCTTCACTGTGTTAGCTAGATTCGGGTCAATCTTCATTCGATTTACCAGATACTTCAACTGCTCATTTTTTTTGATTACTCCAAGCCCTGGATTGGCTTTGATCCAGCACTCCGGCTTGTCGATCTCAGTAGATTCGTCAAGTTCGTAGATTAGGGGAAAAACTTTATCATCTTGGTATGTTCCATCTAGGACTTGAACCATATATTTGTACGTGTCATCGTACAACGCTTCCCTGACATACCCTGCTGTTGTGATCATCGACAACAACGGATGCGATTGTGAAGTCATGGCTTGCTTTAGGATATCGTACCGAGATCTTGGGAGCTCATGCACTTCATCAATGATTGCAGCAGAAGCGTTTAGACCATCCTGCGTTTGAACGGCGTTCGACAACACTGAGAACTTGGAGTTACCCCTCTTCGTGTAGAGCAATTTGGTGGGAAACGTCTTGTGGCCGATGAGATCTCGCATGAATCTAGACTGGGATTTCATGTTCTTAGCTTCTTCCCAGACTCTGGCAGCTTGATTAAAGGTGGTTGCGGCCACGTAGATTTCAGCGCCGTTTTCGCGGAGAAGCAAATAAAGACCAAGCACTGCGTTCTCTGTCGATTTGCCGTTCTTGCGGCCTCGGACGTCGAAGATTTCCTCGAATCTACGCTCACCAGTAGTTCGATCATAAATGCCGAAGATCGCTTGATATTTGGCCTTCTGGAATAGCATCAACTTTATATCTTGGCCGACCCATTCTTCTCCAATGGACTGCTTGCAATAGGTTTCAGCGAACTTGATAAACAATTCGCCTTCGTCTTCGTCAAAGTAGTAGCCTGGATGCTCATCGCGGATGACTGGTTCAATGATGTTGAAGTAGAGTTGCTTTACACGTTTCGATGTGATGATCTCACCGGACCGGAGCTTGTCGATGTATTCTTGGATGTAGTTCATGACTTGCCTTCTCTTGGTTGCTTGGGCTGAGAAAACAAAAAGTCAATCGGGTTTGAATTGGGGACCGTTACGTTTATTGCGACGACTCCCATTCGAGCTCTTCCGACTGGAGTCAGACACAGTTGCTCGGCCAGCTTATTGATGACTGTCGTCTGCTTGTTCATTCGATCGAGCAACCGATCGATCTGTCCTTGCGTCTGCGGGTTGGCAACCATGACTCTCTGGATGTGCAACCACTCACCGTGTGCCGTTTCGTAAACTGCGACCGCTTCGCAATACATTTTCAACGCGACCTCATCCAGATCGGAGAGAATATCGACGTCCATTCCGTCGTATAGCTTCATGATTCGCTTCCACACTCGCCGCGCTTCCGGACTGATCTTCGTCTTGGACGGGCATCGAAGGAGCGAACTTGGATTGAGTTTTTTTTCGATGGCCTTCCGGGCCTCGAGTTGTTCTTGGCCGAGCTTGGCATGTGATTCGTCAAGCATCGCGGCCGGAACCGGCTTTCGTCCCTTCACAATTCCACCCCTTACATTTTTTCGGCTTTGACTCCGGTCATTTTCTCGAAACGGTCGATGATGACGTCGACGTATCGGGGATCCAGTTCCATCATGTAGCACCGGCGTCCAAGTTGTTCTGCAGCGATCAGAGTTGATCCGCTCCCCCCGAATGAATCCAGGACGTTATCCCCCATCCTGCTGGAGTTATTGATCTGTCGGCCCATTAACCGGATCGGCTTCATGGTCGGATGATTGTCGTTCTTCAAAGGCTTGTTTTCGTGAATCACGGATGATGTGTTGTCTCCGAGTTCCATTCCAGATCGCACAATTTCGCGGAGTTCGCCGACTTTGAGTTTTGCGATATCCTGATCTTCCATCACAGTGGTGAAACTGCGATCATCGATGAAGTAGTGGCCTGCACCGGCTTTCCATCCGTAGAGGCACGGCTCGTGTTGCCACTGGTAGTCCTGACGTCCCATCACGAGACCGTTTTTTACCCAGATCAAGCACTGGCGGACTTGCCAACCGACTTCACGACACGCGAGTCGGAATTCTAGTGCCCCGGAATCAGCGTGCCAGATGTAGAATACCCCACCGTGTCTGAGGTGGCTGTCCGCCACGTGGAAGGATTTGATCAGGAATTCTTGGAATTGTTCCGGTGTCATGTTGTCGTTCATCATGTCGCCGGCCTTGCCGACATAGTTGACATTGTACGGCGGATCCGTCAGCACCACATCGATGACGGCCCCGGACAATAGCCGGTCCATGTGTTCTTGGATCGTCGCGTCACCGCACATGACATAATGCCGGCCAAGCTTGTAGAGATCACCGAGTTGGCTTCTGGCGGTTTTCGGTAGCTTGACGGCGAAGTCATCGTCGACGATGCGATCGTCAGCGCCGGGCAGTTCGAACTGGAATGCGGACAGGTCAAGTTCGATCGCCTTCAATTCGTCCTCGAGGAGTACATAATCCCAGCGTGCAATTTCAGCGACGCGGTTATCGACGATCCTGAACGCCCGGATCTGATCCTCGGTCATGTCGTCGGCGATGATCACCGGTACTTCCCGCATGCCAAGCTTGATGGCGGCTTTCACTCGGGTATGACCGGTGATGATCACGTTACTCCGGTCCACGATGATGGGAACGCGGAACCCGAATTTGCTGATGCTCTCAGCGACCATATCGACGGCCTGGTCATTCTTCCGAGGGTTGTTTTTGTACAGAATCAAGTCTTCTGGTTTGAGGTACGAAATTTGCATAAAATCACCGTTTTTTGATCGATTTTTGGGGGTTCTGCTTGATCTTCAAAGAAAGTATCGAAAGAAAAGCGAAAAGGGGGTTATTCAATAAAACGGAAATATATTTTGCTCGACTGGCTCCCCGGTGTTACACACAGTCAAATTTGAGACTTTGACCGGGGGGGTATGCTCTTGGATGGGTGAATGTCGATCGCTAGTTTGTCACCTGAATAGACAGTTCCATTGAACACGACACGCTTGTTAAGATGAATGAGTTCGCCGTTGTCATCGAAGGCCACATCATCCCTTGTGGATCCATCTGTTGCACGCTTGGCGTCATGGCATGAAGTACACAACAACTGCAGGTTGGCTTCGCCTATGCTGATACTAGGATCGTTCACGTTCTCGGCAGTCAATGGTATGATGTGATGCACTTCCCATCCAGCCTGACCGCACTCCTCACAGATACCACGCTTCTTCATTCTGATGTGCATACGCACACTCTTCCACTGCTTGGACTGATAGAATCGACGAACGTTCTCTGGTGTTTGCATAGCAAACAATCACTGCTCCCTAAGAAATAAATAACAAAGACACAATCGAAGACTGGTCTTTGCTATTTGGTATGCTGATGTTCTATGTGAATCGTCATTGTGACGAATCATTAGCGTTGCCGACAGAGAAGGGAGTCGCTGCCGGCTCATGACAGGAGATCATGGTGGTGACAAGTCGTCGCGCTTGTCGTCCCACATTTTCATAATAACATGTTTGTTAATGACCGAGTGTCACATGTTTGTCACAACTTTAATGCCCGTCTTCCGCTTAATGCTACTGATTAGGTTCCTCACGTAACCCTCGTCATACCCTACTTCGAGAGCGATTTCCCGCGTTGTTTTGACAGCCTTAAGGCTCTTAGTTGCCAAAAACACCCTCATCTCAGCATCGTTCAACAACTCTGGTGCCATTCTGCACTTCTCTTCCAGTTGAGTGACAACGCTGATCCTCGACTGTAAACTTGACTCAAGAAACGAGATCATGTTAACTAGCCAGTTGATCCGCGCCGAGATCTGTTCTTCTGACTTCTGGTAGAACCCACTCGGCCTGGAACCTTGAAGGAACTTCAGCTCATGTCGAAGAATCTTGATTAGTTCGTTTGCATCCTCAAGATCGAATTGATGCAGTGTCTCAATCCGATAGACGTTCGTCGCCAGGTCCATCTACCGCCACCACCTTTCCATCCCCGAGCAGATCATCGATGTATGGCTTCGGATCCACGTCAAGGATGTGATCGCTGTTGTAAAACTCCACGATCGTGATTTCCCCTTGGTAATCGACCTTAACAAATGAGGTCTCTTCCACCGCTTCACGGTAATAGCCATCCCCATAGTCTCGAAACTCTGTGCGATGGATACGGTGATTCGTGTCTGCAAGCTTCTTGAGGTAATCCGATGTCACCTTGTATCGTTTCATGCTTTCACCGCCCGGAAGATATCTTGTCGAGTCACCGCGAACTGCCGGATGCTCGATTCCTCGTTGATGACGCTGATCTGATAGACGACCAGACCGCTTGATGCTCTGTGGATCCTGATGATCTCACCTTTGAGAGTGCCTTCGGTCTTCGTTACGAACTCAACGATCGACCCGACCGAGTACGCCTTGCAGCGAACGTTGTTGTAGCGCAAATCATACTTCCTGCGAAGCTCTTTTTCTGCCTTCGATGAGCGTTCCATAGACGGTTTTTCACCCCTTTTTCGATGTAAAATAACCTTATAATTATATTTCGCATGCCTGACACCCTTTCCACCGCGCAAATATGCGGATAATCGGGCTGTTTTTCCATTCGGATACTTTTTGCTTTTTCTTGATGTGAATTTAGGCATCTGCCTGCGGTGCTTCTTCGAGCAAAAATCCGCTCCATCTTTCCTTCAATTTCGCGCGGACGGTCGCACGCGCAAAGTCTTCATTTTGGGCGTACACAACCTTCTCCTCGCCAAAGTATTGCGCGCGCCACTCGACGGCCATCACTTGTCCCGTCAGCCGGATCCGCAGCTTGTGCAGAATGCCGGATGTCATGAGACGATACACGAACTTCTTCATCTTGGTGTCCATCATTGCTTGATTGAGTCTCCCTTCAGATATTTGATGCACTCGAGGATCTTCTCCAGGCAGCCATCGTGGTACACGGTTTCGTCTTCGGGGAAGAAGCTGTATTGCCGGAACGGCGGATACCACTTGATCTCCCCGATGACTTCCTGGGATAGCTTGTTGTAGACGGCGATGATCGGCGTCTTGCGATTCGGCAGCGTGACCGAATAGAACTCGATGAACTTGTCCTTAATCGTGTCGATCAGTCTTGCGACCGGCTTCTGCCGATTTGAAGTGGCGTAGTCTTCCAGGTCCACCGAGATGAATTCGATGTCCCTTTGAGTGGTGTCGTTCATTCGATGATGGACTCTCCTTTCAAACGGCTTTTGATTTCTTTGAGCTGACGGACTCCCTCATCCAAGTCGACGAACTCACCTGGTTCCGGCATACTCCTTGCGAGGAGTTGCCGATCTTTGACGACGACCAGAACCCATCCAAGATCCTTGATCCACTCAACATCGGAACGCTTGAACCCCATATTCCCAAGTACAATTTCTTCTCTTGTTTTTTCGAACATGTTCACTCCTTGGCATATTTATGATCTATTGAATTATTTTTCTTGTAATGTTGTATTGAAAGTGTTAATCTATTCTATCGGGTTAAAAAGTGTAATTTCGTTCAAAATGTCAAACGCTTTTTACATTGGATATAAAATATTAGCGTTTGGATATAAGATTTTGGTGTGTCATATGTTGCAACAGCCATTATCGGTGATATAATAAAGTCGCATTGGGAGGTGTTTTTTGTGAATACGCCGATATTTGATGTTAAAAAGAGAGACCAATCAAAAGTCGCGTTCGTAAAAAATAATGATACATTAAAGTCGGTTATTCCCATCCCGTGGAGTAAAGATGTATTGTCAGGTAAGTCAGTCGTTGTTTTGAATGTTAAGAAGTAGGCCGATCAATGTGCAGACCAGGGGATATTATTGTTGTTGAGAACATTATGTTAGGTGAAGTACATTTTGATAAACATTCGTTTATTCTCACTGATGACCATCCTGAAAATTATGCTGTTGCTATCCCGTGTGATATAGTATCAGTGGTCTTGTGTCATATACCAGACGAAGACTTTTGGAAGAAGAAACAGGAAACATCAGATTATGTCATTCGATTTAATGCCACTGTGAAGCTGATGAAAGGAAAAGCAAAGACAACGAATTTTGATAGTTTTGCTTGCGCTGAGGAGCTCTTTTTCTTCAATGCAAGTAAAAATAATTATTATAAAATCGGCCGTTTGTCAGACGAGGCGATTGCTGACTTGCATCAATTTTATTCTGGAATTCCTGATGAGGCAATAAAATATAACACCGCAAACTTGTAACGATATCCTTTTTTAGCACGCACCTGCGTGCTTTATTTTTTTGAGAAGGAACCCATTGTTCAACATGTAAATACTTGATTATATGACTATAATTTAAGTAGAAGGGGTGATTGATTATGGCTAAATCCAATGTTCATGTTGTACCGCACGGCAAGGAATGGGCGGTAGAGCGCGCAAACGCACAGCGACCTTCAAATGTCTTTGACACTAAGAAGGAAGCAATGGAGCGGGCACGTGAAATTGCCAAGAACGCGCAAGTCGAACTCATTCCGCATAACAAAGATGGGCAGATTTCCAATCCAAACACGTTTGCGCCGAAAGACCCCAACCCGCCAAAAGACAAGAAGCACTAGATGTAGAGAGAGCCGATTAGGCTCTTTTTTATAGTTTCTTCCCCCCATGGCGCATCGGCCGAGTGCGATTGTATTCCATCTTCTCTGCGATCGCCGCTTCGAGGTCGATTCCGTGATACCCGCAGATGTCCATGACGCGGATCACGATGTCGGCCAGCTCAGACGGGATGCCTTCAGGCTTCGTGATATCGATAGTTGGATTTGTATCAATGTCTGGCGGCATGATGGCTTTCCCGGGAACAGACCCGAATGCAATGATTTCAAAACTGGGTGTTCCGTCCCCTAATTTCGATGTATATTTCCCGGAATAGTATGTTTTGTTCGGTTCCTTGTGATTCCTGTCTTCCTCTAGAGCCTCCGACACTTCGGAGTGGATGAGGCATAGCAACTCGGCCATGGATCGGGGTTCATCCCACCATCCGTGATCCTTCGCGTTCTGGTGGACTTGCTTGATCAGTTCGCTGATGTTCATGAATTGATTACCTTCTCTTTCTGCTTTCTGACCGTCTCGAGCGCAGAAGCTAGTGACGCTTCGAGGTGATCAAGGTTTAGTGTTGCCATAGGCCGATCGATAAATCGTTCCAGTTTATCAAATGTGTAATAGGTAAAGTTACTAACGTCCCACGGATCGATGATTTTCTTTTTGACCAGCAAACCAAGGATGGTATCGAGTAAGTTCAACTTTGATTTATTCTCATTCGCCTCGCGTTCCATCTTGACGACCTGATCCTGAGCAATCCCCATCTTATTAACGACTTTGCACCTGACTGCGAACCCAAGATCTTTGTCGCTGATCTTGTTATCGAGCCAGTCCCGGAAATACTGTGCCTTTGAACTGTAGAACGGGATGTGGTCAGAATCCACTCGATTCATGATGATGTACATGAGCAGTTTGGGGTTCAGTTCAACCTGGCGATGCACTGCTTTTTTCTTGATCATGGTAGATTTGGTCTTGGGGTTGTAGTAGATAAGCCCGATGTCGTTTTCTAGCTCTGATCGGTCGATCAGGTCGGTTGGTACAACGAAGTAGAACTCGTTACAGTAAGGCATGTACCGACCGTACTTGTTATCGCGTTGGAAGTCTCCGCGACTGACCTTGATCTCGAATCCGATAACGTTCGGGTGCGCCCAGCTCTTCGCAAGGGCAAGTCCGTCAAAGATGAGAAGTTCACCGGCGATGACACCAGACGGACCGTTCTTGCACTGCGACAGGTAGAGATAGTCCCCAGTGAACCGCTTTGCTAGAGCGATATCGATCTCGCGTGAAGTCACTGGCGTCATGCTGTCTCCTCCTTGGTTCTGATGATTGTGCCTTCGTGTTGCATTTGGAGCAAAGTGTCAAGATCTTCACGATTGGGATCTCCGATCGGGCTCAGGGACCCACGGAAGAAGTGGATCCGGCCGTTCGTCCAGGTTCCGCCGCCGTAATCCAGGTATACGAAGCCGTACTTCTTCGGTTCGGTGTTTTCTGCAAGCTTGATCATTCATAGCACCTCGAAGATTGTCATCTGATGCTCAGCTGGCGCGGGCGGGAATCCGTACTTTGGTACATACCCCTTGAGCGTTTTGATCAGATCTTGGAAAGAGTCGACGGGGCTACTGAATCCCTCATAACCTTTGTTTCTGTTCGTTCCAGACACTGAGATCCCCCACTCCATAAACCCGATCAGAATCTCGGCCTTCTTGTGTTTCGTGATTACGACTGTCTGTGCAAATCGCATCGTCTTCTCCCAATTCAACCACCAGAATTTGGTTTTGAAGAATTCAAGGACCTCATCTACTGTTGGCTTGAATTTCGACCTTTCGGACGGCTTCAGTGTTGCACTCTTTGCCGTGTTCATGCTGCCTTCTTCTCCGGCTCGATCTGAAGGATGTCCGGCAGGCTCTTTCTGTCATTCCCGAATTCATCGATGTGTTTCTGTGCTCTCAAGACGAGGTTGCCATTGTTGACGATGACTGTTCCAACGGCGGCGATCGCTCTTGCTCGACGTAGTTCGACCTCGAGTGCTTCTCCCGTGATATCGGGGTCATTCAACCTTTCGATCGTTTCGAATAGATGATTGTTCAGATCTCCGAGCTTGTTTTGCATGTTATCTCCCTTCGTTTAGCTCTTTTGATTTTTTGCTTGTGGTCGACATAATCGTGGCAATCAGTAATCCGGCCTTTGTCAGATCCGGATCCACGCCTGTCAAATGGTTTTTATTCATGATCGCCATCTGTGCATCTGTGATCAGGATCAAGTTGCTCAGTTCCAGGTGCGTCCGATCGCCATCGGCGAAAAGAAGCTTGTGGCCGGCCGGTATCTGGCCGTTGACCTCTTCCCAAATCAAGTGATGAACCTGCTTCCAGCCGAATCTTGATGGCTTTGTTTCAGCTATCTTCCGGTACCTATACCCATCCTCTCGCGTGATTTCAGCGCCTACCGAATCGGTGTTGTGAGGCATTTGCCCGGGTTTGAATTCAGTGGCGATACCGATCCGTTGGCCTTTCTTGATTTCATTTTCCGGATGTCGTTCGCCTTTTATATATTCATGAGCCACACCGATCCGCTGCCCTTTTTGAATTCTGGATGGGACTCCGTTTGATAGGTGATGTTTCCAAAAATACGCGCTCATGGATGATGCTGTTTTAATGGTCCCAAATTTCTCGTTGAACGCAATGGCTATGTCTTTGTACTTGACTAGGTGAGAGTGATCCAACAGAAATTGTCGTTGTTCGCCAGTAAATCTGGATCCACTATGCAGCTTGTGATTGCTCAGGTACGAATGAATGGAAGTTTTTGAAAGGCACGATCCGAAAGCCTTGTTGAACAAGTCGGTAAGCTCACTGCAGGTAGTTACCTTCGAATGATCCCTGATGAATAGTCGCTCTTGATCAGAGAATTTATGCCCATTTCCCATGATGTCAGAACGGCAACCCGTGTTCTGTATTAGCCGGTTCGCCGCGGAGTTCCTTGACGATGTCCGACAGCGTGTTCTTGACGATCTGCTTTGAGTTGACGCCGCTCGTGTTGAGAAGAGCGATGCATTGCTCCAACTCGACGGCGAGTTCTTCTTTTTCCTGATTGGCCATGGTGTTCCTCCCTATAGCATTGCGGACACTTGTCCGTTGGTCTGGATATTGTACGTGATTGGCGGTTGAAGCTGAGGAATCGGCGGCGCATCCTTGATCGACTCGTACACCGGACATTGATACTCGGTGTCGGTCATGCGTAGGTTCTCGTCGTGGATGGATTTCCAGTCGCAAAGCTCCAAGACGTCAAGATCGGTATTGAATGCCTCGATGACGGATCCACGCCATGCCTTGTATTCTGCACGGCTCTCTGCGACCTTGTAGCCCTTCCTACTCGACAGGACCAGGCAGAACCAGTCGGCGTTGAGTCGGACCCTTCTGATGGCCTCACGAATCGCGGTATCGTGGGATTCGTTGTATTCGCCGAAGACGATCATGCTGATATCCTTGACCTGGTACCATCTATATGGTTGCCAGATCATCAACCGATGAACTTCATTGGTGATGGGATCCTGGGGACCGAAGACGATGTTCTTCTTATTTCGGATCATTGGTCGACTCCAGAATCGGGATGACGTGCTTAATTCCGTCGATGGTGACTTCCATCGTCACGCCGGCTTGATGGGCTTTCTTGACTTCCTGCATCTCGTAGGGGCCGATGGTCACGTTCTCTGGAGCGCGGCCGTGGATCTTGACGAAGCTGATGAACGCATCCTTGATCTGCTGGATGCAGTTGCGGTCATAGTCGACGATGTGGGGATTCGGCTTGGGGTAGAATGTCAGTCGGAACTTGCGCCATGGCGTGTTACTGACGGTTGGCATCGGCGTTCTCCTTCTTCAAGCGGTGATTCTTCTCGATGGCAGCGGGTACGTTGATGCGGAAGTCGGAACCGCACATCTGCACGATCCGGGATCCGATCGCTTCGTCGATCGACAGGATCACATCGACGGTGTATTCCGAGCTGATGAGCGTCGGCATCTTGTTGTTGTAGCGGTAGTTCAGGATCTCGAAGGCGATGTTGACGTCAGTCGGACTCGGCTTCGTGTCGGATTTGAAGAAGTCGTCGATGTAGAGTACCTGGATCGTCTTCCACGTATTCATCAGTTCGACGGATCCGTCGCCGAACGATACGGCCTTGATCTTGGCGATGTCGTCTCTCCAGAGCATGTACCGGACCTCGATCCCCTTGTCGATCAGCCGGGAAAGGATGGCGGTGCAGATGTGGGTTTTTCCGGATCCGGATTGACCGCCGACATAGAACCACTTCGACAGGAATACCTGGTCGACAAATCGGAAAGCTTGAGTCTTGATGTCGTATTGCCACTTGAATTCGCACTTGTAGGTTTCGAACGTATAGAGCGAAAGCAACTTCTCGATCCCGCTCTTCTTGATCAGCTTCCTGCTCTTGCGGCCGGCCATGCACGTACATGGCTCGAGGGTCTTGTATCCGTCGATGATCGTCATGATGTAGCCTTTGTTCTTGCACTTCTCGCAGCTGATGCCGTCCTCGTTCAGATCGCCATCGGAGTCGTTGTAGATCAACACCTCCATGTTCAGGCGCTCTTCGGGGGTCATGGCGCTATACCGTCGTGCCGAATCGTGCAAATTCTGGTTTTGCAGAAGGCTTCCCACTGATTGCATTCCCATTGCTGTTTCCTCCGTTCTTATAGTTGTTTTCGATGATCTTAGCGAAGTTGGTCGGGAGCAGGCACCAGTCGAAGTTTGCCATCCACCCGCGGTCGTTCATGCCTGCGAGGAAGTCGGACTCGCTAGCGCGGTCGATCATCTCGTAGATCTTGGCGATGCCGTAGTCGGCGATTCTAGCGTTCACGTGGCCCTTCCGGATCGAAGTCATGTTCTCGTGGATCTTGGGGATCTTCCTACCGGCCATCTTGGTATTCCAGTACTGGGAGATGTCGCGGTAGTTGACGGCGTTGAGGGGGTCAAATGTAACATTTTTCTTGGAACCTTTAGGTTCCTCTTTATCTCTTATATCTAAACTCTTTAAAAGATCAATATCGTTAACACTTGCGCTGTTACATGAAACGTTTTGTAACGTTACATCCGCGTTTCTTGTAACGTTACATTCGCGTTTCTGTAACGTTTCATTTGCGTTACAAGATGCCTTTACTTTATCGCGGTGCCGCTTGACCCGCTCGGATGAAGACGATCCAAGTTTGTCCGGAAGTTTGCCCATATAGATGGTTCCATCCGGTTTGATTTCGACAAGTCCCAATTCTTTAAAGAGAATTAGACCATCGTGGACAATCTGGGTGAAGTGCTTGATGTCTTTGGGGCCGATGATGCAGTCTCCGAAGGCGACCATGCACAATGTGCCGTCGTCAAACGGAAGTGTTTCGCTGTTGCGAAGTTCGCCGTTATGATCGATGCTCTCGTGTAGCATCACATCATAAAGTGCGTAAAAATCGTTACCGAACTGACGATGTCGTATCAACTTGATGTAATGCTTCTTGAAGACATCTCGATCGGATTTCAAATAATAGTTCGATCCCATGTAGTTAATTCTCCCTTCTCATTGGCGCATGGATTCAAGCTTGTGACGTTTTTCCTCGTTCGTGTTCCGGGTGTAGATTCGAGTCGTTTCAAGGCTGCTGTGCCCCAGCATGTCGGCCAGACCGACCACATCATTGCACTGCTCGATGTAGTCCTTCCCGAACAAATGCCTGAACCCATGGGCGTGCGCCTTGTCCAGACTCACCTTGGCGGCGCCGGCGATCTTGTGAAGCCGCCGCCAGACAGTCGCATTGGCGATCGTGAAGATCGGTCCTTTGGTGATGTTGTGATCCCTTGCGTACTTGCGGAGTTCCCGGGCGAGGTCCTGGGTCATGACGGCATCGCGGTCCTTGCCTTTGTTCCGGATATGGATGTAGAACGAATCCTTGACGGCTTCGACCGTGAAGAACGCCAGCTCGGAGATCCGGATCCCGGTGCGCTTGATCACCTTCATGATCATGTAGATCTCCGGGTAACCCATTCGCTTGGCGAACCGGAGCATCCGGTGATAGTCGGCATCTGAAGGCACGTTGTTGATCGAGTACTTTTCCTGCATCTTGAGCTTCTTGACCTTCATGTCCTCGCATCCGGACCAGATCAGGAACTTGTTGATTGCAACGATGTAGCTGTTGATCGACCGGGGCGCATAGAGTTTGCCGACAAGCGACTTGTACGCCATGACATCGTTCTTCGTGATGTCGTTGTTGTGTTTGACCGACTCGAGGAACCGCTTGATGTCCGCTCGGTACTTTGTCAACGTTCGATCGGCTTTCTCCTGGTATTTCAGCTCGAGGATGAAATCGTCGAGTGTCAACAAGATTTCGTCTTTATTCAAAATATCGCTTCCTTTCAGGCGCGTAATTTTGGCTTTGGTGCGCTTTTTCCACTAGGGGGTATTCCGCTCCGTGAATCAACGTTCTATAATGAATGTGGGGCGTCCGTGGGCACGATCGAAACCAATGACATCATGTCCTTTCCGACCGCCTGTGAAACGTCAAAGAGCTCGTCAAGATAGAACCGAGTTTTTCCAGCTAAGCGACTATAAACCGAGACCGTAGACAGATGCAGTAATACTCCTAATTCCGAGTGTGTCACTCCTTGTTCAAACATCGCGGTTTTTATCGCTTTGAGATTTGGGACAAGCTTATATTCGAGTTGCTGTTCCATTGCTTCCTCCTATGCTTTTCTTTGTGTCATTGTTCTTAACAGTCCCATAAAGATCGCAGATCACTTTCCCGGATGCGGCGTCAGTCGTGACGACGATGACACCGGGCCTTTTCGATTTGATGATGAACTTCACTTCGGAAACGGATATCGTATGAAGTGTCGATGCTAGCTTGACGACATCGGCTGCCGTCATCTTCATTTCGCGGAAAAGAAACGCGTAGTCGTGTTGAACGAACACCTGTGTGACCCTCATGGAGCAATACCCTTCTTTCTCGCTTCGACCGGATCCATCAGATGGTCTTCAGGGGTTTGAATTCCATTCGATCGGCGTGTTTCGGGTGTGACAACGTTCTTCATGATGCTCTGTTCGGGATTGCGAGGATGTTTAGTATCCACCCAATATTGCTTGATGCGGTTGACCGTCTGTTTCTCGAAGGCACCGAGCGAGTGCCGGTTCCTTGAGACGAAAATATATGCGAGAAGCTCCTGTTCGACGCCCCACACCGAGTTGCTTGAGCAACAGATGCTCTGGCCTTCGAGTACCAGGTATTCCTGCAGATCCTCTTCGATGATGTAGTCGTAATTCTCGATTCCGAATGCAGCGCATTTGGTTGCGATCGCATCGAGAATCTCCAAACGTTTCTTGACTAGGTACGCGCGGCGTTCTTCCTTCCGTCCCGGGATGTCATTGACGTTCATTTCGGTTCCTCCATATGGCCAGCATTTGTTTGCGGCGATTTTTGAAAATAGGCAGCGTATCTTGCATAGTCGTAGCCTTCGCTTTCAACCAGAATCCCATGGTCGGCTTCAACGGCGGTCACAAGGATACAATGCAGGACGTTATTCTTGTCGGTGTACATCAGGTCGACGTTCTCGGTAATGAAATCCTGATCCTCCAAAAGGTTATCTTCAAATTTGCTAAACTGGTCGGCCGATAAGGTGATCGTTTTCTCGATCGTGTACTCGTCGCGGGGGGTTATTTCTTTGATGCTTTCTGGTTTGTGTCTGAAGAGGGCTTTCATTCCAGCGCCTCCGCCGTTTCCCGGACAACTTTGCCAATCTCGTTTCGATAACACAAGACATCAATTTGCTTGTCTCTTGGAGCGTCGACCGTGAAGTAATCGTTCTTGGGATCGACCGCCTCGTAGAGCGTAACAAGTCCTTGATCGTGTGTGGCCGACGTTGCGACGATGCGGTGCGGGTGGGTAGCACGTGGCCACGAAACCCAGTTGCTGGCCGTCACGTCTGCGACGGTCACTGATATCCAAAAGTAGGACTTCATTTCGTTTCCTCCTCGGCGTACATGTCGTTGTACTCAGCCATGTTGTCGTTGTACTTGTCATCATCGGATCCGCATTCCTCGAGATCTGAGAAGTCGTCATCGGCGTCTCCCAAAGGATCGCCGTTGTTGTCGTAGTCCTGGGGGTTGATGCACTTGTCAAGCGCATTGCAGGCTTCCTCAATGCCGTCCTGTGCGTCACGGATAGCCTGGGCGAACTCCTCGAGCTCGCCATCGCCTCCGAAACGCTCTTCATCTTCGTAGGTTGGATATTCTGCTTCATCGAATTCCTCGCAGCTGATCACTTGGTCGAGAGCTTCCAGAACCGCCCGGGCTTTCGCTAGCAATATTTCAATCTTCGATTTGTTCATTGCTTAACCTCCTTGACAACCTTTTTGAGAAGATCGCGGATATCATCAACGAAGAGTAAAACCAGTACGGGATCCGGTTGTTCTCGCTCCATCACTTCGCACAATAAATCGGTATGGTACTCGATTGACTTCCACAATGTTTCCATCATCGCCTTGTTCATCTCACTGCACCTCATCCGGAAAGAAAAGACCATCCGGGCCGACAGCGTCAGAACGCAGCGCTTGCTTGATATCCGTAAAATCGTCCTTTTGCTCATCCGCGTCGGGATCGTAGGGGATCCTCTCGTGGCAATTCGGGCAGTGGACGGTTTCACGAACATCGGCGCTGAATACGTGATCGCAGGTGTCGCAATGGATGGTCATGATGATTGGCTTGTCTTCTTTGAAGTCTCGGGACGAAACTAACTTGCTTGCGGCGAAGATGCGTTCGATCGCTGTCAGTGGAAGTCCGCGTTGAATCAAGTACTTTGCGTCTTCTAGGTAAGAAATGATATCGTTGTTGACACGTGTAGCGTTGATCTCCTGTTTCTTCATGCTTGGCCTCCCTGCCAGAAAACATAATGATTTGTTTGCCTTTGCATTCGTATTTTATAACCTTTTGTTTATGTTGTCAACGGTTATCATTAACTTTCTATTAAGTTTTCTTTAAATGTGTTAAATCTTCTTTATAATTTTGACTATAAGAGGTGAGCAATCATGTACCGTATTAGGGATTTGCGGGAAGATCACGACATGACCCAAAAAGAACTGAGCGCAAAACTCGGTGTCTCGGTTGTTGCTATTTCGCATTGGGAAAATTATCAGACAGACATCTCCGGGGAAACATTGTTGAAACTGTCTGATATTTTTAGTGTTTCTGTTGATGAGATTTTGGGAAAGAAAGCCCCGGGCCCAAAAGTAATGTACAAAGAGATTGATAATATCTACCAGTTCATCATCTCGAAGTTGGAATCATTGTCGAGCTCAGAGCTGCTCCGGATCCAAGGTGCTGCAGATAACATTTTGATGAATCGAAACAACAACTCTACACAGCCGGTGACATCCCGGCCAGAGGATCGGGTGAACAGAAAAGCCAACTAGTTTCTTTCCGGGTTTTGCTCCCTAGAAGCAAAGACTAGATGAGTAAATATCTATTGAAACGCGTCCGATTGGGGTTAGAAATCCTAAAAGAAGTCGAGGAGTATCTGCTCGGTGCGGACGACCTTACAAGCGTTAAAAATGAGGGTAAAAACGCTACGCCCTTTAACGATTTCAAAAACGAGAAGAAACTAATAGAAAATGCAATAAAGGAACAAAACCACGATTGTTTTGACCCATCAAACGATGATCTTCCACTACTCATTTTTGATCATGAAACTGGAACCTACCTCATGCCTGACGTCCTGCCGGATGGATGGGATGAGGATCGTTTTTTTAAGTACGTGCAATACCTTACAAATAAAAAAACCGCATCGCGGAAGGATGCGGAGTCAAACGGCCAACTGGCGGTGGAGCTCATGAGGAGGGAGCAAGTCGCCGTGCTGAAACAAATCAAAGGATCCATCTCAAGACGAAAAGACGGCCGATGGATGGGCCGATTCTATGTCAACAAAAAACAGAAATCCGTCTACGCCAAGTCAAAGCAGGAGTGCATCGAGAAACTCAATGCTGCAATCAAACTCGCTCAGGAAGCTGAATCCGTCGCATTCAAGCGCATCAGCTTGAAGGACTTCATTGGCAAATGGTTTGAAGAATGGTCCGCTGCCAAGTGGAAGACAAAACCACTGTCGGACCGAACGATCGAATTTGTCCAAGCGACTCTCATCAAGTATGTCGGGGGGCATCGTCTCGCATCCAAGCAGCTCTCGCGGATCACGCCGGATGACTTGGATACAATCCTGAACGACATCCCGACCCGCTATTTGCAGGGACGTACTTTCGGGTACATGCGCCAGGTCATGGCTCGTGCGGTTCAGAAGGATCTGATCATCAGGAATCCACTCGACAAGATCATGAAGCGTGCGGTGCCATCTCCGGAAACAAGAGATGTCCCTGATCTCGAAACCTGGTACAAGTTCCTCGAGTGGCTGAAAGTCCGATCGCTCGATACGTACCAGCTCGCGGTGTTTCTTTCCCAGACCGGAATGCGAATCGGTGAGGCACTTGCGCTCACATGGGATGACGTCGATCTGACAACCATGGTGATGCATGTCAACAAGGCGTTTTCGATCGCCACGCACAAGCTCGTTAACCATCCAAAGACCGATGCCGGCGTCCGCCGTGTGCCAATCTTCCCGCAAGCTTTCGAAATCATGCAATCTCTCCCGCGCGAAAAACGCCCGGGTGATCTATTCTGGCATCTGTCCAAGTGGACCTGCGCAAAGAAGTTCACGATGCTATCGGCCGAGTACGGTCTTGATGGTTTATCTGTACATCGCTTGCGCCACTTCTTCGCTTCACTTTGCCACTCTGCGGGCGTCGATAAGAAGACGTATTCAAAATGGATGGGACATAAAAATGTACAAATGACGGATGAATACACTCATGTTATTAGCGATTTCGAGAGTGAGCAGATCCGGAAAATGGCTCAAAACGGTCGAAAGAAGGGTTGAAATTTGACACTCATTTTGACACTTAAAACGGTACCGCCACCCCTACAGAAATGAATATGGGGGTGGCGGTCCGTGAAATAGGTATGAAAAAAGGCCTTATACCGATGGTATAAGGCCCAAACGTGAATAATGGTGAAGCCAGAGGGGCTTGAACCCCCGACCCCCTGCACGTCAGGCAGGTGCTCTCCCACTGAGCTATGGCTCCGCACGCACTATTATTATACTATAAACAAAATAGATTTCAAGCAAAATAGTTCGTGGCAAGCGCTTTTTTTGATTCCGGTGCGCAATGCCGGTTCAACGGAAAAAAAACAACGACGGTCGTGAGCCGTCGTAGCGCCGAAAACAGCCGTCCGGCGCAATCTCAATCCGGGATGGAGATTCGTCTAGGGAATCAGGAGACGTCCTGATTCCACCGTTTCGTCAGATGCCGCAGCAACAATCCGCAAGCGGTCCCGACACCGATCATGATCGACGATGTTAGTACGATCTCCCACCAGGAATGGGACCACGGGAGAACCATGATCGCCGGCATCACGTCGAGTCCCAACGCGTCCGTAAAGATCATCATGCCGCTGAAGATGAAGATGGAAGTCGACAATAGAAGGAATCCCTTGACGAACATCTTGAGGATGGGCATGGCGGATTACACCGTCCGGGACATCGCGAATAGATAGTCGGATAGACGATTCAGGTATTTGAGCGACGGATACAGGTCGTTTCGGCCGGCCGACCGGATGAATCGGACGAGCGTACGTTCGGCGCGGCGGGCGATCGCCCGGGCGAGATCGTAAAACGAACCGGCTTCGGATCCTTCGCTTCCCGGCAAATAGAACTTTGCCTGCAACGGGCTTCCCTGAAGACGCCGGTCTCCCTCTTCTTCGAGCATCCGGACGTAATCCTCGCTGATCGGTCGTAGGGCACGGTACCGGTCGCCGTCCGTTTCCGGATTGGTGGCGACGAGCGACCCGATCGCCTGCAGGACGGTCTGGATCGTCTTCACCGTTTCGCACGGGAATCGATGCCAGGCGACACCGAGCGCGCTCGACAGTTCGTCGAGATCGCCGAGGACATCGAACAAGAGCGAATCTTTCGGAAGCAATTCGTTGGAGTAGGTGGCCGAGACGCCGGTATCGCCACGCTTGGTGGTGATTTTCTTCATGTCTTCGATCTTCATGTGGGAGAACCCCCCTTCGCAGCGGACTGCGATCTCTGTATTCATCGTACCACAATCCGTTCCATTAATAAATAGTTTTTCGAGAAGTGGTGGATATCTGAATCTTGGTTTGACCGAAAAAACCTGACGCAACGCGCTGAATCGATCGGGATGCCGCCGAATCGACTTGCCGTCGCGGCGCTTGAAATGATAAAATGGAACAGAAAGGCGGTGATTCCATGAAGTTAAATCAGGACAAAGTCGTCGACTGGATCCGCGACCGCGCCCAACGGGAGTTCCCCACGGATGTCGCGCTGGTCCTTCTCTACGGCTCCTATGTGAACAAGACCACGCATCGACTCTCCGATGTCGACTGCTACTTCATTCCGGCGACGGATCGCGGGTACGCATTCGCGGAGACCTTCATCGTCGACGGAATCGGCTACGATGTCTTTCCGATGAGCTGGGAGCGCGTCGGACGGATCGCCGATCTCGGGGAACCGCTGTTGCCTCTGGTCGGAGACGCCGAAATCCTCTATGCCCGATCGACGAAAGACATCGAGCGGTTCAATGCATTGAAAAATCGAATGGTCGACCGGCTTGCGGACGTTGAGATTCGAAACGCCAAAGCCCGCACGCAGTTGGAAAACGCCGCGGAAGAACTCCGCGACGTTTCCGCGTCGACGAACCTACATGATGTCCGGAAGCATGCGGGTGCCGCCTTCCTGCGCCTGGCGGATGCGATCGTCCTGGCCAACGGAACGTACTTCCATCAGGGACTGAAACGACATTTCGAGAACCTCGCCGATCTTCCCCGGATCCCCGCGGGTTTCCATGGGAACTACACCGCGGCAATCCGCGCGAAGACACCGGAAGAACTCCTCGATCGTCTTCAATCGGCGCTTGATGCGACCGCGCGCTTCCTGGATGCGCCGATCCCAAAGACGAACCCTTCGACGGACGAACGGCACACGCCATCCACGCCGGACCCCGACGAACTGGTTTCCTTCTATGAGGAACTTCTGTCTTCCTTCAACAAGATCCGCGTGAACGCGGAACAGGGAGAATGGCGGATGGCGTTCGTGAACGGCGTGAATCTCGCCCGTGAAATCGACGGCGTCTGTCGGGAATTCGGTTTCCCGCCGCTAATGTTTCTCGACGTGTACGATCCGGACGATCTGACGGCTTTCCGCAAACGCGTTGAAATCGTCGACAAGGAACTCACCGCCCTCATCGAACGATACAAGCCGATCCCCCGCCATCTTGATTTTGATTCCTTTCTCCATTCATTGCGTTAAAAAACGATTCCCGCAAAGGAATCGTCTTTTCTTTATTCGGCTTTGGCGGCGAGGATGAACGACAGCGGCATCCCGAGTCCGTCGAGATGGCCGAAATTGTCGGAAACGTCATTTGCGAACTCCTGGAACATCGTGATCTTCAAGCGGTTCGCGATGAGCGCGTTCATGAGTTCGGACAGCGTATGGGCGAAGCTCGTGAAGGTTTTTGAAGGATAGTGTTCGCCGACCATGTAGTGCATCCCCATCGCGTCGACGAACGGCACGTCGCGGAAATATGGCCAGACCCGTGCGGTCGGATGGTCCGGATCGAATTCCGGTTCGGTCTCGATCCCGAGCATGTTCGTGAACGGATGGTACTCGTGGATCAACAGAACGCCGTCCGGCTTCAAACATCTCCGGATCACGCGGAACAACGCACCGAGATCCTCGATCCAGCAGAGCGCGCCGACGGTGATGACGGCGAAGTCGAACTTGTTCGCCCAGGCGCGGCCGATCTTCAGCGCGTCGGCGGAGACGAAGGTGCAGGGGATCCCGGTCGCCGCGGCGTGCTTGTTCGCCTGCAGGACGAGGTTTTCGGCGATGTCGAAGCCGACGCCGTTTTCGGCGCCGGTGTTTTTGACGATCGACAGCAGTTCGCGGCCGTTGTTGCAAAAGAACTGCGCGACCTTCTTCCCCTTCATGTCGGCGGCTTTGATGACTGAAATGAATTCCGGCAAAAGGAACGGAAATTCTTCCGTTTCGAGCTTCGCGACGTTTTCGGCGCCGTAGCCCTCCGCCTTTTCGAACGCCTCTTCCCAGGCGGCTTTGTTCGATTTGATGTAGTTGCTCATGGTATCACCCGCATTCTATCTCTATTGTATCACACGCGAGACAAAAGAAAAACCATGCCTTGACGGCATGGCGGTACTTCGCTGGAGCAAGCGAGGGGAATCGAACCCCCATATTCTGCTTGGGAAGCAGACATACTAACCGTTGTATTACACCTGCGCCTGATCCGGTTTCCAAAAAAAGGGGAAGTCGGACGTATATGATCGATCCGCGTTGCGGATTCAATCCAAAGGGTGGTCGGAATGACAGGATTTGAACCTGCGACCTCTTGGCCCCCAGCCAAGCGCTCTACCAAACTAAGCTACATCCCGAGCACACCTATTATAATCCATTTGGAATAAAAAATCAAAGTGTTTCCATCGAAATCTTGCGCCCTCCAAAGCGGGTCGTTCGTGATATAATGGTCGGTAATGACCGCCCGCGCAAAGCGGCGCACCGGAGGACGCAAACAACATGAACATCCTATTTCTCGGCGACTCGATCACCGACTGGGGCCGCAGCCGCCCCGATGGCAAATACCTCGGCGAAGGCTACGTCAAGCTCGTCGCCGATACGCTTCGCAAAAACCACCCCGACATCGAATTCGATTTCACCAACACCGGCATCTCCGGCGACCGCACCGGCGATGTCATCGCCCGCCTCGACGTCGACGCGATCGACCGCAAGCCCGACCTCGTCGTCCTGATGATCGGCATCAACGACGTCTGGCGCCGCTACGACCGCGACCAGCGGACCTCCGCCCTGCAGTTCGAACGAAACTACGGCACCATCCTTGACGCCCTCATCAATCGCGCGAAAGCGAAACTCGTGCTGATGGAACCGTTCCTTCTCGATGTCCCCGACAAGCCCTTCCGTCCGGACCTCGACCCAAAGCTCGTCCTGATCCGCAGAATCGCGAAAAAACGCCGTCTTCCGCTGATCCGTCTCGACGAACTCTTCAGCGAAGCCTCGGTGGGAAAACCTTCGCTCCACTATGCCGGCGACGGCATCCACCCGAGTCCCGAAGGGGCCGCCTTCATCGCCGAACGGGTCGTCGCGGAGATCGAAAAGCTTCTCTAGCCCATACCACCGTGAAGATTCACCGGCATCGATCAAATAGAAAAGCCGCAGGGACGTGGAGGTCCTCGCGGCTTTTTGGCATAAAATTGTTTGTTAAGAACAAAGATGTGCCGACTGTATTATATCACGAAACGGATGCGATGACCACGGAATCTCCCATATATCATCGAAACGACGGATCAATCGATCGTTTAAACGATGTCAGGACGGTTGAAAGAGGAATTGGGCCTGGATCCGCTTGAGGAACACGGACGTCGCCAAAAGATCGGCGGACCCCCCGAAACTGAGCCCTTCGGCGATGCATTCGGCCGTCAGCGCGGCCATCTTCTCTCTGGCGAAATCGTCGATCCGGGTGAACTTTGACCGAATCTCGTCATAGCGCTTCCGGCTGGCGGCGCGCTTTAGGAGGGTCGTGTCCTCGACCACGCCGATCAACGCGCACAACGCGCGGTGCAGTTCGATGCGCGTGCAGTTACCGACGAGGCCGACGGCCGCGCGCACGGACGGAAAGCCTCGGGCGGCTTCAAGGCGGGCGCCGCCGATGCGGTTCTCGGCCCACGCCTTCTTCCCAAACGTGCCGACTTCCTTTTTGTCGAGTTCGCCGATGAGCGGTTCGGCCATCCGGCTGACGAATTCGTAGATCGATTCGTGGGGAAACCCGCCGAAGATCGCCTTGCCGGCGGCGGTGGCGGCGAGTCCCATCGAAAAGATGAGGCCTTTGTAGGCGTTGACGCCGCCGGTGACGGAAAACATCGCGCGTTCGGCTTCGATGCCTTCCTTGCGGGCGCGGGCGAACATCTCCGCGGGACGGTCGTCATCGAGGGCGATCGTAAACATCTGTGCCAGATGCGGCACGATCGCATTCTTGGCCTGTTTCATGAGCGCGTAATCCATGTCCTCATGAGATCCTTTCGAGGACTTGGTCACGAGTCCGAATTTCGGCTCGAGATCGAGTTCGGCGCGGATCGCGCCGTCGATCAGATCGGCGGCGAAGGTCGCGGCGTCGGCGCGCGTGATCCGTTCCATTTCCTGAAGCAGCGCTTCGACGGAATGTCGGCCTTCGCGGGCGCAGACCGCCGCGTATTCGTTGCAAAGCAAGCAGGGACGGAGCGTGCCGCGGGTGAGCGCCTTGCCTTCGGGCGTATACACGTCGATGTCGGCGAGCCGGCCGAGCGGACGCGATTCTTCCGCCTGCACGGCGAGCGCCTTCAAAGTCGACGCGTCGATCGCCGCATAGCGGGTGAGGAACATCAACCCGTCGGCGTCCTCGATCCAGAGCGTTTCCTGCGCATCGGGAGCAAAGCGGGCGGCGAACCGGCCGACGACGTAACGGGCGATCTTGTTGGTCTTCTCGGTACCGGGGACGTTGGCGCGGACGGAAACGACCGGCCCGCCTTTGGCGGCGAGACGGTCGATCGTACCCTTGCGGGCTTCCCTGGCGTTCAGGATGTCATCGGGGTTGGCCATGTCGTTCCTCCCAGATCGCCCGAAGCAGGCCCCGGTTCGAGACGGGGACGAGGGCGAGCGCTTCTTCGGTCTTGTTTTCTGTCAATAGTTTTCGGACGCGCGAAGCGCTGATCGGGGCGCCGTCGGATGCATAGCGGACGAGTTCGAACAATCGGTCGCCGAGCGTCTCTTTCAACAGCGCATTGTACGTTTGCATCATCGGATCGAACTCCGTTCCGATATAGCGGCAAACGATATGCAGCGCCGGCATGAAGCGGTCGCGGAAGATCACCGCATCGAGAGTCGCGTGTTCGCGGTCGCGGGTGTTCATCGTCTTCAGGAAATAACTCGGGAACGTGAGGTTCGAGACGACGTATTTCGTCGAGGGGACGACGAGGACGTTCTCGATCTCGCGGGTGCCGAGCCGGACCATCGCGATCCGTTCTTCATACGAAAAGGTCGATTCGTCCTCTTCGAGCACGAAGACGAGAAACCCCTGATGGCGGGATGCGGCGTAGCGGATCAACCCCTGGTGTCCCAAGGTCATCGGGTTGCAGTTGACGACGGTCGCGCCGAGATCGAGCTTGGCGATCGGAACGCCGAAGGTCCGCTCGACGAGCGCGCGGATCAAAGTAAGTTCCGTTTCCAGATCGGGAGTGCCGTTTTCGAGGATCGCGACGACGCCGGAATCGGCGACCTTCGTGAAATGCATCGAGGTAAACAGCGGCACATAGGCGGATTTCGTGAAAACGAGGCGGCGGTGGATGCCCTCGGCGTTCATCCGCGAAAGCAGCGCGCCGACCAGCGTTTCGGCCACCGCTTCGCCCCGGAAACCGGGATCGACGGCCAGATGGCTCACGAGTTCGCCGGTCCGCGAAACGGTCGCGATGATCCGTCCTTGAGCTTCCGCATACAGCGTTTCGCCGACGTTGACCGGCGCCGACAGTCCGGACGCGTCCAAAAGCGCGGCGATCGCCGCATATTCTTCGGGAATCAGGGCTTGTCGGATCTGCATGATATGCTTCCTTTCAGGGGCGTTTGGTTCGTACGACGTCGATGATCGAACCGTCGCGGTAGCGGATCAGGGCGACGATCCGGCCAGTTTGCGTCGGTCGGACCGGGATGCCCGTGATCGCGTGGGCGAGGTCCATCAGTTCCCGGATCGGGAGGATGTGCAGTCCGGACCCGCGGAGCCGGTCGAAAAGATCGGTGCGGCGCGGATGGACGGCGATCCCGCGTTCGGTGACGAGAACGTCGATGTCTGACCCCGGCGTCGTGACGGTCGTCACTTTTTCCATGATGATCGGCAGCCGCGCCTTCACGAGGTTCGTCACGACGACACAGACCTTCGCGCCATGCGCGGTGTCCGCATGTCCGCCGGAACCGCCGATGATTTTTCCTTCCGAATCGGTCGTGACGTTGACATTGAAATCGAGGTCGATCTCGGTCGCGCCGAGGACGACGAAATCGAGGTCGTCGACGAGGGGTGCGGGGCGGTACCGGGGATTGCCGTACTGCGAGGCCGTGATCGCCTCATGTTTGGGATTTCGCGAAAGCGATTCGACCGCGTCGAGATCGAAATCCTGGACGTCTTTGAGAGCGCCGACGAGTCCGGCTTCGAGCATCTCGACATATTGGGCGGTGATCCCGCCCGAAGCGAAGCGGGCGCGGATGCCCCGTTCGATCATGAGTTTACGGATGTCGGCGACGACCGCGAGCGACGTTCCGCCGGCTCCCGTCTGCATCGAGAATCCTGCTTTCAGGAGTCCGACGCCATCGATCACGGCCGCCGCGTCGCGGGCGATCTTGAGACCGACCGGTTCCTTCGTGATGCGCGTCGTGCCGGACACGATGCCGGCGCGGTCGCCGATCGAATCGATCGTGACGACATAGTCGACGTAGCGGCCGTCGAGATCGGGTTTGATGAGTTCGTCGACGCGCTCGTCGGTCACAAAAACGACCTTCTTCGCGTAATGGAGATCGGGATCGAGGTAGCCCAACGATCCGCAGGCGCTCTTGCCAAAGCGTCCGGTGCCGTTTCCGAAGGCGTCGACGCGCGGGACGGCGAGGAAGGCGACGTCGATCGGCAGGTCGCCCGACTCGATCGCGCGCGCCCGTCCGCCATGGGTGTCCATGACCGCCGGTTTTTGAAGCTTGCCGGCGGTGACGGCGTCGGCGACGGGGCCGTTCATGTAGTTGGTGACGATGCCGGTGACGACGCCGCTATCCAAGAGCGGGACGAGCGGCTGGTGGCACGGGAAGATCGAACTGGGAGCGATCGTGAGATCTTTCAAGCCGTATACCGCGGCCTGCGCCATCACGAGGTTCAATACCTTGTCGCCTTCGCGCAGATGATGATGGAAGGAGAATGTCATCCCGTCTTTCACATCAAGCGCGTCGAAGACGTCGGAAATCGTATGCAAAAAGATTGGCGCCTTGGGCGTCGCCTTCATCGCGATCGGTCGACGCGCTTGCGCAGGTTCGGATCCGTCATAGGGGTAAAATCCGTCCGGGATCTCCCGGCCGAGGCTATTTCGGTTCATCGGCGGTCGCCCGATCCGTGATTCCGGCGCGCAGGAGGATGCCTTCGGCGCGCTTGATCACGGGCTTGTCGATCATCTTGCCGTCCAGCGAAAAGGCGCCCTGATGCTTCTTTGCGGCGTCCGCCGCGGCCGCGATGACGCGGCGCGCCCAGAAGATTTCCTTCGGGTCGGGGCAAAACGCCTGTTGGATCGTCGTAATCTGGTTGGGATGGATCACGGCTTTGCCGGTGAAGCCGAGCGAACGCGCCGTCCGGGCGTCGGCCAGGAGGCCTTCGGCGTCATTGACGTCGGCGAACGGGGTGTCGATCGCATCGATCCCGGCGGCCTTGCAGGCGAACGAAAGACGGGCGCGCGGATAAGCGAGTTCGGCGCCTTCGCGGGTGCGGCTGATCTCCATGTCGGCGGAGAGATCCTCGCCGCCCAGTAGCATGCCTTTGAGTCTGGGCAGATACGAGATGTCGTCGGTCTCGACGACGCCCTGGGCGCTTTCGATGATCGGGATGATCCCGATCGGATGGTTCAGATGGTGTCGTGTCTCGACCTCGGAGAGGATCCGGTCGACTTCGTAGAGTTCCTCGACGCCGGCCTTCGGATAGACGATCGCCGAAAGGCGGTCGCATGCGATCGCCTCCAGATCGGCCTCGAACCAGCCCGAGGGCAGCCCGTTCACACGGACCAAAAGTTCGGGAGTGTCGAGTTTCCAACTCTTCAGATATTCGCCGACGAGCGCACGGGCGGCGTCCTTCTCGGTCGCCGCGACGGCGTCCTCAAGATCGAGGATGATCCCGTCGGCACCGAAGACGTCGGCGTTTTGAAGCATCGCCGGGTGGTTGCCCGGAATGAACAAAAGGGTGGTTCTCACATTATCCCTCCATCCGTTCGATGGCCGTCCGGACCCGGGCGCGGATCGTGAAATCGAGCGCTCCCTTGTCCTGGACCGTCACGTGGATATTGCGTACGTTCAAGCGGGCGAGTTCGCCCTTCACCGCCCAGTCGATCTGATCGTGGAAAAAGGCGTCGACGATCGACTCGATCGACACCGATATCCCGACGCCTTCTCGCACGGTCACGAGCGCGTCGTTCGAGGTAAGCGTGCCGGCGGACCCGATCTTCATTTCTGGACCTTTTTCGCTTCGGCGCGGTCGTTGGCGATCGCGATCACGCGGTTCATCGCGTTTTTGACGATCATGAAGCCGTCGTCGACGGACATGCCGGGTTTCGCGAGGCACTGGTCGGCGCGGCAGGCGATCGCGATGTTGGTCGTCGTTTCGGCGGAGAGGTTGGTTTCGTTGCAGGTCCCGCCGCAATAGGAGCCGATATGCTTCTTGTTGCAGTAGAGGATCGCTTCGATCGAGTTGTTCACGCCGCCGAGGACGGGGGTCTTGATCTGCAGCATGTGTCCGGCTTTCGCATCGGCGAATTCGACGACGTCCTGGATCGTGTTGCACCATTCGTCGGCGACGATCTCCAAGTGCGATCCCGCCTTATCGATCATCGCGGTCAGTTTTTTCAAGGCGTCGAACGTGCCCTGCCGGTCGCCGGTGTCGACCGGGCCTTCGATCCGGATGCGGAATGGGGATGCGGTTTTCTCGATGTCCAAGAGATAGGCAAAAATCTTGTCATAGTCGTAGCGGAAGGCGAGGCCGAGGGTGCCGTAGACGTCGATATGGAACACCGGCTGATAGTCCGGACGGGTCCGTTTCGCGAGGATCCGGTCGCGCAGCCAAACGACGTACGCGAGCAGGATCTCGCCGTGTTTGCCGAGTTTCGTCTCGACGTTGTTGATCAGGGCGTGGGGCAGCACGTCGACCTCTTTCATGATCATCTTGTCGACGTTCGTATAGCGATCGTCGCCGGACTGCGAAAAGATCGGCACGGATGCGTACTTCTTTCCGCGGATCTGATACTCGTCGCGGACGACTTCCGCCATCGTCAGGCGGCGGTGGTTCGCAACGGCGCTCAAGATCGCCTGCGACAGCCCGTAGCGGATCGCCGTATGGAGGCGCTTGCCGCCGATCTCGAGTTTGTCCAGCCATTCCGCGAGCGGGCGGAATTTGTCGATCTCCTTGCCGACCAGCAGCGGGACGATGTGCTTTTTCATGAGCGGGATGTAGTCCTTGGCGAGAAAGAGCGGATCGCGGCCGCCGGCGCCAGAGTACTGGATCGCGGCGCAGTCGCCGTAGCCGACGATGCCGTCTTCGAGGACGATCTGGACGCTGATCGCCTCGCCCGACTGGCGGATCGCCGTGAAGCCGGGGGTGGCGGGCTCGCCGACATACATGAAGCCGTCGGTCGTCGCGCCCTTCTTGATCGCCTTCTGGTCGTCGAAATAGAAACCGGTATAGGATTGGGTCAATAGGATCTTCTGGATCTTCATGGTGTCGTTCCCCTTCTAGCGTTTCTCTTTGCCGCGGCCGATGAGCTGGCCGCGGGAGACGGCGTTGACGTCGTCGATGGTGAGCTGGAAACTGATCGGGCGCTTTTCATAGGCGGCCCGTTCCGCGATCTTGCCGCGGTGGAACTGTTTGATTTCCTCGCTGAACCCGAGGTTGCCGAACTCGAGGATGCGGATGCAACCGTCGTTGTCGCGGGCGGGGAGGATCTTGCCGGCATTGAACTTCGAGGGCGCGAACGGGACGTCGAGCAGCCCCTGTTCGAAGGCGCGGACGACGCCGACGGCAAGGTCGCCTTCGCCGACGACGAGGACCGCCGTCATCAGGCAGTCGACCTCGCGTTCGATCTGCGCCATTTCCTTGTTGAGCGCGGAACAGTCCGGAAAGACCTGGTCCTTCAACAGCGTGCAGACGAACTTCGAGGCCTTGACGCCGAGGCCGTTGGCTTCGGCGGTCGGGATCCCGATCGACTCGTGCGGCGACTTGGTGATCATCTTCGTCGCTTTCGAAAGCGCCGCGACGGTCGAACTCATCGCGATCAGTCCGGTCGCTTCGGCCTCGTCGGCGGGAAACCCGCCCATCCACTGATGGAAGACGGTGGTGACGACGATGTCGCGGTAGCCGTATTTGTGGAGATATTGTTCGGTCTGTTTCAACAGCGTGCGGATCGCCGCGACGTCCTGAATCACGTTGCCGCCCATGCCGTAGCCGACGGTGATGTTCTTGACGCCCTGTTCGGCCGCCAAAAGCGCTTCGCAGATCGCGACGGTGTTGGAGATCGACGGCGGCACGAGCGTGCCGGTCAGGGGGCCGAACGGCTCGCGGTTGATCGAAATCCCGTGGTCCTCATAATAGCCGACGAGACGGTCGACATACTGCCAGTTCCGGATCGTCGTTTCGAGCGACACCGATTTGGCGTAGGGGATGTTGTAGGAGATGCCGCCGCCTTCGTTGGAGGTCCAGCCGGCGGCGTGGATGATCTCGGCGAGCAGGCGTGCGTCGGGCGTGCCGTGGCGCGCCTGCACGGGTACGTCGATGGCTTCGAGGACGGCGCGGCAGCCGGCGACACCGTGGTTGACGGCGGGAAAGCCGTTTAGCATCGCGCGGTGCTGTTCGGCGCTTTCCTTGATCCCGTTCTCGGCTTCGACATAGCGGTTCTGACGGGTATAGGAGTCGATCGTGGTCGGCACGAAATCGGCACCCGACGCCTGGAGATGGCGGAGCAGCTTGATATGTTCCTCGAGCACCGGGACGCCGGCGCGCGGCTGGACCAAGGTCCGGCCGTCCGCTTTGGCGGCGGCGAGCTTTTTGGCGAAGTTCTTGCTGTCCGGGACGGTGCGCAGATACGCGACCGCACGGTCGAGATCGAGATCCGGATCGGATCCCGTCTTCCAGCCGGAAAGGACCTGTTTACGTTCCTCGAGGAAATCCTCGAGGGACATTTTGCGGTTTCTGAGGGGTGTCGTCATGGTGTGGTTCCCTTCTACTTCACTGACACGATATGCTGCTTCATGATGCGCAGGGCGCCGAGCGGGTCGAATTTGGCATACAGCCCCATCGACGCCATCAGGTAGTCCTGGTCGACATAATAGTCCGGTTTTGCCGGGCGGAGCTCGGCAGACTGGTGAAAGACGTTCGAGGTCTTCGCGAGGATCGAACCCGCAAAGCGCGAACGGATGATCGGGCCGCCGGTGCCGATCACGGTCTTGACGTCGGAAAGGTCCTTCCCGGTCTGGTTCTGGACGATCCCGAGCGGCGTGTAGACTTCTTCCATGCGGCCGGCATGGCGGCTCATCGCCTTGTAGGCACACATTTCCGCAAGCATCTTGTCGACTTGCTCGTCATGCGCGGTTTCCGGGAGGAACGACACGTCGGCGAACCGCCGGTCGGTTTCCGCCTTGAGGTCGACGCCGGTGTCGAGCGCGATCATCTTGATTTCCTCTTCGGTGAGCGCCTTGACGATCCCGGGAGCGCTCCAGCGGAGGCCGAGGTCGCCTTCGACGGTGCGCTTCGCGTAGGGTTCCTCGAGGCCGCGGAGGATCACGTCCGAGCGCTTCGTGGAATGGCAGACGGAATACATGTCGGTGGTGGCGCCGCCGATGTCGACGACGCAGAGTTCGCCGAGACCGGGTTCGTTCATATAGCCTTTGGACAGGAGTTCGCTCGCGACGAGGACCGCTTCCGGGGTCGGAAGCACGACTTCGTCGATCTCCTCTTCGATCTTCTTGATGCCTTTGGCGGCGATGATCCGCTTCAAAAAGATGTCCCTGATCGCGTCACGGGCGCTTTTCACGTTGAGCTGGTTGATCTTCGGCATGACATTCTCGGCGATGTGTCCGTCCAAATGATAGCGCGTATACAGTTCCAAGACCTCGTCCTGGGCCGACTTGTTGCCGGCGTAGACGATCGGTATGGAAATGCCGGCTTCGCCGATCAGGTTCAGATTGAACAGGGCGCATTCGGTGTTCCCCCCGTCGGCGCCGCCGGCGAGCAGGATGATATCGATCTTCATATCGACGATCTGGCGGATTTCCGCTTTCGTGCAATGATGGGCGAAAACGAGGTCGACTTTGGCGCCGGCGCCGAGGCAGACACGCTTCGCGGCTTCGACGGTGAGTTCCTCGACGAGTCCGATCGCGCACATCTTGAGTCCGCCGGCGGCGGACGAACAGGCGACGATGCGTTCGAACACGGTCGGTCGGCCGATCGCCTGTTCAAGATCGGCGAGGGCGGCCTTGTACCCGGTGCGGATGTCGGTCGTCACGGTCGTCGGGGCAATCGCCGTCGCGAGGATGACCCCGCGGTCGCGGTCGACGGCGACGAGTTTCGTGAACGTCGATCCGAAATCGATCATCAGGTAATTCGCCATCTCACTCACCGAGGTCGCGACGGATGTCGGAAAGCGCTTCGTCGATCGGCGTTCCCGGCGGATAGACGCGGTTGAAGCCCATCTTCACGAACCGTTCGCGGACTTCCTGGAAATCCTGTTTGCCGACGACGATGTTTCCCCCGACATAAAGCAAAACGTCGCCGATGCCGGATTCGATGCACTTCGCGCGCATCCCACGGCAGTCGATCTCGCCATGTCCGTAGAGCGACGAAACGAGGATGATGGGCGCGTTCGTTTCGATGGCGGCGTGGATGAAATCTTCCTGCGTGGAGAGGACTCCGATGTTGACGACGTTGTATCCGGCGTTGGTGAGGGTATATTCGATGATCTTGTTGCCGACGGCGTGGACGTCCGCGCCGATGACCCCGATGACGATTGATTTCATGAGTGACCCCTTCGTTTGTAAGCGTTTGTAAGCCCGGAAATTATTATATCATAATAAGATGTCGGATTCAATCTCGGCGTGACGGCGGATTCAAAAAAGCGATGGACCGAAATCGACGCGTTGTTCCGCCAATGCATCGGCGAGGCTTTCGTCTTCGGCGGATAAGCCGTTTTCTACGGATACGGCGCTGCCCGCAAGGCGGCGTCGTTTCTCTTTTATTGTCGATTTTTTAAACGAGCCGCCTTGCGACATTCCCAAGGAATGACGCGTTTCCGTCGCGATGTTCGATGCGCAATAGTTGCTTTTCGAACATTGCATTGACACGTTTCGTACCATGTGATACGATGAATGCGATCGTACGCCAAAGGAGCGATGGAGATGAACTTCGCAAGACGTTTTTTGACGATGACAGTCGCCGCCATCGCAACCATCACCGTGCTTTCGGGTTGCGCCCGAAGCACGGAAATCTATTATGAAATCGGCGAATTCTCCTGTCCGGACGGCGAATATGGTTCCGTTCTTTTCGTTTATCCGCATCTCATCACCACTGAGGGAATGCTGTTTCAGGATCCGCCCGATATCGTTTTCGAACGATTGAGTTCGATCCGCCGCTTCCTCACGCGCCATCACGGCGAACGGGTTGAAGACGACGTCGTTTATCTGTATACCCCCTGTCAGCCGTATGCGGTCAGTTACCGCGGCGAAAGCGCGGAACAGTCAGGGTGGAAGATTTACGAAGTCCGAATGGCATCGATCCTGTATTTTGAGCGGCCGGAAGGCCAGTGGATGAGGGCGATCGCGACCATTCCGTTTCCGATTCATCTGTTGAACTCGTCCGATCTTCCTGATCCATGGTCGGTTTCCGCGGAAGACGCCGTCCGCGTCGCCGATTTCGACGTTATCGCCGACTTCGCCCTGCTCGTCGGAGTCGGAACCATCGACGAGGATTCTAGAACGATCACCTATTCCTATCCATCCTATGGCGGATATGCCATCGTGATCCAGGACCAAGGCGACGGCACGATACGGTTCATCAAGACGGAGGAAGGCTCATGAAACTCTTGGATATGCAGGGCGTCTGGAAACTGTATGGCGACAAAACCGCTTTGTCAGACGTCACGCTTTCCGTCGAGGAAGGCGAGATCGTCGGTTTGCTCGGGCTCAACGGCGCCGGCAAGTCGACGCTCATGAAGATCGTCGCCGGACTCGTCCCGCTTTCGAAGGGAACCGCGGCCGTCAGCGGAATCGACGTCGAGCGCGACCATGTCGGCGCCGCCACGCTGGTCGGCGCGATGATCGAGTCGCCGGCGTTCCATCTTGAACTCACCGGCTGGCAGAACATGCAGCTCGCCGGCATCATCCGTCCCGGCGTGACCAAGCAGGACATGCTGACGGCGATCGAAACCGTCGGTCTTGAGGACAAGTTCGGTTATGCGGTGAAGAAATACTCGATCGGGATGAAGCAGCGTCTTCACTTCGCCCAGGCGATCCTCGGACATCCCCGCCTGCTTTTGCTCGACGAACCGCTGTCCGGCATCGATCCGGTCGCGGCGAAACGGATCCGCGACGCGATCGTCGCGTTCGCCGCTCGCGGCGGTGCGGCCATCGTCTCGAGCCATGTGCTGGCCGAAATCGAACACTTCTGTACCCGGATCGTGATCATCGACCTAGGTCAGATCGTCCTCGATCGGCCGCGCGAGGGCATCGAAAATCTCGAAACGACATTCCTCGCGGCAGTCACCGGAGGGGGGAAGGCGCAATGAAGAACATTCTATCCGTCTTCCGCTACGAGCGCTACCGCACGACCCGCAACATCATCCGGATGCTTTCCGTCGTCATGACGCTCCTCGTGTTCTTTGGTTTCGCGTGGGGCATGTACGACATCGCGTACGGATCCAATGACCAATATGAGGTCACCTTGCCCGGCGAGGATTTGCCGGATGCATACCGTCTGGCGGAGGCGGAACGCTATGCAGAGCGCGTCATCGTCCTCGACGATCTCATCTTCCAGGCCGAACTCGTCGGCGCGCCGGACTCGGTCCGAACCGCCTATGAGGGCGAACGGGCGCTGCTTCTGTTCTATCTCGAAACCGGAACCCTCGCCCAGGACTACCTTGAACCGACCGACGTCTTCCAGCCGAGCAACATCATCCGCGGTGAAAGTTTCGCCTTCATGACCCTGCTTGTCCTCCGCTATCTGCTCTATGCCTACGCCGTTTTCCTCGGCGCTTCCTCGCTGGCGATGGAATATCGGACCGGAACGATCCGCACCCTCGTCGCCGCCCCGGTCGGTCGACGCGACATCCTCCTCGGCAAAATCCTCAGCATGATCGTGGAAACCGCCCTTGCGGTGCTGTTGACCGGCGCGATCGCCCTTGCGATCAGCGCGATCTACGGCATCGGCTCCGCGCCGATCCTCGTCCGGACGGCCCATTCCTTCATCTCCGTCACGCCGCTTGCGCTCCTAGGTGTCCGGATCGCCTCGATCTGGGTCGGGATGATCTTCCTGATCGCCCTGTCGGCCAGTCTCGGCGTCCTGCTCCGTTCGTTCGTCGCGGGCTTGCTGATCCCGGCCGGATTCTACTTCGTCGCCGGAGGCATCTATGCATCGATCCTCACCTCCGACTACTCGATCTACAACACGATCGATCCGGAACGGCTCGCTTCGGGGTTCCCGCTCCTGTCGCTCGACTTTCACATGCAGGGATGGAACCTTGCCTTCACCGTCGCCGTCCTGCTCCATCTCGGGATGTCGGCCGGACTGCTCTGGATCGCCCACATCGCCTTCAAGCAACAGAACGTCTGAAACAGCGAACGCCGTCCGGTCGGACGGCGTTCGTTTTTCGTTCAGGATCCGCGGATTGCCGAGACGATCCGCTCGGCTTCCGAGCGCAGCGCCGCAAACGCGGCGAGCTGATCCCGGTATCCCTGTTTTTCCGTTTCGTCGGACAGTCCGCCGAGATTGATCTCGACGTTCATCGTCGCCCCCGCGAGTCCGGCCGAAAGAAGCATCGCCGCGCTCCCGAGATCGGAGAGGCAGGACTTGTTCGCATGCGCCAGGATCCCATCGAGTTTCGCGATTCCCGCCGCCGCCAGTTCGGCGGTCTTCATCGGAATCGCGATCGCGCCGCGCAGCGCGGTTTCGATCGCCTGGGTTCGCGATGCCGCTTCCGCTTCCGTCGTTTTCGGCATACGATACCCGGCCATCACGCCGTCGAAGCTTTTCGCGTCTTCGTCGACAAGCAAGGCAAGTTTGATCCGGAGCGGTTCGAAGGATGCGACCGCGCCGATGAAATGCGACCGATCCGCATCCGGAAGCAATAAAAACTTCTTCTTCCCGACGGTTAGTTTCCCGACCATGCAGACCAGCGCGGCGCCCATCGAGGCCGAAAGCGCCGAAGCCGATCCACCGCCCGGAGCGGGGGTTTCGGAGGCGAAATCATCCAACAAATCCATCACTTTCTTTTCGATCAGTTCCATCGGAATCACTCCTTCACAAGGCGGCCGTCCGCGATCACGCGGCGGCCTTTTTTATACACGTCGACGACGAGGTTCACGCCGAAATGGTAGAGCACATAGTCGAAGTTCGGCACGTCGAAGAGGACGAAATCGGCGTCCTTGCCGATGGCGATCGATCCGATCCGATCGGATTTGCCGAGGTGATAGCCGGGATTGATCGTCGCGGCCGTGAGGACTTCGGACGGCGTCATCTTCATCTGGTTCGCGGCCAATTGCAGGGTGAACTGGAAGTTCTCCGAGGGACAGCTGCCGGGATTGTAGTCGGAGGCGATCCCGACGGCGATGTTCGCCGCGATCAGTCTGCGCGCCGGGGCGTAGTCGTGGCCAAGATAGAAGGACGTGCCGGGAAGCAGGTTGGCGACGGTGTCGGATCCGGCGAGGGCGAGGATGTCCTTGTCGTTGATCGCCATCAGATGGTCGGCGGAGGCGCAGCCGAGTTCGGCCGCGAGCCCTGCGCCGCCGGTCGAGACGATTTCGTCCGCATGGACGCGGATCGCAAATCCGAGTTCCTTCGCCCGCATCAGGATGCGCTTGGTTTCGGATACGGTGAAGACGCCGGCTTCGCAGAAGACGTCGACGCTTTCGGCGAGGCCGTCGAGCCGGATCGTTTCCAGATCGGCGAGGACGGTTGCGACATATCCCTCGCGATCGAACGCGTACTCGGCGGGAATCGCGTGGGCGCCCATCGCGGTCGGGATCAACGTGACGGCCTGTGTTTCATTGAGTTTTTCGATGACTTTGAGGATTTTCCGTTCGCTCTTCGGTTCCAGCCCGTAACCGCTCTTGGCTTCGACGGTGGTGACGCCGAATGCCAGCATGCGGAGAAGCGATTTGCGCGCCTGGTCATAGAGTTCGTCGAAAGAGGCGGCGCGGGTCGCGGCGACGGTCGAGAGGATCCCGCCGCCCCGCTTGAGAATCTCCAGATACGGAACTCCCTGGAGTTTGAGGGCGAATTCATGTTCGCGCGAACCGGCGTGAACCAGATGCGTATGACCGTCGACGAGTCCCGGCGTCAGGACCATGCGACAGGCGTCGCGGATCTCCGTAACCGGGCCGACGAAGGCATCTCCGGATCCGCTTCCAAAGCCGACGATGAGGCCGTTGTTCACGGCGATGAAAGCGTCCTTCAACACCGTGACGTCGTTCATCGCGGCGCCTCGAACGGGCGGAAGATGATGCGTCGTCCAGAGCTCGCCGATGTTTCGGACGACGAGCCCGGCGTTCACTTCACGGCTCCCGGAAGATTCGCCTCGATGATTTTCTTCGCATCAAAGTCGCGCAGGCCGAGCCGTTTGATCGCTTCTTGGGCGAGTTCCTCGAACGGCATGTCCTCAGGCGTTTTCTTGCCTTCGGGTTGACGGTAGTAGCGAAGCGACTCGACGATGGCGGCGGCGGGAACGAGCCCGACCAGTTCGCAGCCGGTGATCTCGACCTTGAAGCGCTTCGCTTCCATCTTGACGGCTTCATAGATGCGGTAGATCGGGTTCTTCGTATGGTCGAGGATGTTCATCGTGACCTGGTAGTGGCCGCGCTGTTCGAGATAGGCCGGACCGGCCTGGACGAACTGATAGCCGCCGGAGGAACCGCGGAGATAGCGGGAGATGTCTTTCGCCGGTTTTTCTTCCGCCGTCGCGAGATCGACATTGAAAGCGACCAAGGGCATGCGTGCGCCGATGGCGACGGCGCCGAAGGTCGGATGGATCTCGGCGGGGCCGAAATCGGGCGTCCAGAGCGGATCCTTGATTTTTTCTTTCATCCCTTCGAACTCACCCTTGCGGATATCGGGGAGGAGGATCCGTTCGGGACGACGGGCGGCTTTGGCATAGAGGAAGACGGGAATGTCGAAACGCGCCGAGACGATCGAGGCGACGTCTTCGGCGATCTTCACGCATTCCTCGATCTCGATGCCCGAAATCGGGACGAACGGAATCACGTCGACGGCGCCCATCCGCGGATGTTCGCCGGTGTGGCGGTTGAGGTCGATCAAGGCGATGGCTTCCGCGACAAAGTCGGGAATCGCATCGGCGATCGCGACGGGATCGCCGATGACGGTGATCACGGTGCGGTTGTAGTCCTTGTCCGGTTCTGCCGAAATGAGCGAGAACCCGGGTTTGTCCTTGAGTTTCGCGACGATCCGGTCGATTTTCGCCTGGTCGCGTCCCTCGCTGATGTTGGGAACGCATTCGATGATTTTTTTCATGTCATTTTCCGCCTTTGCGATACACTGCGCGGACCAGATCCGCGATCGTTTCTTGGTGGGAAGGAGTGGGTAAAAGCGCGAGGCCGGATTGCGTTTCGTTGTATGCCTCGATCGTTGCGATCGACGCCGGATTGCCCGCCCAGGCGCGACGCGCGACGCCGACACTCACGTCGGCCATCACGGCCGTCTTGAGAATCCGGTCGACGCGCCTCGATCCGTCGAGGACGAGTCCGAAGCCGCCGTTCAGGGCTTTCCCAATCCCGACGCCGCCGCCGTTGTGCAGCGCGACTATCGTCATCCCGCGGGCGGCGTTGCCGAGGGCGACCTGCGTCGCCATGTCGGCCATCACGTTCGAGCCGTCCTTGATGTTTGATGTTTCGCGGAACGGCGAATCCGTCCCGCCGCAGTCATGATGGTCGCGGCCGATCATGATCGGACCGATCGCGCCGAGCTTCACCAGTTCGTTCATCCGCAGCGCGATCTTCGTCCGACCTTCGGCGTCCTGATAGAGGATGCGGGCCTTCGTGCCGACGACGAGCGCGTTTTGTTTCGCATCGCGGATCCATTCGTAGTTGTCCTTGTCCTGGAAGCGGCGCGTCGGATCGATGCACTCCATCGCCGCGCGGTCGGTCGCATCGAGATCTTCGTCAAGACCGGAAAGACAGACCCAGCGGAACGGGCCGTAGCCGTAGTCGAACAGGACCGGTCCCATGATGTCCTCGACGTACGAAGGGAAGACGAACCCGTCCTTGTCGTCGATCCCGTTTTTCAGAACTTCGCGGACGCCTGCGTCGGCGACCGCCTTGAGGAAACTGTTTCCGTAGTCGAAGAAATAGGTCCCGCGGCCGACGAGCGCGCGAATCGCCTCAAAATGGCGGCGAAGCGTCGCGTCGACGCGTGTTTTGAACTGATCCGGGGCGGTCGCAAGCAAAACCGTGCGCATCGAAAAGTCGATGCCGACCGGACAGTAGCCGCCATCATAGACGGCGTGACAACTGGTCTGGTCGGAGAGCAGATCGATCTTCTGTTGCTGATGGACAGCGTATTCAAGCAGATCGACGACGTTTCCGGCATAGGCGAGCGCAAGCGGACGGCATGCGATGACGGCTTCGCGGGCGAGTGCGAACGCTTCTTCCGGCGTGGATGCGACGGCGTCGATCCACCCCTGTTTGACGCGCGTTTCGATGCGCGAAATGTCGACTTCGGCGATGATTCCGACGCCGCCGGCGATCTTGACCGCCTTGCCCTGGGCGCCCGACATTCCGCCGAGTCCGGACGAGACGAACAGCACGCCGGCGAGGTTTTGGTCGGCGGGGACGCCGAGTTTCACGCGTCCCGCGTTCAACAGCGTCGAGTAGGTGCCGTGGACGATGCCCTGAGGTCCGATGTACATCCATCCGCCGGCCGTCATCTGCCCGTAGTTGGCTACGCCGAGGGCGGCGGCGCGGTTCCATTCCGCCTGGTTGTCGTACTGGCCGATCAACAGCCCGTTGGTGATCGTGACGCGCGGAGCGTCTTTCGTCGAGGGGAACAATCCGAGCGGGTGACCGGACATCACGACGAGCGTTTCGTCATCCTTCATCCGTTCGAGATTCTGACAGATGAGATGGTACTGCATCCAGTTCTGGCAGACTTGTCCGGTCTCGCCGTAGGTGACGAGTTCATAGGGATAGAGGGCCGTTTCGAAGTCGAGGTTGTTGTCGATCATGACACGGATCGCCCGGGCCTGGAGAATGCCGCTGTATTCATGGACGGGCTTGCCGAAAATCCGTCCCTGCGGGCGGAACCGGTAACCGTAGATGCGACCCCGGGTCAACAGTTCGTCGAGGAATTCCGGCGCCATCGCCTCATGCCATTCCATCGGCAGATAGCGAAGCGCGTTTTGGACGGCTAGGGTTGTTTCCGCTTCCGTCAGGGTGAATTCCCGCTTCGGCGCGCGGCGGATGCCCGCTTCGAACAAGGGCATCGGCGGCAGCGCCGGAAAGATGTCGCGTAAGGCAGGGGGACGTCTATTCATCGCACGGTTCGCCTCCGTAGACCTCGCGCTCGTACTCTTCCGATTTCAGCATCCCGTCGGCCGTCTCGAGGAGCGGATACATGACGACGTCGCAGGTGACGACGGGAATCCGTTTACGGACTGCCGCATAGGCTTTCTTGGTATACGTTCCGAGTTCGGCGGGCGCGCGGAGGTCGATCGCCTGGCAGGCGGTCATCGTCTCCATGGCGATCACCTTGCGGACGTTTCCGACGATCTCGAGCGCCTTGCGCGCGGCGATCGTCCCCATCGAGACGTGGTCTTCCTGGTTCGCCGAGGAGGGAATCGAGTCGACCGACGCGGGATGCGCGAGGACCTTGTTCTCGCTGACGAGCGCGGCGGCCGAGTACTGGACGATCATGAACCCCGAATTGACGCCGCTGTGGGCGGCGAGGAAGGGCGGAAGCCCCTCCGACAGCTGCGGATTGACGAGACGTTCGATGCGGCGCTCGGAGATGTTCGCAAGTTCGGCCGCGGCGATGCCGAGATAGTCGAAGGCGAGGGCGAGCGGCTGGCCGTGGAAGTTGCCCGCGGACACCGCCTCGTCCGTATCCGGGAAGACGATCGGATTGTCGGTGACGGCGTTCATCTCCGCCTCGACGATGCCCCGGATGTAGCGGAAGGCGCCGAGGCTCGCACCGTGTACCTGCGGCGAGCAGCGGAGCGAATAGGCGTCCTGGATCCGGCGTTCGCCGGGCTTGGTCACATAGGTGCTGCCCGCGAGGTTTCCCAGGATGCGGCGGGCGGCGTCCATCTGTCCGTGCTGGCCGCGGAGCGCATGGACGCGCGGATCGAAGGCGGCGGTGATACCGCCGAGGGCTTCATAGGTGAGGGCGACGGCGAGGTCCGCCTGCCGCGCGATCCGAAGCGCATCATAGAGCGCGAGCGCGCCGATCGAGGTCATCGCCTGGGTGCCGTTGATGAGCGAGAGGCCTTCCTTCGCTTCCAGGCCGAGAAGCGGCTTGACGCCTTCCTGGCGCATGCCCTGCGCCGCCGGCAGGCGGATGCCGCCGACGATGACTTCGCCGAGGCCGATCAGCGGCAGGCACATCTGTGAAAGCGGGGCGAGGTCGCCGGAAGCGCCGAGCGAGCCCTTTTCATAGACGACGGGGGTGACGAGCGCGTTCAGCATCTCGACGAGTTTCAAGACGGTTTCCGGGCGGACGCCGGAATGGCCTTTGATCAGGGCGTTGACCCGAAGCAGCATCATCCCGCGGACCGCCTCGACGGAAAGCGGGTTTCCGACGCCGCAGGCGTGGCTCATCAGAAGGTTCTTTTGCAGCAGCGCGACGTCCTGCTTGCCGATGCGAACGTCCGAGAGCTTTCCGAATCCCGTGTTGATGCCGTAGATCGGGGCGTCGCCCGCGGCTTTTTCTTCCACGAACGATCGCGCGAGCGTCGTTTCCAACATGCTTTCGGGCTGAATCCCAACGATTTCGCCGAAACGTGCGACGCGAATGAATCCTTCTAAATCCAGGCTTTTTCCATCAATCATGACCATAGATCCACCTCGGGCGCATGCATTTTTTATCGATGTTAACGCTTTCTTTCCCAAAACAATGATACCACCAAAGCCAACCGACCACAAGCGAAATCGCGCGCGGGCGCGAAACGCCGCGCGATCGAAAAACCCGGCTTCCCGGAAGGGGAAAACCCGCGGAGCGCCTTGACAAGCGCTCCTTTTCAAGGGTATACTGTTTTTATCCAGTCATGACGCAAGGACGTGAGACCATGTTATTTGAAGCCAAGTACGCGAACGCGGACGTCGATCTGTTGTACGATGCCGTCCTCTCCCTGAAAACCAGGGAAGAATGCTATCGTTTTTTCGACGACCTCTGCACGATCAAGGAAATCCAGGATATGGCGTCCCGGCTGAAGGTCGCCTGTCTTCTGCACGCGAAGGTGTCTTCCCAGATCATCCAGACCCAGGTCGCCGCGTCAACCTCGACGATCGGCCGGGTGAACCGGTCGCTGCGCTACGGCGCGGAAGGGTATGACATCGTCTTCGACCGCATCAAGAAACCGACGGTACGCCCCTGAGCGTACCTTTTTTTATGCTTTGATAGATGGGATGCGCTTCACGAGATGCGCGCGAAAAAGGATCGTGTTGATCGCGCTCGCGAGGATCGCAATGCCGGCCAAGATCAGCGACACCGTCCGTTTCATGCCTTCATCGACCGGATAGCCGAATACGACGGCGCCGAGCGCATAGCCGAGGATGGGAAGAAACAACGCGAGCAGCAGGTAGGTCCGTTGATAAAACGGCTTGACCGCCAGACCCGCTTTCGCGAACCGTTTCCGCAGGACGATGAACAGCACGATGCCGCCGTGCATCACAAGCAAGACGAAGAGAAAAAGCGGAAAATCGACGAACTGCAGCAGCGTGATGCTTCCGAAGGTCACGATTTCGGCGAGGATGAAGAGCAGAAATTCCTTCCGGAGCGGTTCAGTCACGGGCGGGTTCACCGATCGCCGGCGCGATCGGAAGATGCCAGCCGGCCGCCTCTTCTTCCGGGGTGAACCCGGTGACGAGCCGACAGGCGACACGGTGTCCCGGTTCGACTTCGAACAGACTCACCGGATGGTCGGCGCAGCCCTTCATCGCAAACGGGCAACGCTGCCAGAACCGGCATCCCGCCGGCGGATTGATCGGACTCGGGATGTCGCCTTGCAGGATGATCCGCTCGCGGTGATGGTCGAGGTCGACATCAAGCACGGCCGACATGAGGGCTTTGGTATAAGGGTGGAGCGGATTCTTGTAGATCGCTTCGGTCGTCCCGGATTCCATCACGTTGCCGAGATACATCACGATCATCCGGTCGCAGACGTTCTTGACGACGGCGAGATTATGGGAGATGAACACATAGGTGATATGCAGCTTCTTCTGCAGGTCCATGAGCAGATTCAGGATCTGCGCGTGGACGGAAACGTCGAGCGCGGATACCGGTTCGTCGCAGACGAGGAAATCCGGATCGAGGATGATGGCGCGCGCGATTCCGATCCGCTGGCGCTGGCCGCCCGAGAAATCGGACGGGTAGCGGTACAGATCCTTGTCCGACAGGCCGACCATCTGGAGCAGTTCGACAACGCGGGCCTTCATTTCGTCTTCGGACGCACCGCCGCGGATCTTGAGCGGCTCGGAGACGATCTGGAACACGTTGAAGCGCGGATTGAGCGCCGAGTACGGGTCTTGGAAAATCATCTGCATGCTTCTGCGGATTTCCTTGAACTCGCTTCGGCCGAGGGCGAAGAGATCCTTCCCCTTGAACATCACGTGGCCCGACGTCGGTCGGACCATGCCGACCATCGCGTTGCCGAGCGTGCTCTTCCCGCAGCCGGACTCGCCGACGATCCCGAACGTTTCGCCCTTCTTGATCTCGACGGTGACGTGGGAGACGGCCTGGATCCATTTCTTCTTCGCAAACGGCAATCCGCCCTTCACCGGGAAGTGAACGCA
>Ga0154580_150_pt4 | contig 50617 bp, 50 predicted proteins | sample RifGroF2_FD_116009 | JGI IMG/M metagenome (GOLD analysis project Ga0154580, IMG submission 116009) | Tenericutes bacterium GWF2_57_13
AAACCGTAGAGCCAGACGAGCGCGGCTTCCTTCTGGCGGTTCTCGAGAATCGCTTCGCGGATGCCCTGTTTCAGGTCCTTGTTCAGTTTGGGGATCTTGTCGAGGGCGGAGATGTCCTGGGCGATCGCATCGAGCGCGCCGAGACCGAGGGCCTCGACGATCCGCTGTGCGGTCTTCGGGCCGACGCCTTTGATCAGCCCGCTGGAAAGATAATCGATGAGGCCGGCCTTGGTGTTGTCGATGATCCGTTCGAAGCGTTCGGCCGCATACTGCGTGCCGAAACGCGGATGGCTCGTGACCTTCCCGTAGAAGCGGTATTTGACCTGGGTTTCCAGCCGAGGAAAAAACCCACAGATCACGATCGTGGGTTCGTAGTACGCGAGGCTCTTCTCCGAGGTGTCCGTCAGTTCGACCTTGATCACGGAATAGGAATTCTCCTCGTTAAAAAACAGGTACTGCTTGATGATACCCTCGACGTGTTCCATGGGTTGTTCCTTTCGGGTGGCGGTGTTACTTGGCCATGAAGGCCTCGATGTCCTTGATTTCCTTCAGGATTCCGGCGGAGAGGTTCTTCCGGCCGGTCTCGGTCACGAGGACATTGTCCTCGATGCGGATTCCGATCGCTTCCGCTTCGACGTAGCAGCCGGGTTCGATCGTGATGACGGCGCCGGGCTTGAGGGGTTCGAGATAGGTGCCGACGTCGTGGACGTCGAGACCGAGGAAGTGGCTGACATTGTGGTAATAGTGTTTCCCGACGTCTTCGGCGGTGTCAATCAGTCCGAGCTTGACCATCGCGGCGGCGAGCAGGTCCTTGGCATACTTGTTCAGATCCGCCATCAGGATGCCGGGCTTGACGAACGCGATCGCTTTCTTGTTCACGTCGAGAACGAGCTGATACAGCTGTTTCTGACGGTCCGTGAAGCGGCCCGAGATCGGGAAGGTGCGGGTGATGTCGGAGGCATAGGGGCCGGCGAGGGCGCCCGTGTCCATCAAGACGAGCGCATCGTCGGGGACGTCCTTGTCGTTGTCCTCGTAATGCAGGACGGCGGCGTTCTTGCCGGAGGCGACGATCGAGTTGAAGGAGACGCCTTCGGAGCCGTGCTGCCGGAGCATGAATTCGAAATAGCCGGCGAGTTCGCGTTCGTTCTGGCCGGGTTTTGCGTGTTTCATGACCGCCTCGATCGCATAGCGCGAATGGCCGATCGCGGTTTCGATCGCGGCGACTTCCTCGGGATCCTTTAGAAGCCGCATGCCGTCCAATAGTTCGTTTGCGTCATGCAGGATGATCTCGGGATACAGATCGACGACGAACCGGGATTTCGCGAGCGCGACGGCTTCGAAATCCGCCTTGGGGCGGAACAGGTCGAGATAGAGATGGCCGGGTTTCTGGACCAAGGCGCGGCGGTTGTTGGACAGCGACGTCGCGATGAATTCACGGAACTCGGTCAGGTAGCGGACGTTTTTCACGTCGAGCCCGGAAGCGGCGGCGGCTTCTTCCTTCGACATCCGGCGCCCGAGCCACTTGTTGATATAGTCGTTCGTCTCCTCGATGAAGAGCAGTTCGAAGGTGCGGCCCTGGTCCTTGAGGAGCACGAGGTTCATGTTCGGCTTGGGTAGACCGGTCAGATAATAGAAGTTGCGGTTCGTTTCATAGGCGTAGTACTGGTCGGCCGTCTTGTGGGGTGCTTCGCCGGCGTAGAAGAGCGCGACGGAACGATCGGCCATTTGTTCAATCAAGCGCGCACGATGGCGCTGGAATACGGTTTGATCCATGGTTCCACCTCTGTTTCTATAAAAACATTATATCATGCGAAGCGCGCGAAGGAAAAAAAAAAGCACAAGCTGCGTGCTTTTTCAATCATTGAAATTGAGGAAGATGTTCCCGTTGGAAGTATCGAGGTCGATCGTATCGGAGAGCGTCGTGTTGTAATGCCCGTCGTTGCGCTCGTCGCCGTCGATGTACATCGAGCCGTTGGAGGTTTCCATGAGGATCCGGTAGTCCGCGTAACTGCCGACGAACGTGACTTCGATGCGACCGTTCGAGGTGTCGACTTCAAGGTCCGACGTTGCGATTCCGGTGACGAGGACGGGGCCGTTGGAGGTCTTGAGGATGACGTCTCCTTGGGCGACGAGGCCGTCGACGGTGATCCGGCCGTTGGAGGTGCGGAGGTTGACGTTCCCCCCCGCGGTGACGTTTGAGACGTTGAAAGCACCGTTGGAAGAGATGATCGAAATCGCTCCGGACACGGCCAGGTCGGCGAGAGTGATGTCTCCGTTGGACGTGTTGGCGGAAATCGTCGTGAGTTCGTCAAGGTTGTCGATGTCGATTGAACCGTTGAAAGTCGACATGTCAAGCGAGAACGCCACGTCCACCGGAAGATACACGGTGCAGTCGAATAATTCGGGATTGAACCACTGAAGCCAGTTCCAGTTGAACAAGCGAATCTGCCAGTCGACTTCTTCTTCGAATGCGAGCGCGGTGGCGGTTTCGGTGACGACGACCGGATCTTCTTCGGTGACGTAGTAGACGATCCGGATCTGCGCCGTGTCGGAAGGCAAAACTTCGATGTTCTTGTTGGCGAAGGACAGGGTGAGGGTGTCGATCGTGCCGACGTCGTAGGTTTCGTCGACGAGGATGTAATCTTCCGCGGTGAGGTTTCCGAAGGCGCCGGTGCCGCCGGCGACGAGTCCGGCGATCACGAGTCCGAGACCGACGAGGAAGAGGATGAAGGTGATGCGTCCAAGAACTTTCATTTGTTTTCTCCTATTTTTTTAATTAGTTTGTCGGCGAACTCGAGGCTCTTTTCAATAAAGGCCTTCGCCGTTTTGAAGATCCATTTGAAGCACCAGACGCCGCCGAGGAAGAGGCTGCCGCCGAGCACCATGCCGCCGGCGTACATCACCTGCGTCGCGATCGTCGGATCGGCGACGGAGTCGCGGATGAAACCGACCGCCGCGGCGAACACGAGCGAGATGCCGGAGACGCAGAACCCGAAGGCGATCGATCCGACCGTGATGACGAAGAAGCCGTAGATCGCATAGCCGATGACGCGGGCGGTGATGTCGAAGACCTTGCGGAGCTGGAAATCCTTCTTGTCCTTGACGTTGGTCACGAAGCTGCCGTCCTTGCGGATCGTCCGGACGATCGTCTCGACGCTGCCGAGACGGTTGATGAAGGCTTCTTCGGTGTCGCCCGAATCGCGGGCGTCCATGATCAGTTCTTCATAGTAATGGACGATTTCCTTTTTTTCCTGGTCGGAAAAACCGGAAAGCGCCTTATCGAGTTTGTAAAGAAATTCGTACTTGTTCATGAACGTCCCCCCTCGGACAGAATGTAATCATAAATCTTCTTCGTTTCTTCGAAATCGGTCCGGCACTCGCGCAGTTTCGCGTTGCCGGCCGGCGTGATCCTGTAGTAGCGGCGGAGTCGGGAATTGAACTCCTCGGTGTAGGTGACGACGAATTCCTGCTGCTCGAGCCGCTTCAGGATCGGGTAGAGCGTCGATTCGGAGATGTCGATGATCCCCGACACGTCCTGGATGATTTTGTAGCCGTACGATGCGGCGCTCTTGAGCGACGCGAGAACCAACAGTTCGAGAAACCCCTTTTTCAATTGGGCATCCAATGTAATACCCCCTTACACATAATACTATACATTGCATAGCATCGTTTGTCAACACCTGTTTTCAACTTTTTTGCAAAAAAAAATCCCGCGTCGGAAACGCGGGAAATCATCATGAAGCAGGGGGTGTTTCGCGTTTGGCGAGGATTTTCTTCCGAACCCAGCCGATCAGGAAGATCACGACGTACACGAGCAAGACCCAGAGCAAGTTGAGCGGATGTTCCTGAAGATTGAAAAGCGAGCCGAGGAACACGATCATCAGGATGATGAGGATGCGCGATATCCCCGTCAGAAACACATACCGCTTGACGCTGATCTTCGTGAAGGACAGCACGTAGTTCATGATCGAACTCGGCAACAACGGATTCGCCATGAGGGCGAGGATCGGCACGGTATTGCCGGTCGCGGCGGTTTCGCGGAACTTCCGGCCGAAGTTGCTCGCCTCGATCTTCTTGGCGACTTTCGGTCCGACCGTCCGGCGCAGGAGGAGGAAGATCCCGAACATCCCGAGGAACGAACCGAGGATCGAAAGCACGATCGTCATCGCGGTTCCCCAAACGGCACCGTAGGCCGCGGTCAAGACGACGAGGTTCGCGCTCACGAGCGCGGTTAGAGGCAAGGAGGGCAGAATCGCCTCGACGATCGGCAGAATGAAGGCGGCGATCGGGGCGATCCAGGCGTTTTCCGCGAGGAAGACGCGGTATGATTCGATGAATTCGTTCAGAAACGCCATGGCGCGCCTCCTTTCTTGAATAAAAGAGGCATCCTGATGGATGCCCCTCTTGGTGCGTTCTCTTAAAGCAGCTGGGCGAAGTGCTTGAGGGTACGGATCATCTGCTGGGTATAGGACATTTCGTTGTCATACCAGGACATGACCTTGACCAACTGTTTGCCTTCGACTTCCATGACGGCCGTGCAGGAGGCGTCGAACATCGTGCCTTGCGTGATGCCGATGACGTCGGAGGAGACGATCGGGTCTTCCGTGTAGCCGACGGTGTCGGATTGCGCGGCCTTGACGGCGGCATTGATTTCGGCGACGGTGACGGGCTTCTTCAGTTCGAGGACGAGGTCGACGATCGAGCCGGTGATGACCGGAACGCGGAGCGCGATGCCGTCCATTCTGCCCTTGAGTTGCGGTAAAACGAGCGAAACGGCCTTGGCGGCGCCGGTGGTGGAGGGAACGATATTGGCGGCGGCGGAACGTCCGCGGCGGCTGGCGATGCCGGCCTTATGCGGTCCGTCGAGGGTGATCTGGTCGTTGGTGTAGGCGTGGACGGTGGTCATGAAGCCCTTCACGATGCCGAAGTTGTCATCGAGGATCTTGGCGATCGGGGCGAGACAGTTCGTGGTGCAGGAGGCTGCGGAAAGGATCGTTTCCGAGCCGGTCAGCGTGTTTTCATTGACGCCGAAGACGATCGTCGGGATGTCCTTCTCCTTGGCGGGAGCGGAAAGCACGACGCGTTTTGCACCGGCCTGGAGATGGAGGGCCGCTTTATCACGCGACGTGAACAGCCCCGTGCATTCCAAAACCACATCGACGTTATACTGGGCCCACGGCAGAAGCTGCGGTTCCTTGATCGCGAAGACGGGAATCTTGACGCCTTCGACGACGAGGTCGGTGCCGGCGAACGAGACGGCTTTGCCATAACGTCCCTGGGCGGTGTCATACTTGAGAAGATAGGCCAATTGCTCGGCATCGGTCAAATCGTTGATGGCGACGACTTCAAAATCCGGGTTTCCGAACATGACGCGGAACGCCAGACGTCCGATTCTGCCAAAACCGTTGATTGCGACTCTTACAGACATGCTAAATTCCTCCTATGGATGAATGCTTGCTTAATCATCGTCTCTATTTTACAATGTTTAGCCACATTTTACAACACAATGCGCCCGATAAAACGCTTTCAGAAGAAGCGATCGAATACAATGAAAAAAGACGGTTCGCACCGTCAAAGATATGTCTTTTTCACTCTAAAACCGCATTGACCCTGAATCGACGGCGGTATTCCACCATGAAGCGATGGGAAATGAAAACCCGGAATCAAGAAATTCCGGGAAGCTGAAGCGAGATGATATAGTATAGAAACGACAGGATGATGGGAACTTGCATGAGCGCGGCGATTTTCAACCATTGACTTGTCGGCTTACCCACGACTTTTCGAGCTTTTGCCCAGTGAACCGTCGTCATGCTCCAAGTCATCATCGCGGCAACCGCCATGACGGCAATTGATAAGGTCGAAGGCAGAATCGGCGCATTCGCGAACGCGAGTGCTGTGGCAATGATTCCATAGAGGATCGGGGTGACCATGAATGATAGATAAAAAACCGTAATCGTGTTGGTCTTGTTTGAGTTCTGCATGTGGATACCCTCCCTGATGGTCGTTCCGTCGAATATCATGTCAATGCCTTGACCGTCGACAAAAAAACATGGCAATTCATGAACAAGTCCCTTTGGGAACCCGACTGAATTGCCAGACGTTGCGTTGATTAGTGTGCGCCGGCCTTTTTCATCGTGCTCATGCACTCGCGCAGGCTGTTCTTGTATTCGCAGTTTTCCGCGCAGTTTTCGCAGAAGACCGTCTGACGCAGACGCGCCGGGATGAAGGCGCGGATCTCGTCTTCATTGTACCCCGTCTGCATGATCTTGTCGTTGACGATGATCGGACGCTTGAGGATCGTCGGGTTGTCGATGATGAAGTCGGCGAGCTCGCCGAACCGCATCTCCTCGGTGTCCATGTTCGAATCCTTGAAGATCTTCGAACGCGTCGAGATGATGTCCTCGAAGCCGTTTTCCGTGAATTTGAGCATGTTGATGATATCGTCGCGGGTGAGACGGATCCCGACGATGTTCTTTTCCTTGTATGCAATCCGGTTCTCGTCCAGCCAACGTTTCGCCTTGCGGCAGGAAGAGCAGCTAGAACTCGTATAGAGTGTGATCATATGCGTACCTCGCATCCATTTTCATCTATTATACCACGCACGCGATTTTCGATAAACCACTTTTTTCTGAATGATGTTATAATATGAAAGAATGATGAACATCACATCAAAATCCAAATAATAGGAGAACACCGCCATGAAATGGGATCTGTCCTACCTCTTCGCCACCCAGGCCGCCTTCGAGAAGGCCTACAAGCAGTCGCTTGTCATCATCAAGAAACTCGGCACCTACAAAGGAAAACTATCCGACGAAGTCCTCTTCCGGGAGTACTTTCTCTTGCAGATCGACCTGAACAAGGTCGGACTGCGCGTCTACCAGTACGCGTCGCTTTTGAGCGACCTCAACAAAAAAGACCTCGAAAACGCGAAACAACTCCAGAAAGTCCAGATCGCCTTCGCCCAACTCGGGGAAAACTGCTCCTTCGAGGAACCCGAACTGCTCGCCCTCGGCAAGGACGTCGTCCTCGGGATGGTCGCGAAGTTCCCCGAGATCGCCGAATTCAAATTCAATTTCGAGAAGTTGTTCCGCCGTCAGGAACACGTCCTCGACGATGCCTCGGAAGCGCTCCTCGCCAATTTCAACCGCCTCGCCCAGTCCGGACGCGAACTGTATAGCTCGCTCTCGGTCGCCGACATCCAAAACGGCGACGTCATGCTCGACAGCGGCGAGATCGTCACGATCACCAATTCGAACTACCGCGCCTTCATCGCCAAGAGCAACAGCCCGAAGGAACGCCAGGACATCTTCGAATCGGTCTACTCCTACTTCGATGTCCACAAGAACACCTACTCCTCCATCTACAAGACCGTGCTCGAGGCCGACAACGCCTACCGCAAGGCCCGCAAGTACGGGACGGCGCTGGAAAGCAAGCTCTTCAACGACGCGATCCCGGTCGCCGTCTACCATAGCCTCGCGGCGGTCGCCAAAGAAACCGTCGCGCCGATCAAGAAATACCTCGAACTCCGCAAGCAGGCCCTCGGCCTCGAGGTGTACCACACCTACGACCGGTTCCTCGACCTCGTCAAGACCGACAAGGAATACGAATTCGACGAAGCCAAGAGTCTCTTCTTCGCCTCGATCGAGAAGTTCCCCGCCGACTTTCAGAAGAAAGCCCACAGCGTCCTCGCCGACGGCTTCGTCGACGTCTACGAACAGGAAGGCAAGCGCACCGGCGCCTATTCCTCCTCGATGCCGGATCTCCATCCGTTCATCCTCCTGAACTATTCGAAAACCCTCGCCGACGTCTTCACCGTCGCCCACGAGGCGGGCCACTCGATCCATTCGATGTATGCCGCCGAAGGCCAGCCGGCGACCCTCCAGGACTACACGATCTTCGTCGCCGAGGTCGCTTCGACCTTCAACGAGCACAACCTGCTCGATTACTTCATCAAGGAGTCGAAAGCCTCGAAGAACGAAAAGATCGCACTTCTGCAGCGCGCGATCGACGACATCCTCTCGACCTTCTACCGCCAGACCCTCTTCGCCTGCTACGAACTCGAGGCCCATCGTTTGATCGAAGCCGGCGAACCGATCACTTCCGACACCCTGTCGAAGATCATGATCGACCTCTACCGCGATTTCTACGACCTCGACATCTCCCAGGAAAATCTGAAGCCGTTCGTCTGGGCGTACATCCCGCACCTCTTCTACACGCCGTTTTACGTCTACCAGTACGCGACGTCCTTCGCCGCCTCGCTCAAACTCTACGAAAACGTCAAGGAAGGCAAGAAAGGCGCGTTTGCGAAATACATCGGCCTGCTTCAGTCCGGCGGCAGCGCATTCCCCGTCGACCAGCTCAAGAAGGCCGGCGTCGACCTCACCAAGAAAGACGCCTTCCGCGCCGTGTCCAACCGGCTTTCGGAACTCGTCGACCAGTTGGCTCTTGAACTTGCCGCATAATGGTGTTATAATGCTTTCATAAAACAAAGCTTTGAACCGGAATAGTACCATGGATGTCCGTCCAAGCGAGCCCGGGGTCGGTGCGACCGGGTGACGGCTCCGTGCGAATGGACCGGCGAGCGACGCCAATCCCGTCCGCCGACCGCGTTAAAGGTCCCAAGCGCCGGTTCTTCATGGACCGGAATCAAGGTGGTACCGCGTCTTCGACGTCCTTCCGTACGGAGGGACGTTTTTATTTTTTCAGGAGGTATGACATGAAACGGATTCTATCAGGCATCAAACCGAGCGGCACGCTCACCCTCGGCAACTACATCGGCGCGATTTCGAAGTTCGTCGAACTCCAGAAGAAGCGTCCCGAGGACGAATTCTATCTTTTCGTCGCCGACCTGCACGCCATCACCATCCCGCAGGAGACGGCGCTTTTGCGCAAGCGCACCCGCGACGTCGCGGCGATGTACCTCGCCGCCGGCATCGATCCGGAACGCACCGTCCTCTTCATCCAGTCGGAAATCAAGGAGCACGCCGAACTCGGCTACCTGTTGCAGTGTTTCACCTACATCGGCGAACTCGAACGCATGACGCAGTTCAAGGACAAGTCGAAGAAGGGCGAAACCGGGCTCTCCTCGGCGTTCTTCTCCTACCCCGCCCTGATGGCCGCGGACATCATCCTCTACGACGCGGACTACGTTCCCGTCGGCGAGGACCAGAAACAGCACCTCGAGTTGACGCGTGACATCGCCGCCCGTTTCAACAACCGCTTCGGCGCCTTCTTCACGGTTCCCGAACCGCTCATCCCGGAAGTCGGCGCGCGCATCATGGACCTCCAGGATCCGACCAAGAAGATGTCCAAGTCGGAGGACTCCGACAAGGGCTGCATCACGCTCTACGACGACCGCGCGACGATCATGAAGAAAATCCGGTCGGCCGTCACCGATTCAGTCGGGATCGTCCGCTTCGATCCAGAGAACCAGCCCGGACTCGCCAACCTGATCACGATCTACGCCGCGCTTTCCGGTCTTTCGCCTGCGGAGGTCGTATCGAAATTCCCCGGCCCCGGCTACGCCCCGTTCAAGGATGCCTGCGCCGACCTCGTCGCCGACGCGATTGGAACACTGCAGAAACGCTATGAGGATGTCATTTCCTCGGGCACGCTCGACGCGATCCTCGACCGCGGCCGCGACGTCGCCGGCAAGGTCGCCTTCAAAAAACTCGAGAAGGCGAAGCAGAAAATCGGCCTCGGCCGCAAGCGCTAAACAAAAAGGACTCGGAATCGTTCCGGGTCCTTCGTTTTTCAGAGATTCGAGTTGATGTCTTCGATCGCGCCGGCGATCGCGAGGATCGCGGCTTCCTCGTCGACGCCTTCGGCGGCGACCTTGAACGGGGTCTTCGCGGGGATTCCCTGCGACATCACGCCCATGATCGACTTCATGTTGACGGCGTTTCCGCGGTAGGTCAGGGTGATGCGGGATTTGAACGTGTTCGCCTTCGCGACCAGGACGGTCGCCGGGCGCGCGTGCATCCCATACGGATAATGGATCGAGAATGTGGCTTCCTTCATGGACTAGTCCTTTCCTTGGAACGGGGCGACGAGGTTTTCGACGTCAAACGGGAAGAGCGCCTTGACGGTCGTCCCGGCGACGAAGATGCCGGTCGCGCCGAGTTCCTGGACGCCGGTCAGATCGGCCTTCTTCAAATCGATGAGGGTGAACGCGGCGCGTCCCCCTTCGGAGGACGCCTTCCTGATGTTGCCGGGGCCGCCGAGCAGGGCGACGATCCGTTGTATGCGTTCCTCGGGGATCGGGGCCGGGCGTTTCTTTCTTTTCGCGAACGCAAGCGTCAGAAGGACGCTCAAGACGATGAAACCGAACACGATGCCGCCGATGATGTAGATCCATTCGCTCATGATGATCATCCTTCCGTCGGACCAAAGACGGGATCCGACTCCCGCGATTCTTTTTTACCATAGCCGGAACGCGCGCGAAAGATGAATAAATATTCACCTCGCCGCCGACGCCCCCTTGTCAAACCGGGACGAATCGTTTATAATGAAATCGATCTTGATTGGGGGATTACCATGAAAACAGTCATCGAAGCCATCATCGAAATCCCGATGGGGACGCAGAACAAGTACGAAGTCGACAAGAAACGCAACCGCATCAAGCTCAACCGCGTGATGTATTCGAAGATGACCTATCCGGCCGAATACGGCTTCATCGAGGAAACGCTCGCCGACGACGGCGACCCGCTCGACATCCTCGTGCTCGCCACGACGCACACCTTTCCGGGCTGCATCGTCGACGCCCGCGTCGTCGGCTACCTCGACATGTGGGACGGCGGACAACATGACGAGAAGATCATCGCCGTGGTCGACGCCGACCCCCGCTTCGACCATATCGAAGACCTCCGCGACATCCAGGATCTGCAGCTCCGGGAGATCAAGCTCTTCTTCCGCACCTACAAGGAACTGTTGCCGGGACACGACGTCGTCGTCAAGGACTACTACGACAAGGAACACGCCGTCGCCCTCCTCGACAAATACGAAATCGCCTATCGCGAAGCCAAGAAAAGACATTGATCCGAAAGCGCGCCGTCCGGCGCGCTTTTCTTATGCGCGGTAGACGACTTCGCCGTTACAGACGACGCAAACGGTCTTCGTCAGATAATGGAGCGGATGACCGTCCCAGACGACGAGGTCGGCGTCCTTTCCGACTTCGATCGACCCGACGCGGGCGTCGACGCCGATGATCTTCGCGGCTTCGATCGTGACGGCGCGGAACGCCGACAGTTCGTCGAGCCCTTCGCGGACGAACAGCCCGACCTGGGTGAGGGCGTTGGCCAGCGAGATGACCGGATGATCCGTCATGATCGCGAAGGCGATGCCCTCGTCATGGAGGATCTTCGCGGCCTTGAAGGTCTTGTTTCTCAGTTCATACTTCGTTTTCGTGCCGAGCGTCGGACCGATGATGACCTTTTGGTTGTGCTTCTTCAGATAGCTTGCGATCAAATGGCCTTCGGTCGCATGCTCGATCGTCGCCGCAAGACCGAACTCCTCGATGATCCGGATCGCGGTCACGATGTCGTCCTGCTGGTGGGCATGGATCTTCACCGGAAGACCTTCGAAGACGCGCGACAGGGCGTCCCACTTCATGTTGTATTCGGGTTTCGCGGTATTCGGCTCGGTTTTGACGTCGCGCTCGTATTTTTCCTTCTTCGCCTTGTAGTCGCGCGCCTTGATGAGCGCGTCGCGCATCAGCGCGGCCGAGCCCATGCGGGTCGTCGGCGTCTGGCTCTTGCCGTTGTAGACGCGCTTCGGATTCTCGCCGAGGGCCATCTTCATCGCCGATTCGGGCACGACGATCATGTCGTCGATCGTCGTGCCGTGGGTCTTGAGGACGCAGAAGGTGCCGCCGATGACGTTGCCCGAGCCGGGGCCGGTCGAGACGGTCGTGACGCCCGCCTCGAGCGCATCGCGGAAGGCGACGTCCTGCGGCTTGATGGCGTCGATCGCGCGCAGTTCGGGGAAAATCGGATTGGTCATTTCGTTGCCGTCGGCGCCTTCGAAGCCGATCGCTTCTTCAAACAGCCCGATATGGCAGTGGGCGTCGACGATGCCGGGGGTGACGAAGCGGCCGGCGGCGTCGATGACTTCGGCGTCCGGGACGTTGATCGTTCCCGCATCGCCGACGGAAACGATTTTCGTGCCGTCGAGGAGGATGTCGGAAAAAACATAGTTGCGGGTTGCCATGCCGATGAGGTTGGCGTTCTTGATCAGGATCATGCGTGTTCTCCCTTCGATTGTTTGGAGCCGTGGATGACCACGCCGGCGAGCACGACGACTCCCGAAAGGAGGGCGTTTTCGTCGACGTTGAAACGCGGGTGATGCAGGCTGTAGCCGTCGGTTTCATCATGGTGCGTACCGAGCCAGGCGATGCAGCCGGGCTTGTGACGGATGTATTTCGAGAAGTCCTCGGCGCCCATCGACGCCTTCGAAATCGGGATGAAGCGGTCTTTTCCGAGCAGGCATTCGGTGACACCCTGGAAATCGGCGGCGGCTAGCGGCGCGTTGATCGTGGCATCGTAGCCGTAGGTGAACTTGTAGTCGTAGGTCCCGCCGCGCATCGCGGTGATGCCTTTGACGACGTCTTCGATGCCTCTTTTCAAAAGGGTGCGGGTCGCGTCGTTGAAGGTGCGGACGGTGCCTTCGAGGAAGGCCGTTTCGGGGATGATGTTGTGGGTCGTCCCGGCGTGCACCTGGGAAATCGTGACGACCGCGTTTTCGGTCGGATCGAGATTCCGTGCGACGAGCGCCTGGAGCGCGGTGATGACTTCCGCCTGCATCAACACGGGGTCGACGGAAAGATGCGGATAGGCGGCGTGCGCGCCTTTGCCGTAGAGGGTGATCTGGACCGTGTCGGCGGCGGCGAGCGCCTCGCCGGTCTTGATCGCGATCGTCCCCGAAGGGAACGCGGGGCTCACGTGCAGCGCGTAGAAGCACGCGACGTCATCGACGAGGCCGGAGGCGACGATGCCTTCGGCGCCGCCGGGCGAGGGCCCTTCCTCGGCTTCCTGGAAAATCAGTTTGACGGTCCCGTGCCACAGGTTCGGATGATCCTTCAGAAATTTCGCCGCCGTCAGAAGCATCGCCGTGTGGGCGTCATGGCCGCAGGCGTGCATCCGGCCGGGGACGCGGGAACGATACGTGAGGTCCGGATTCGCTTCAGTGAGCGGCAGCGCATCCATGTCGGCGCGCAGGCCGACGATCGGACCGGCGCCGTTTTCGAGGATCCCGAGCAGCGAATTCTTCCCGACGTGGGCGATCGTGCGGATGCCCATTTCGCGCAGGCGGGCAAAGACGAAGTCGTGCGTCTGCACGACGTCGAAGCCGCACTCGGGGTGCATGTGGAGGCTTCGGCGCGTTTCGATCAGAAACGGTTCGTACGGTTTGAAATCGGTGTAGTTTGGCATGGGTTCATCTCCTGTCATAGATGTAACGGATCGTCACGCCGCGTTGTCGGGCGTGATCGATGATTTGTGAACGAAGATCGTGATACCAAGTCTTGTCGCCTTTTTCGAAGATGTCCTTGTACAGCGGCAAAAGGTCCGGTCTGCGGGCCAGGACATGGCGGAAGACGGCGAGTTTGTTCTCGGGATTCTTGAGATTCAGGGTGTCGAACATCATGTAATCGACATACGGCGCGCAGGCGTCGATGATCATAAGCGGATCGGAGATGCCGGGCAGGATCGGGGCGACGAAGACGTGGGTCGCAATCCCCGCTTCCTTGAGCGTCTTGATGGCCGCGATCCGTTCCGTCGGCCGGCTCGCGCCGGGCTCGAAGAAGGATGCCGCCTCGTCGCACATCGACATCGAAAAGCCGACTTCGACGCTTTGCATTTGTTTCAGGATGTCGAGATCACGGACGACGAGCGCGGATTTGGTCAAAATCGAAATGCGCAGAGCGCTTTCCTTGATCGCATCGAGAATCGCACGCGTCAGCCGTTCGTCGCCTTCGAGGGGTTGATAGCTGTCGGTCGCGGAACTGAAGAAGAGCGATTTGGATCCGGTGTTTTTGGGGATGTCGAAATGCGGATAGCGTTTGATGTCGACGTAGGAACCCCAAGACGCAGGTCGCTCCGGCTGGTCGCCGAACGGTTTGGCATAGCAGTAGATGCACCCATGACCGCAGCCGACATAGGGATTGCAGGTGAAGTCGTACCCGGCAATCCGCGTCGGCGTCATGAAGTGCCTGGCCTCAATCCGCCGGATGTCCGGCATCGCCGGTTTTCGCTCCGAGTTTGACGATCATGAGGGATGCGAACAGACCGCCGGCGAGCGTCAGGACACCGAAGAGGACGTCCCACGGGCGGGCGGACAGATAGCCGAAGACATCCATGTAGACGGGGGTCTGTTCGAGGAAGGCATCGGCGGAACCCGGGTCGCGGATCCACAAAAGCAGGAAGGCCGCCGAGGCGACGACGAAGCCGACGATCGCAAGATAGCTCTGGACCGGGAAGCGTTTGAGCAAACGCTCGAGGACGCGCGACATCAGGATCACGCCGGCGCCGGCGCCGATCGCGAACGGGATCATCACGACGACGTTGTAGCCGAGCATCGACAGATCGGTGAGGTTGCCGGCGACGTTGGAGACGATCGCCGTATAATAGCCGAGAATCAATAAAAGCGCCGAACCGGAAACGCCGGGAACGATCATCGTCATCGCCGAGACGGCGCCGAGGCCGATCAACAGCGGATAGGTCGAAACCGCGGAAAGATCGAAGTAATCGATCCCACTGTGTCCGGAAAGCACCTGGAAGACCGCCAGGACGAGGATGAACAGGACCGCGCCGACGGCGGAGAACCATCCCGAGGACGTGATCTTTTTCCCCTTCAGGTTGTTTTTGATCAGGCTCGGAACGCCGCCGAGGGTCATCCCGATGAAGAACAGGATCGTCACGAACGAATTCGCTCTCAGCGCGAGTCCCATCAGTTTGGCGAACAGGACGATCCCGAGGAGAAGTCCGATCCCGAGCGGAAGCAGATAGGCGAAGTTCTTTTTGAAGTCCTTGAAGAGATTGCTGATGGCGACGACCATCTTGTCGAACACGCCGAGATAGACGGCGAAGGTACCGCCGCTGCAGCCCGGGATCGTGAACGAGAAGCCGATGATGAAGCCTTTGACGATCAGAGTAAGAAACATGGGGAAATCCTCCTATTGGGCGAACACGGCGTCGCCGATGAGATCATATCCGAAGACGCTCGTGACTTTGACGAAGGCGACGTCGCCGAGATGAAGCGTTTGGGGCGACTGGAACACGAGCGAGCCGTCGACGTCGTCTGGCGCTAAGGCGCGGCTGCGGCCGTAATAGAATCGGGACTTGGGATCGTAGGCTTCGACGATCGTTTCGTGAATCGTGCCGATCTGGGCGCGGTTCTTGATCCGGACGATCTTCTTCTGCCGTTTCATGACGGCCTCGAGCCGGGCTTGCTTCACGTCTTCAGGGACCTGGTCGGCCATGTCGAAGGCGGGCGTGTCTTCTTCGCGCGAATACGCGAAAGCGCCGAGCCGGTCGAATCCGATGGCATCGACGAACGAAAGCAATTTTGCGAAATCGGCTTCCGTCTCGCCGGGAAAACCGACGATCAGGGTGGTGCGCAGGATCGCATCCGGCATCAGCCGGCGGATCTTTGCGAACAGTTCGTAAAGCATCGCTTCGCCGCCGCGACGGTTCATGCGTTTCAAGACGGCGTCGCTCGCATGCTGGACGGGGACGTCGAAATAGCGCGCGATCTTCGGTTCGGCGGCCATCGTCAAAAGCAGGTCATCCGTGATTTCGTCGGGATAGAGATACAGGACGCGGACGATCTTGATTCCATCGATCCGGCACAGCCGGACGAGCAGCGCGGGAAGCAGCGGATGACGGTCGACACTCAGGTCGGTCCCGTAGCGGGTCGTGTCCTGGCTGATCAGGTTCAGTTCCTTCGCGCCATTCTTGGCGAGCAGTTCCGCTTCGGCGACGACATCGTCGAAGCGACGGCTTTTGAAATCGCCGCGGATCAACGGGATCGCGCAGTACGTGCAGCGGTTGTCGCAACCGTCGGAGAGTTTCAGGTAGGGGGTCGCCGGCGAGGTCGCAAGAAAACGGTTCATGTAGTCCGGCGCGCCGAAGTTCAGATGCTCGCGCACGAATACGTCCGAGAGGATCTTTCCGAACTGCGGATAGTCCCGGACGCCGACGATCCGGTCGACATAGGGCATTTCACGCGCGATCTTTTCCCGATAGCGTTCGGCGTAACAGCCGCACACGATCAGTTTCTTGCCATGGCCGTGCATTTCCGCGATGGTTTGAACCGCTTCTTCCTTCGCCGATTCGATGAACCCGCAGGTGTTGACGATGATCGCGTCGCTCTCAGCCGGATCGGTGACGATCTCGACTCCGGCGCCGCGCAGGACACCCATGATCATTTCTGAGTCGACGAGGTTCTTGGCGCATCCGAGCGAGACGACGCCGACCTTCACGATTGCCCCTCGGGGACAAAGGCGAAAACCAGTTCGCAACGGCCCTTGATGTCGATCTTTCCGACGTTCGCCGGAATGACGAAGGCGTCGCCATAGGCGATCGGATGCCCGTTGAACGTGCCTTGTCCGGCGACGACGCTCACGACATACCAGCGGCCGATCCGGTTGACGAAATGGAAGCTGTTGTCCACCACGAGTTTCTTGACGGTGAAGGCGGGCGCTTCGACCATCGTTTCGACATCGGTGCTCTTCGCGAAGTGACGGATGTTTGCCGGCTTGGCCGGCACGTCGGTGACATCCAACCCCTTTTCGAGATGAAGTTCGCGGTGATGGCCCAAGGCATCGACGCGGTCGTAGTCGTAGATCCGGTAGGTCACGTCGCTCGTCTGCTGGTTTTCCAAAAGGACGATGCCCTTTCCGATGGCATGGAGCGTCCCCGCCGGGATGTAGACGAAGTCGCCCGCCTGGACGGGAATCTGGACGAGCAGCGCTTCGAGCGTCCCCGCCGCGACCGCGGCTTTGAGTTCATCGCGGGTCTTGGCGGTATGGCCGATCACGAGGGTTGCGCCGGGTTCGGCTTTCAGGATGTACCAGCACTCGGTCTTGCCCGCCTGCCGTTCGTGAAGCCGGGCGTATGCATCGTCGGGATGGACCTGGACGCTGAGCCGGTCGCCCGCATCGAGGATTTTCGTCAAAAGCGGGAAGTCGCCGACGGCGCGCGGGAACAGTTCCCGGTCGGTTTTGTAGAGGTCGGCCAACGTGCGGCCCGCATGACGGCCGGAGGCGACGACGGATTCGCTTCCGGGAACGGCGGAGACGATCCACGCTTCGCCGATCGAGCCGGCGGGAACGTGATCCCCGTACATGTCTTTGAGGACATTTCCGCCCCAGATGCGGTCTTTGAAGATCGGTTTGAAAAACAATGCTTCGTCTTTGGCCACGGACTTACCTCACACGCTGATGCGGATGACCCTATTATACAATTTTACGGCGCGAAACCCAAGCGGAAAACGGTTCCCTCCGCGAGAATCGCGTCGCGGCGTGTCACCCGCGCGACAATCCATTGAAAAACGCGTCTGCGCCGGAGCGATCAAGCGGAAAGAAAACCCGCCGTCGCCGGCGGGCTGGACTCATTTCAGGATATAGAGGATGCCGATGCATCCTTCGCCGCAATGCGAGGAGATGACGCACCCGGCGTCCGTCTCGTAGATGTGCGCGATCGATAGTTTCCCCGCGAGATGGTCTTGGATGTAGACGGCGGATTCGTGTGCGAGCGAATGCGTGATCATCAGGAACTCGGGATCGAGTTCGTCCTTCAGTTCGAGCACTTCATGGACCAGGACGTCGAGCCCGGCGGTGATCCGCCCGTGCGGTTTCTTTCCGACGTGCATCGTGCCGTCCTTGACCTTGATGATCGGTTTGATCTTGAGGAGCGTCCCCATCAGCGCGGCGACCGCCGAACAGCGTCCGCCTTTGTAAAGATACTCCATCGTGTTGATGACGAACTGGGTGCGGACTTTCGGGATCAGATTCTTGATTTTTTCGACGACCGTGTCGATCGGATCGCCTGCTTCCCGGAAGGATGCGGCCTTGAGGACGAGCAGCCCGGTTCCGGAGGACAGGTTGGCGCCGTCGATGAGGCGGATCCGATCGGATCCGATCTCGTTTCTCGCGAGCGTCGCGCTCATGAAGGTCGCCGAGAACTTCGAACCGATGCCGATGAACAGGACGTCGACGCCCGCATCGACGTATTTCTGAAAAACTTGGATGAAATCGGCCGGCGAAGCAGCCGCGGTTTTCGGGAGCGTTCCCCGGGTCTTGACTTGCGCGTACATCTCCGGGACGTTGATGTCGATGCCGTCTTTGAACGAATCCTCGCCGAAGTTGACGAAGAGCGGAACGATGTCGATCGCGTAGTTCCGGATCAGATCGGCGGAAAGGTCGCAGGTACTGTCGGATATCAGTTTGAATTCAGCCATTTTTGAGTGTCCCCCACTGACTTCATTATATCCAAACGAACGGATAAAGTAAAGAAATCGCCGACCGTTTCACGAAATTGCCGAATCGCGTGGGGGCATACTCATCCTTTCCAATCCCGCTTGCGCATGGTATAATAAGGACCGAGAGGTGATTCCCATGAACGTCATCGCCCGCGACCGTCTGGTCGCCGAAGTCGCCCGGATCGTCGAAGAAGCGAACATCGATCTCGACGGAAAAGCCGTCGCCTGCCTCAAAGCCTCGCTCTTGAAAGAACGAAACGAACTTGCCAAAGGCATTCTCGAAGAAATCGTCTTGAATCAGGAAATCGCCAGAAACGAACGCATTCCCATCTGTCAGGACACCGGCGTCGCCGTCTTTTTCGTCGAACTCGGCAACGACGTGAAACTCGAATTCGATCTCGAGGCCGCGCTCAACGAAGCGGTCGCGATCGCCTATACCGACGGCTTTCTCCGCAAGTCGATGGTCCGCCATCCGCTCGACCGCGTCAATACCAAGGACAATACGCCCGCCGTCATCCACGTCAAGACGGTGATGGGCTCCGCCCTGCGGATCCGCTTCGCGCCGAAGGGCGCCGGCAGCGAGAACATGAGCAAGATCGCGATGCTCACTCCCGCCGACGGGTTCGCCGGGATCGTCAAGTTCGTCGTCGATACCGTCAAGGCGGCCGGCGGCCGACCCTGCCCGCCGATCGTCCTCGGCATCGGGATCGGCGGCACCTTTGAAAAGGCAGCCGTCATCGCCAAAGAAGCCCTGCTCCGCGAACTCGACGACGAAGCCATCCTTCCGCGCGACCGCGAATTGGAAGAAGCGCTTTACCAGGCCGTGAACGCGACCAACGTCGGCCCGATGGGTTTGTCCGGCGACACCACCTGCCTCGCCGTCAAGGTCAATTCCTATCCCTGCCACATCGCCTCCCTGCCGGTCGCGGTGAACATCCAGTGCCACGCCGCGCGTCACAAGGAACTCATCCTCTAGGAGATGGAAACGATGCAGAAAATCACGTTGCCGATGAACGAAGCCACGCGTCTCTCCCTCCATGCCGGCGACCGGCTGTTGCTTTCCGGCGTCATCTATACGGGCCGCGACGCCGCCCACCAGCGGATGGTCGACGCTCTCAAAAAGCATGAGGAACCGCCGTTTGCCTACGACGGATCGCTCATCTACTATACCGGACCCTCGCCCGCCAAGCCGGGCCGTCCGATCGGCGCCTGCGGCCCGACCTCGAGTTACCGGATGGATCCCTTCGCGATCGAACTGATGCCCGCGGGTTTGAAGATCATGCTCGGCAAGGGTCCCCGCGGAAAAGCCTTCCGCGACGCCCTCGTGAAGCAATCCGCCGTCTATCTCGTCGTCACCGGTGGCATCGGCGCGCTGCTCTCGAAGCGGGTGCTCGCCGCCGCGACGAAAAGCTATCCCGATCTCGGCGCCGAAGCCGTCTATCGCCTCGAAGTCGTCGACTTCCCCGCCGTCGTCGCCTACGACGCCCACGGGGCAAACCTGTACGGCGACATTGATGAGTAAATAAGCAAAATTCCCCGCCATCGACCGGCGGGGAATTTTGTTGGATTGCGTTTAATATGCTTTGGCGAAGAGGACGACCTTGTCGGCCTTCTTCCCGCAGACGGGACAGACGGTACCCACCGGCGTCTGATCGAACGGCAGGCAGCGCGAGGTGGCGGAGGTGTCTTCCTTGATCTTGATCTCGCAGGCGACATCGCCGCACCACATCGTCTTGACGTAGCCGGGCTCGTTCTGGATGAGGTTCTTCAACTCGTCGTAGGTGATGGCGACGCGGGTGTTGGCCGCGACGTTTGCGGTGGCGCGCTCGAGCATTTCCGCATGGATCGTCTTCAGCAGCGATGGGACCGTCGTTGCGACTTCGTCGAGCTTGACGCGGATCTTCTCGCCGTCGAGGCGCTTGACGATCACGCATTCGCCGGCAAGGACGTCGCGCGGACCGATCTCGACGCGCAGCGGCACGCCCTTCATTTCATATTCGCTGAACTTCCAGCCCGGAGACTTGTCGGAGTCGTCGAGCTTGACGCGGACGCCGGCAAGTTCCAACTGCGACTTGATCGCGGCGGCTGCGGTCGCGACTTCCGGCTTTTGGCCCATGATCGGGATCACGATGACCTGGATCGGCGCGACGAACGGCGGGAGGACGAGTCCGGAATCGTCGCCGTGAACCATGATGACGGCGCCGATGAGACGCGTCGAAACGCCCCAGGAGGTCTGGAAGACGTTTTTGACGACGCCGTCCTTGTCCTGAAACTTGATGTCGAAATGTTTCGCGAAGCCGGTTCCGAAATAATGCGTGGTTCCGCTCTGCAAGGCTTTTCCGTCATGCATCAGGGCTTCGATCGAATAGGTTTCTTCGGCCCCCGCGAATTTTTCCTTGTCGGTCTTGCGGCCGGTCACAAACGGGATCGCCAGCAGGTCGCGGCCGCAGTCGCGGTAGATGTCGAGCATCCCGAGCACTTCGGCGCGGGCTTCCGTTTCCGTGGCGTGGATCGTATGGCCTTCCTGCCAGAGAAATTCCGATCCGCGGAGGAACGGACGCGTGGTCTTCTCCCAGCGGACGACCGAGCACCACTGGTTGTATTTCTTCGGAAGGTCCCGATACGAGGAGACGATCTTCGCATAGTGGTCGCAGAAGAGGACTTCGGAGGTCGGGCGGATGATCAGCCGTTCGGCGAGCGTTTCCTTCCCGCCGATCGTGACGATCGCCGTCTCGGGGGCGAACCCGGCGACGTGGTCGGCTTCCTTCATGAACAGCGATTCCGGGATCAAAAGCGGCATGTACACGTTCTCGTGTCCGGTGCGCCGAAATTCGGCGTCCAAGTGTTTTGTGATATTTTCCCAGATGGCGTATCCGTACGGGCGGTAGATGATGAATCCTTTCGCGTCGGTATAGTCCATCAGTTCCGCCTTACGGCAGACGTCGGTATACCACTGGGCGAAATCGTCGTCCCGGCTGGTGATCGATTTGACAAGCTTGTCTTTGTTTTGTTCCATGGTCAGCACCTCGTTTTTCAAGTACCCATTATATCATAGACACCCCGCGGTTGGTACCGAAAACCGCGGGGATTTTCGTTGGTTCAGCGCGGGAAGACGCTTTCGGCGAACGCCTTGAAGGCGTCGGCCATCTCTGCCTTGAAGACGCCGCAGTCTTCCAGGACGCATTCGAAGACGCGTCCGACCTCGGCTTGCAGGTACGCGTCCGCATGGGAAGGATCGCGGTCGGGAAGCGCGAGCGTGCGGATCCACGGCAAGTGCTTTTCCAGCTCCGGCAAAGTCGCCGGATCGACGCCGTCAAAGAGACACGTGCGGATCAGGTCGAGTTCGGCCTTGAGCCGTCCGGGCAGGACCGCAAGGCCCATGACTTCGATCAGGCCGATGTTTTCCTTCTTGATGTGGAAGTAGTCGTCGCGCGGATGAAAGAGGCCGTATGGGCGTTCCGCGGTGGCGCGGTTGTTCCGGAGGACGACATAGAAAACATAATCTCCGTATGCATCGGTCTTGCGGAGGATCGGCGTCACCGTGTTGTGCGGTTCGCCCTCGCTTTCGGCGCGGATGTCGAGATCCGGATTGTCGTACTTCTTCCACGCTTCGAAGAGCCGGTCGACGGCGTCGATCACCTTGTCGGGGTTCTTCCCGGTGATCTTGACGACCGAGAGCGGCCAGTCGAGCAGTTCGGCCTTGACGCCCTTGCCTTTGAACGTCGCGATCGTGCGTGCGGCTTCGATCGGGAAGACGTAGTTTCCGCCCTGGAAGTGGTAGTGCGTGAGGATCGAGCCGCCGACGATCGGCAGGCCGGCGTTGGAGCCGATCAGATAGTGCGGGAACTGGTCGACGAAATCGACCAGTTCAAGAAACGTCGTGCGGTCGACCTTCATCGGGATGTGCTCCTTCTTCAGGACGATGCAGTGCTCGTTGAAATAGGCGTAGGGCGAATACTGAAAGCCCCAGCCGTCGACTTCCCCGTTCAGGGTGATCGAGATCACGCGGTGGTTGGCCCGCGGCGCCTTCTCGAGGGTGCCGTAGAAGCCGACGTTTTCCATGCAGAGGGCGCACTTCGGATAGCCTTCGGCGGACTGTTGCTGGGCGAGGGCGATCAGTTTCGGATCCTTCTCCGGCTTGGAAAGGTTGATCGTGATGTCGAGCTTCCCGTATTTCCCGTCATACACGTAGTTGATGTTCTTCGCGATCCGGGCGGTCTTGATGTAGTTCGTCGCCTTCGAGAGCTGATAGAACCATTCGGTGGCGAGTCCGGCGTTTTCCTGCCAGTTCAGAAATGCCGTGAACTGCCGGTTGAGTTCGGCCGGGCGGGGCAGGAAGGCGTCCATCAGCTTCGCTTCGAAGTTGTCGCGGAGCGGTTCGACGTCAAGGGCGATCAATCCCTTTTTGAGCGCGTGGGCGAGGAGACCGTCCATCGTCGCGAAAAAATCGACGGGCGTTTCCACTGCTTCGACGGTGAAGGAATCGAGCCCGAAGAGATAGAGCAGCGTGTTCGTCGCGTATTCGCGGTCGTACGGATCGAGGATCTTCGCATCCTCCGCATAGCGGATCAGTTCGTTCAGAAGCAGTGTGAGACGCTTCATTCGGGATACCCCTCCGGATGACGGCGGTGGAAGTCCCACGCCGATCCGATCATCTCTTCGAGGCCGCGCTTCGGCTTCCAGCCGAGCACGGCGAGGGCTTTTTCATTGGAGGCGACGAGGATGTCGGGATCGCCCGGACGGCGGTCGCCGAATTCCAGCATGATCGGATCGCCGGTCACCTTGCGGGCGGCCGAGACGACGTCGAGATTGGAGTAGCCCTGGTTCGAGCCGAGGTTGAAGACGTCGGAGGATCCGCCGTTCATCAGGTAATCGAGCGCGCGCAGATGCGCGTCGACGAGGTCCTCGATATGGATGTAGTCGCGCACGCAGGTGCCGTCCGGCGTCGCGTAGTCGCGGCCGAAGACGACGATGTTGGGGCGCTTTTGCAGCGGGACCTGCAGGACGATCGGGATCAGATGGGTCTCGGGACGATGGTCTTCGCCGATCGTATGGTCGGAAGATGCGCCGGCGACGTTGAAGTAGCGGAGGCTCACGTACTTCAGTCCATAGGCGAGATCCGCCCACTTCATCATCTTTTCCATCATCAGCTTCGATTCGCCGTAGGGATTGGTCGGGACGGTGGGATAGTCTTCCGTGATCGGCATCTCCTTGTGCGATCCGTAGACGGCCGCGGATGACGAGAAGACGATTTTTTTGACGCCGAACTGCTCCATCGCCTGAAGCACCGCGATCGTTCCGTGGACGTTGTTGTCGAAATAACCGACGGGATCTTTCATCGACACGCCGACGAGCGAGTTGGCGGCGAAATGGATGACCGCGTCAAACGCAGTCGCGGTAAAGACGTCCGCCAGAAAAGCGCGGTTGCGGATGTCGCCTTTGCGGAAGACGGCCTTCGCATCGACCGCGGCGGGATGGCCGGTCTGGAGGTTGTCGACGACCGTGACGGAAAGGCCGCGGGCGACGGCCGTTTTGACGAAGTGGCTGCCGATGTAGCCGGCGCCGCCCAAGACGAGGACGTTCATTTCGTTTCCTCCTTGAGTTGATAACGGATTTCATGACGGTAGAGTTCGTCGGAATAGAGCGTGAAATCGTGGAACCGGCGGTCGTTGACGCCGTCGGACTGGAACTGCGGTTCGATCGCGACGGCGGAATGCCGTGCCAGCGGACGCCCGGTCTGAACGGGATCCTGGGTCGGGAAGTTCGTCGTGTAGACGGTGATCCCGGGATAACTGGTCGTCACGTCGAGGGTGCGTCCGCTCTTCTTCGCATGCAGCGTGAGCTGCGGTCCCTTCGTCTTGTTGAGCAGGAAGTAATGGTCGAGCCCGCGGGCGCCCTGGCGCTGGAGGAACGGCTTCATGACGACGGGGAGGAGTGGTTTTCCGACGCGGAAGTCAAATGCCGTCCCGTCGACCGGGAGGATGTCGGTGGCGATGATCTCGTTGTCGACGAGGACGACGCGGTCCGCCGAGATCCGCAGCTCATGGTCGTCAAACGGATGGTCGTAGTCGCCGTCGAGATTGAAGTACGAATGGTTGGTGATGTTGCAGAGGATCGGAGCGTCGGTCGTCACCTGAAACTGAAGCCGGATGTCGCCGGGAGCGACGTCGTAGATGATCTTCACGTCCGCCGTCGCCGGCAGGATCGGATGGCGGTACCGCTTGGAAAACACGACATGCGCCGAGGTTTCGTCCATGACCGCTTCTTCGATCGTGAATTCGACGGAATCGAGACCGTTTCCGCCGCCATGCAGATAATGTTTCGATGGCGATACGAGTTCATAGGCGACGCCGGCGACGGTACAGCGGGCGTCCTTGATGCGGCCGGCGCTCATCCCGACGGTGGTGCCCAGATACATCCCGCCCTTGCCGTAGAGGCTATCGTCGGCGTACCTTGCGACGAGATCGGTGCCATCCTGCGTGCGCCACCGGACGAGGGTCGCCCCGCGTGCCAGAAGTTCGACGGACGACCCGTCGGAAAGACGGATATCAACGGTCTTCGAACCGTTTTGAGATTGGATTGAGATCATGGTCGTGCTCCTTCCGTGGATTACCTTAATGATACCATATTTCGCCCTATCCGAAAAGATAAAAGGGGATTGGTTCGTCAAATCTGCCTCCGCTTGGGACACATCCCACCCAGAGTTCGCCAAGGCAAAAAGGCGAGATGACGCTTTCTCGGTCGTTTTTTTCCATTTTTGCGGAAATGACGATATAATGTTCATGGTGATATCATGACATTCCATCTGCTCTCGCTCTCGGATCGGCCGATTTACGAACGTGCCGCCGCCCAGAGTCCGCTGCTCGATACCTATCGCGGCAGCGACATCAACTTCGTCAACCTCTTCGTCTGGCGCCGCCTCTACGCGATCGAAAGCGGGCTTTTGCCCGACGGCACGCTGTTGACGCGCGGCGTGTTGAACGGCGTGTTTTTCCATTACCCGCCGATCGCCCCCTCGGAAGACGCCTTCGTCGCCGCGATCGCCAAGATCGAGGCCGACGCCGTCGCCGACAACGTCCCTTTCCTCGTCCGCGGCCTGACCGCCCGCATGGTCGACGTCCTGCGCCGGGCCGGTCGTCACGATCGCATCGACGAGGAACGCAATCTCTTCGAATACCTTTATGATTCCGCGGCGCTCCGGTCCCTATCGGGAACCAAGTATCACGCCAAGCGGAATTTTCTGAACCGCTTCCTGAAAAACGGCGATTATCTCTTCCGTCCCTATCAAACGGAAGACCGCGATGCGGTCATCGCGATGCTCGACCGCTGGGAAAAAAAGAAACTGCAGACGTTCGAACACGAAACGATCCTCGAAGTCCTCGATCATCGCGCCGACGTCGGCTGTTTCGCCGATCTGTTGTTCGTCGGCGAGCGGCTCGCCGCGTTCGCGATCGGCACGATCCAGGGATCCCGCGGGATCACCCTGTTCGAAAAAGCGGATACGGCGTTTGCCGGCGCGTACGCCGCAATCAACTATCTCTTCGCCAACGCCCATTACGCGAACGTCCCGATCATCAACCGGCAGGAGGATCTCGGGATTCCCGAACTCCGAAAAGCCAAAATGTCCTATCATCCGATCGCCTTCGCCGAAAAGTATGCGCTCATGCGCAATCATCTCGACCCCGCGATGCTCGCCGATTTGCGGTCGCTGTACGCCGCGTATTTTCCCGATGCCGCACGCTACGTCGACTTCTTCTTCGACCGCAAGTACCGATCCGACAACGTCGTCGCGCGGATGCAGGATGGTCATGTCGTCTCCGCCCTCCATTTCATCCGCAAATCGCTGTCGGTGCGTGGCATGGAATATCAGCTCCCCTTCATCGCCGCCGCGGCGACCCGCGCCGAAATGCGCCACAAAGGCCACATGTCGGCCGTCGTCCGCCAGGCCCTCGGCGAACTCTACAATCGCAAGACCGTGCTCTGCGCGATCGCCTCGATGGACGCCGGCTTCTATGAGAAGTTCGGCTTCACGAGCGTCAGCTTCGTGAAAACCGTCCATCCCGCCGTCCCGCTTTCCGACGGCCGGACTTACCGCGCCGCGACGTCGGAGGATCTGCCGCTCCTCGATCAACTGTATCACGCCCGCGTCGACACCTATGACGTGTTCGTGGAACGCAAGCTCGACGTGTGGCAGGATTATTTCGATGAGGTCCTTGCCCAGGACGGACAGATCGTCCTCGTCTTCGAGGGCGACGATCCGGTCGGATACTTCACCCGGATCGGCGACCTCGTCGAGGAGTGCGTCCTCAAGAACGACGACCTGGTGATGACATTGTCGGCTTTCGACCAAAAGGCCATCGACCTCGAAGGCGGACCGAACGACGAAAGCGCCGCGATGATCCGCATCGTCGACGTGGTCCGTTTCCTCGAAACCTATCCGTACAACCCCGATACGTTCTGTTCGCACCGGATGAAGATCGTCGATGATTTCTTCCCGCAGAACAACGTTACCGTCGACTGGACCGTCGAAGAGGGCGTCGTCCGGGTCCGCCGCATCGATGTCTACGATGAAACGCTGACGATCCGCGAACTCACCGAACGCGCCTTCGTCACCGGCGACTGTCCGTTCGGCCGCGCCAAGACGATCATCTTCGACCGATACTAAAAACCCTAAAAAAAGAAAACGCCGTTCGCAAGGACGGCGTTTTGTCATTCATAAGGCGGGAATCTTGAATTTGGCGAACGGTCCGCTCGTCGGCAGGTCGCGGAAGACGAGCTGGGCACCGGTGACGGGATGTTCGAAGGACAGTTCGACCGCATGGAGCGCAAGCACCGCGCGGCCGGCGGGCGCGCCGCCGTATTTCGTATCGCCGACGAGCGGGTGGCCGGCGTTGGCGAACTGCGCGCGGATCTGATGGAAGCGCCCGCTGTGCAGTTTCACGTCGACGAGGGTCCGGTCGCGGGCGTCCTTGCGGACGATGCCGAGGGAGGTATAGTCGAGCACCGCTTCGCGCCCGGCATCGTCGGCGACGATGATCGCGGTGCGCGCCGTTTCGTCTTTGGAAAGACGGTCGATCAGCGTTCCGCTGGTCCCGACCGGGATCGCGCCTTCGACGACGGCGTAGTAGCGTTTGGCGAATTCATGGTCGCGGATCGCTTCGCTCAGCCGGGCGGCCGCCTTCGAGGTGCGGGCGAACACCATCACGCCGCCGACATTGGCGTCGAGCCGGTGGACAAGGCCGATGTAGACCGCGCCGGGCTTGTCATATTTGACTTTCACATAGTCCTTGATGATCGTCAGCATGTCCGCCTTGTCGGTCCCGTCGGATTGCGAAAGGACGCCGGCGGGTTTGACGGCGACGATCAATTGGTTGTCTTCGTAAAGAATCTTCAGCGACATGCAAGACACGTCCTTCCGACGGCGCTCATCCGAGCGCGACGTCGAGTATCATCATCAGCGCGAATCCGACCATCACGGCGATCGTGCCGACGTTGGAATGGCTGCCGAGCTGGGCTTCGGGGATCAGTTCCTCGACGACGACGTAGATCATCGCGCCGGCGGCGAACGCCAGAAACCACGGCATGATGCCTGCGAGTTGGGTTGCGAGGATGATGCCGATCACGGCGAACACGGGTTCGACGACTCCCGACAAGCCGCCGTAGAGGAACGCCTTGCCGGTCTTCATGCCTTCCTGTTTGAGCGGCAGCGAGATCGCCGCGCCTTCGGGGAAGTTCTGCAGACCGATCCCGAGCGCGAGTCCGAACGCCGAGGCGATCATCCCCGGATCGCCGTTTTTGAGCGCGAAGCCGAAGGCGAGTCCGACGGCGAGGCCTTCGGGGATATTGTGGAGGGTGACGGCGAAGACGAGCATCGTGGTCCGCTTGAAGGACGAGCGCAACCCTTCCGGCTTGTCCGAGTCCAAATGGAGATGGGGAAGCAGGTTGTCGACGAGCAAGAGGAAAAACCCGCCGGCCATGAAGCCGATCGCGGCCGGGATCCAACCGATCCATCCGAGATTTTCCGCTTCATTGATTGCCGGAATCAACAGGCTCCAGACCGAGGCGGCGATCATCACGCCGGCGGCGAAACCGAGAAAGATCTTCTTGAAGGTGTCGGAAAGGGCGTTCTTGAAGAGAAAAACCATCGCCGCACCGGCGGTCGTCATCACGGTGATGAAGGCGATCCCAAGGAAACTCATCATCCGGTCGGAAACAAGTAGGAACATCATGATCATCCTTTCTGATACTTCATTGGTAATTGAGCGAGTGCGTCCAGGGGAACGGCACGGGGAAGATGCAAGACAGGATCAGACCGAGTTCACCCGTCGCATTAGACGGATAGACGCCGGCGCAACCGAAGACGACCTTCACGAGTTCGCGCGGGTCGGCGATGGCGACGGTCGAACCGAAGCCTTTGATCGTCGCCGCGCCGGCTTCGTCGGTAAACGCGAGGGAATCGAGCGCGGGACCGAGGATGCTTCGGAAATAGGGCTTCATGCGCTTTGCGAAGGTCGGAAAATCGATGATCTTCAGGCTTGCGAACTGATGGATCGGCGTCACGCAGGATGCCGGTACGTTTTTCAAGAGCGGGTCAAATGGCGCGGCGGCGCAATGGATCTGGCTGCGGCGGTATTTTTCGAGCAACCGCGGAAAAGCAGCGAGGAGCGCGTTTTTGTCGCCCGCCATTTCCTTGATGCCGACGTCGTCGTTCTCCTTGTGGATTTCGAGGATCGCGTAGGCGACCGGGACGCCGCCTTTTTCGATGATCTCGATCGGATAATCCGCGAACAGGTCGGGATAGGTCTGACCTTGGAGAAGCCGGCGGAACTCGTCCGCCCGGCGCACGAAGCGCACGGGGTCGGCATCGTAGATCCGGCGCATGACGGGTAAATCGGTCTTTACATAAGGCCGGATGCAAACCCCTGAACCGGGTTGAAGCAGCGCGCCGGGAATCTTCGCTTCGCGCATGTCGCCGGCGAACCCGGAGCCGAAGGCGGCGTAGATCCCACCCTCGCCGGAGATCACGACGACATCGACGGCTTCCTTTCGCATGTTCGTTTCCGCTAGTTGAAGCAGTTTTGAGGCGAGCCCCTGTCCGCGGTATTTCGGGTCGGTACAGACCGATCCGACGGAGGCGACGTTGATCGTCGCGGGACCGATTTTGACGGGCGTGAAATGGTAATTGACCATCGACACGACGCGGCCCTCGTCGACCGCAAGAAACATCCGTCCGACGTTCTTGGCGCCGAACAAGACGGCGAACTGCTCGGCCATGTTGTCCTTGAAGACGCTTTTCGAGAGGCGGATCGCGTCGAGCCGTTCTTCCAAACGGCAGCTGCGCAGTTCCATCTTACGCTTCCAGCGCCCGGACGAACGCGTCGTACTCGACGGTCTTTCCGGTCGTCCGCGAGGTTTCCGCCGCGAACGCGAGCAGATGCGCGAGGACCGACTGACCGACGTCGGCGACGTCGCGGTGCAGGCCTTTTTCGACGAGTTCGACGAACGCCTTCATGATCCCGTCGTCCCCGCCGCCGTGACCGGCGTCGGAAAGTTCGGTATGGATCACTTCGACCGGTTGATCGCCGTTTTCGCCGAAGACATAGACTTCGACGATGTTTTTGTCGAGATGGCCGCGGAGTTCGCCGTGCGTGCCCATCAGCTTGATCGTGCGCGTATTTTCATGGGTGAACGCGGTCATCGTGAAGGACGCGGTGAGTCCGCCTTCGAACTCGATCGCGACGACCTGATGGTCGACGACATCGTTGTCGCAACGGTAGACGCAGCGGCCGTAGGGGCCCTTCTCGATCGCTTTCAGGATCGCCCCGTCCGACAGGTCGTTGGAAACGGGAAGCTTCATCCAGTCGGCGGCGGGAAGATAGACTTTCTTCGCATGATACGGGCACGTCGCCGCGACGGGGCAGCCGTCGAGGCAGTAGGCCGGCGCGCCCAGCGGCGCGTTCTCCGCATTGAAATAGGAGAGGCTCCCGAACGAGGAGATCCGGACGGGTTTCGCTTTCGCGAACCAGGCGATCAGATCGAGGTCGTGGCACGACTTGGCGAGGATCATCGGACTCGAACGCTTGGAATTGGCCCAGTTTCCGCGCACATAGCTGTGCGCCTGGTGCCAGTAGGAGACGTTTTCGTTATGCTGGATCGACATCAGGCGGCCGATCCGGCCGGAATCGAGGAGATGTTTGATCGTCGCGAAGAACGGCGTATAGCGGAGTACGTGGCCGATCATCAGTTCGACGCGACATTCCTTCGCGGCGGCGCCGAGGCGGATGCAGTCCTTCGGGTCGGCGGCCATCGGCTTTTCCAGGAAGACGTCGTAGCCCTGTTGCATGGCGGTCAACGCCGGTTCGAGGTGCATGTTGTCCTGGGTGCAGACGAAGCAGGCGTCGGCCAGACGCGGCTCTGCGAGCAGTTCCTGAAAACCGGAAAAACAGTGCTTCGCTTCGATTTTGTGCATCTCGGCGAAATAGGCGCGTCGGACCGGGTCGGGATCGGCGACGGCCACGAACATGAGGTCCAGAGGGTTTTTGGCGGCGTAGAAGCCATAGGCGCCGATGCCGCGGTTGCCCGCGCCGATCATCACGGCAGTGATCATGGTTAACACGTCCTTTTCATATCCATTCTATCATAGAATGCGTCGTTTCGAACCGAAAGGAAAAGAAAACCGCGCCAAGTCGGGCGCGGTTCGGTTTACGGATTGACGCGGTTCGGGCCGCGGTAGAGGAGTGTGACGTCGCGGATGCTCTCGGCGTCGAACAGCCGCATCAGAAAGCGGGTGAGGCCGAAGCCGTAGCCGCCGTGCGGAGGCACGCCGTATTTGAAGAAGTTGAAGTAGAATTCGAGCGCCTCGTGGCCGAGGCCCTTCATCGTCGCCTGCTGCTTGAGGATCTCGAGGCGATGTTCGCGCTGCGCGCCGGTCGTGATCTCGACGCCCTTGTAGAGGAGGTCGAAACTCTTGGTGAGGCCGTTTTCATCGAGCATGTGGTAGAACGGACGGGCGGCGAACGGATATTCGGTGACGAAGACGAAATCGGATCCGAAGTTCTTCTTCACGTACATGCCGATCAGTTCTTCTTCGCGGCGGTCGATGTCGGTCGGTTTCTCGCCGACGTACTTGTAGTTTTCCTGGATGATCCGCTTCACTTCGGCGAAGGCGATGCGCGGCCACTTGAGGTCGTTCAGTTCGACCTCTTTTTTCATGAGGTCGAAATATTCCTTGCCAAGGATCTCCTTGACTTTCAGGAGGGCGGCCTTGACGACGGCCTCCTCCATGTCCATCACGTCATGATGGGACTTGATCCAGCTGATTTCGGCGTCGACCGAGGTGAATTCGGTGGCGTGGAAGGCGGTATGGGAGTTTTCGGCGCGGAACGCGGGGGCAATCTCGAAGACGCCGTTGAAGCCGGAGGCCATCGCCATCTGCTTGTAGAACTGGGGCGACTGGGCGAGGAAGACGGTGCGTCCGAAATAGTCCATCTTGAACACTTCGGCACCGGACTCGGAGGCGGTCCCGAGGATCTTCGGGGAATGGATCTCGATGAAGTTGTGGGCGACCCACCATTCGCGCATGCCCATTTCGGCGATCGTCTGGGCTTTGAAAATCAGATAGTTGCGGTCCGTGCGAAGATCAAGGAAGCGGTAGTCGAGCCGCAGTTCCTTGTTGGTGGCGTTGGTATAGTCGAGGATGTCGATCGGCAGTTCCTCGGCGGAGAGACTCGTGACCTCGAGTGCGGTCGGGATGAACTCCATGCCGCGGAGCTTGACGTTCGGCCGGTCGTAAAGGACGCCGACGGCACAGACGGTGCTTTCCTTCGTCAGTTTCGCGACGACATCGTTCATCGCCTTGTTTCCCTCGTTTTTCTCGATCGTGATCTGGACTTTCCCGGAGGAGTCGCGGACGATCACGAACTGGACGTACTGGAGATCGCGGACCTTGTCGACGAATCCGGCGATTTCAAGCGTTTGTCCAAAATAACTGGGTAGATCTTTGAAGAAGATTTTCTGCATGTTGGGGCCTCACTTTGTACCAAGACGACCGTCTTGGCATTATGGATGATTATATCACAACTGCCCCCGCGATGCAATCCGCACGGCCGTGAATCAAGCGGAAAAAAGCGGGAGTTTTCACTCCCGAGCAAGCAATTTTACCGGTCTTGCCTCGATGTACCCGCGATGTCCCTGCGGCTCGAGCTGGATGCGCGGCGCATCCTCATCCGCCCAGGTGTAGCCGAATGGGCCCGGATCGTAGGCGTCGATCGCCTCCATCACCGCGCCGATCTCCGTCATGAAGACGGCGTCGTCATACGGTTCACCCTGGAACACCATCATCTTGCACGGTTCGAGCGTGACGAGTTCATAGCCTTCCGGGATCGGCTTGTCGTACGTGAGGGGCAGTTCGACGCCCTGCACGTACTTCGAGGTGCCGGGACGGATCAGTTTGTCCGGCAGCCACATCCCGACCGGTTCGTAGAGCGCTTCCTTGACGCTCGACAAAACGCCCCAGACGTCGCATCCGGCTTCGTCGCAGAACTCGAAATACTCGGTCGCCTTGATGCCCCGGCGGACCAGCACCTTCCGCTCCGGCCGGTCGACGACCTGCACGAAGAGGAACGATCGTTTTTGCGCTTTTTTCATGGTATTGCCTCCTTGTTTGACATCGAGGTGGTAGGGACGGACATCCCACGGCAGAAAGAGTCCGATCGCCGGGGTCGTTTCCGCGTAACGTTTCGGCGGTAGGCCGAACTGCCGCGAGAACGCCTTCGTGAATCCCTCGTGTGAACCGAACACGAAGTCGAACGCCACGTCGACCACCTTCCGGTCCTGGTCGCGGAGGACCACCGCCGCCTTCGAGAGGCGGTAGGAACGGATGTAGTCGAAGGGCGCCTTTCCGGTGTACTCCCGGAACATCCGGGCGGCGTGGTACGGCGAGTACGCCGCGGCCGCGGCGAGTTCGCCGAGCGTGATCGGCTCGTCGAGATGCGTTTCGATGTAACGTTGCATGCGGGCTACGGCTTCGATCTGTTCGCGTTCGTCCATCGTCATCCACCTTTCGCAACCAGTATACTCTCATTATACTGCGTCCGCTTGACCGGCGTTGCGCATTTTCGACAAGGAGCGCGTTTCGTCGGTTGACAAACGCTTGAGGGAAACGTATAATCGGGTCGGGGAATGAAGTGCTCCCTTCGACATGTTCGAAAACCGCCTGACGGCTGATGACTTCTACGCGTTTTCACGCTGGAAGTCATTTTTTAATGGAGAGGTTCCCTATGATCCTATCGTTTGCGCTCATCATCCTGGTCGGCTTCGCGCTGTCCGAACTCGCCTTCCGTCTGAGGCTTCCCCGCATCGTCGGGATGATCTTCGCCGGGATCCTGCTCGGACCCTATGTATTGAACCTGATCGCCCCAGAGGTCCTGTCGATTTCGATCGACCTCCGCCAAATCGCGCTCGTGATCATCCTGCTGCGCGCCGGACTCGCGCTCGACCTCCGCGATTTGCAGAAAGTCGGCCGGCCGGCACTGTTATTGTCGTTTGTCCCGGCGACCTTCGAACTCGTCGGCGTCCTCGTCCTCGGACCGCTCTTGCTCGGCCTCACCCTGCTCGAATCGGCGATCCTCGGGACGATCCTCGCGGCGGTGTCCCCCGCCGTCGTCGTCCCGCGCATGCTCAAACTGATCGAAGAAGGACGCGGTACCGCGAAGGGCATCCCGCAGATGATCATGGCCGGCGCCTCCGTCGATGACATCTATGTGATCGTCCTTTTCACCGCCTTCGTCCGCATGGCGCAAAGCGGCGATCTTTCCCTCGTCGCCTTCCTCGAACTTCCGATCGCGCTTGTCCTCGGTGTCGCCGTCGGCGCCCTGGTGGGGATCGGCGCAGCCCGCTTCTTCCGGCGGTTCCACATGCGCGATACCACGAAGGTACTCGTATTGCTCTCGCTTGCGCTGTTGTTCGTCGTTGCCGAAACCGCGGTTTCTTCCTTCTTGCCGTTTTCCGGATTCCTCGCGGTGCTCGCGATGGGAATCGCGCTGCTCATGAAGTACCCGGTGTTGACCGACCGGTTGGTCCACAAGTACGAAAAAATCTGGGTCTTCGCGGAAACACTCCTCTTCGTCCTGGTCGGCGTCGCCGTCGACATCCGGACGATTCCCGAAATCGGCCTCTTCTCGATCGCGCTGATCTTCGGTGCGCTCCTTTTCCGGACGGTCGGCGTGCTTCTTTCCACCGCGGGAAGGAAGTTCACCGGGAAGGAACGGCTCTTCGTCGTCGTTTCGTATCTTCCGAAGGCGACTGTGCAAGCCTCGATCGGCTCGATCCCGCTTGCGCTCGGTATTTCCAACGGTAACGTGATGCTCACGATCGCGGTCCTCGCGATCCTCGTCACGGCACCCATGGGAGCCTTCCTGATGGACCTCACCAAGCATCGGCTGCTGGAACAGACGCCTCCCGCCATCACCGATCCCGAATCTAACACGATCTAAAAAAACGGGCATTTCCCATTTGCGGAAATGCCCTTTTGTATGTGTTGCGAAACTGGTCAGTCGGCTCCGGTGTCGCTTGCGGCAGTCCCGGCCGCAAAGCCGCTCGCCCACGCCCACTGCAGGTTGAAGCCGCCGCACGGTCCGTCGATGTCGACGATTTCGCCGGTGAAATAAAGTCCCGGGACCAGTTTCGATTCCATCGTCACGGGATCGATGTCCGAAACGGCAATCCCGCCGACAGTGACCTGGGCGTCCTCGAAACCGCGGTTGCCGGTGACGATAAAGCGCCAGTCGAAGAGCAGATCGATGAGTTTCTTCCGTTCGGTCGCGGTCAGTTTCGAGACGAGGATATCCTGTTTCAAGATGCCCGCTTCCTTGATCAAAGCGGGGATGAGTTTCTTGTGGACCAACCCGATGAGGCTGAAGTCGACGGGACGGTCGAGGGCGGCCGCGAAGCGTTTCTCGACATCCGCTCTGTTCACCGTGTCGAGCAAAACGACGCGGACCTGCACGGTCTTTCCCTGTAGCGTCAGTTCGTTCGCCTTGCGGGAGAGCCGCAGGATGGTCGGACCGCTGATCCCGTATTTGGTGAAGAGGATATCGTCTTTCTCCGATTGAAGCACGATGCCTTGATGCAACAGTTCGGCCTTTCCGGGGATCTTGACGCCGTCGAGCTGCTTGAGGTAGGGGCTGTCGAGGGTCAGTTTCGCAAGCGCCGGGTAGATCGGGGTGAGTTGGTGGCCGAGCCGTTCGGCGAGCGCGTAGCCGGAGCCGTCGCTGCCGCTCGAAGGCATCGCCTTTCCGCCGGTTGACAGAATCACTTTGTCGGCGTCATGGCGGGTACCATCCGCAAGGATGACCTGAAAGCCGCGGCCGGCCTGCACGAGGCGGACGACCGGCGCGTCGCAGACGACGTTCACGCCGGACGCGTTCAATTCGTATAAGAACACGTCGAGGAAGCTCGACGCTTGTTCGGAGCGGGGAAAGGCTTTCCCTTCTTCTTCAACCTTCGGCGCGATTCCCAGACCTTCAAAAAACGCGATCGTCCGGTCGGGGCCGAACCGTTCGAGGACCGGGGCGACAAAGTCGGGATGGTTGTAATCGGCGGCGGTCGCCAGGACGTTCGTGTAGTTGCATCGGCCGTTGCCGGTGGCGAGGATTTTCTTGCCGATGCGGGGATTCTTTTCGAGGATGGTCACGTTCGCGCCACTATGGCGGGCGACGATGGCGGCGAGAATGCCGCTTGCGCCGCCGCCGATGACGATGATTTCGGGACGTTTCATGGAATCACCTATTTCGTTCAGGATATACCCATTATACCATACGGAATCGCTGCGGCAGAGGCCCGAAAGACTCCCATACAGAACGAAAACACTTCGAAACCGAAGTGCTCTCGGGATGCGATGATCAAATTGGCTTATTTTTGTTCCGTCGGATGTTTCGCCTTGCGTTTCTTCCGGCTGGTCACAAACCAGATGCCGAGGCCGAGGACGCCAAGGATGAAGAGGAAAGGCGACATCGAGGCGATCACGATCATCAGCCCTTCCACAAACCCGACGAGGGCGTTGAAGCCGTTTACGAACGCATTGGCGAGCCGATTGAAGAACGGCGAGTCGGAGGTGACGGCGCTGCCGTAGAACACAAGCGTCACTTCGCTGTATTCGATGAGGCTGTCGAACTGGTTGAGCGTGCCTTCGAGTTCCTGAAGTTCGACCTCGATGTCGGAGATCTGCTCGTTGATCAAGATCATCTCCTCGAGCGTCGCGAGATCGTAGAGCTCGAGCAGCCGGGCGAGCTGCGCTTCCAGGGAGAGGATGCGGTTGGTCGCATCCTGATAGTCGAGCGAAATGTCGGTGCCGATCTTGGAGTACGAGCGCAGGACGAACTCGTCCTGAAGCGCCGTGATGAACGCGTCGAGACGTTCCGTCTTGACGCGGATCACATAGGAGTACAGGGTTGAAGTGATCACTTCGCGGTCGAACCACTCGTCGGCTTCCATCTGGGCTTTGAGGAAGGTGGCGGCGGTTTCGAGGACGTTGACATCAAACGAGATATTGACTTCGTAGACGATTTTCCGCTCCGGCAGGGTCTCGTCGCCGTATGGCACGATGTCTTCGTTGTCCGCGTTTCCGTTGTCGAAATAGCCGGTCGTCATCGCCTCCGAACAGCCGACGGAGCCGAATACCATGAAAAGAGCAAGGATGGCGCAGATGAATTTCCTGAACATGATGGAGTCCTCCTTAAAATCAAGTGAAATGTTTCGTTGGAAGCGGGATCGGTGCTGGATCGAACAGGACGGATCGGGATGCGACTCCGTCATCTGATCAAAGGACTTCTCGTACGACGATGTCGTCACGAAATCCAAAAATCAGTCGTGCTGGTTTGCCAGACGCCTTGCGCGTACGTTGCCTGATAGGTCGAGCCGATGGCCGACAAACTCCCTCGCCATCTCGATGCTTCGCAGACAATCTCGGATTCCGTGACGGAAACCGGATCGAAACGGAACAGGACGCCTTCCGGAAAGCCGTTCGCCATCGTGGTGCCGTCATCCAATTCGAAACCGGTGATATACCCTTGCAGGATCAACTCGTCGATCGTTCCCGCCAAATAGGTCTGATCGCGTTCCTTGCAGAATGCTTCTGCCAGGACGGCGACGGAGGCTTGGACATCGGCGTCGAGACTCGAGAAATCGAAGCCGATGTAGGTCAAGTCCTCGAGCGAACCCGAGCATTCATACAGGTCTTCGATGATCGCCATATAGGCGTTGGCATGATTTTCCGGCGGAAAGGTGACGGTTTCGACGCAGCCGGTGCAAATCAGTGTCAGCGCAATGAATAACACGGCACATAATTTCTTCATAGATGCAAAAGCTCCTTGTCCGAATCGATTTATGTCGTTGCGGTCGTATAATTTGGTGTTTTTTTCGCTTGGACAACGGATCGTAAGAAGGTGTCAAGCAATGATCGTCGATCATGCCTCGATATCCGCCAAGCGCATCCGGCTTGGCGGTTCATTCAACTTGGTTCGTCCCCATGACAAGCGAACGGAACCCCTTGTTCCATCAGATCGTATGTGTCGAACAGACCGAGCCTCACGCCGTCGCCGAGCGAGTAATAGGCATCGTCATATCGTACGATGTGGCAATTGGGCGTCGTACAGTCGAGACAGCAGGTTTCGCAATCCAGATCTTCGAGGCTGATACACAGCGAGTTTTGCCATTCGGGAATGTCTTCCAAGACGAAAAGGACATACGTGTCGCCGTCGTACAAGACATCGTACAAGGCGATGTCGATGTCCTCAAGCGGCGTCGCCCTGCCGGAACAAGCGGTGAGCATCATAGAGTTCATCAGGAGTAAGGCAATCCACAAGACGCGTTTCATCGTTTTTTCTCCGATTGATGGCTTAGGTGCCGTTTACGTCGTTGTTGCACGTCGATCCCATCGTATTTATTATAATCCGATCTCCATAATAATTGCAATGCCGCAATAGAATATTCATCGATGTCAGCATGATTCTTCTCATCAAACGCTTGTTGAGAATCGTAATTGACTCAAGATCATAATGGAAGGTATTTCATGATGGCTGGTTTTGTCTTCAGATAATGTCACATCGCACCCCATATGATCCGTTTTGGGGTACATTATTTGCACTTGGGGTAGCATGAAAATAAAAAGAGCGTCCTTCCGAAGAAGAATGCCCTTCAAATATCAACTGGTCGAGATGACGGGATTCGAACCCACGACCTCTTGGTCACGAAGAAAATTAGATGAAATAGAATTATCGCCATATTTAGCCGTTTTTAGCGCATTATGATATCGCTTGACTCTTGTCTTGTCTCTTGTCGGTGTCACGAAATCGTAGTTGATAGAATACTGTTCACTATATCAAATTCCGGGCGGTTTTGAGCTGAATTGTTGCATTTTTTTGGTTGAACTCATTTGATAGGTTTTGTCTAGTCATCTCTTACCATACATACGGTATATCGACCTACCGGTTGAAATCCATGCCAATCACGATACATATAGACATTATTCGGCATACTCTCCACCCTTTCGTATGAGAACAAATTAATACTTGAACAATTCTACTTCTCCTGAAAGTTCAAAGTTGTACATGCATTCTTTATCGAAACTTTCGTTTTTATTTATCAGAAAGATTTGATGATTGGAAAAGTATACCGCATACGGAAAACCATCTTCATGATATATCGAATGAAACGCTTCATAAAACTGTTCTTTGACGCTCGCGTCACTTGCATAATAGGCCGAGTTCAAAATGTAACTGTAAACCCCGTTTGATTCGATGACGTCAACAAAATATCCGGCATAATATGAAACAACGGTTGATGCGTTATGATCGAAAAATCTCAGTACAAACCCGTTTTCTACTTGCATATAGTAGGCGTAATGATTATTGCTATGCGTGAATGCATTTACAGTATAGATGTTGTAAACATTCTGTGGAAAATACTCGTCATAATGTTCGGTGTCTTCGTCGACTTGAAAAACATAGTCTTCCCTGGTGACTGGAACGTGGTCGAAAAACGGATTGATCACGCCGTCTTGTCGATTAAAAACACCGACTGCAGGTCCCCAATCAGCCGGTTCAAACAAGTCTTGATCAAACCCCAAAGAAGCATAATCGACAATTGTCGAACTATCTTCCAAGAATAAAATCAGTCCCAGCTGACTTGGTGTGGAAGTGGGTTTCTCAGAAGTGGATAGGTTGACCGACGTGGTGAGGTTATCAGATGTGGTGGAATCTTTTGAACAGGCGGTCAAGAGTACCGTTAAGATGATGATCAGAAGACAGATTATTTTTTTCATATATCGGCCCTCAGGAGTATTGATTATAAGTTAGGTCACTCATTAAAATCCATTCCAATATATAATTATTTCAACGACCGGTTATACGTCATACTCATCTCTATACATGATTTTTTCAAACCTAGAAATAGATTCTGCGACAATTCGCGAAGTTTTGAAAACCCGAACAGTAATATGCTCCATGCTTCCTAAAGTGCTAAGAGTTTTCTGCTTTTTTGAGCGTATTCTAAAATACCCTCCACCCTTGATACGCACATCTCTTTCAAGAAACGGATACAATATATTGACAGATTCGTTCTGAACTTGAACACGCAATGATATTCCATAGTATGTTGTAAGTACATACCCCATATCACGAAAATATTTGATGTGTTCTTTAAGATTAATTTTTTTAATTTCTCCGGTAATTGTCTGTACATCGTTTTGGTCAATATCTTTCTCTAATTGATATATATGTCTGTAGTAAAAGAAAACATAGCTCAACCCTAACAAGTTGAACATAGTCCATGTCAGAGATACCGATAAACCAGTGGTGAGATCCCCTTTCATCCATCCGGTCAACATGGATATTAGCATTGCCATCGATGCAAGAAGAAATATCAAAAAAACCAGTAACCCAAGATTCGCATTTTTCTTGACCCGATGTATAAAACTGTAGTATCTATAAATAAAGCGATCCGTGATTTCTGTATCTAGATCTAGCAAACCGTCTTTTAGACCTCTATAATGGCCTATATGTGAATTGATCAGCCATGTTGCCTGTTCATCACTTAATGAAAGCGATCTGATTAAATCGCTCTTTATGAGATCGATTATCTCTGTCTTTAATGATGAATGAGAAATCGTGGTATGCTTCTTTTTTGTTCTTCTCGATAAGATCCCAAGATATATTCTTCGAATTTTCCCCTCATCATTTCGTTTATAATCCCATATTTTCAAATTGATACGCTCCTTTCCAGCAATTCATTTGAATAGTTCACATACTGTATTTGATTTAAATGGTTTTTAATGAGTGGTTTTGCGTTATTGCACTTTTATCCCTTGATCCGCCTTTTAATCGATTATTTTTACTAATAATATCACTTATTTTGCGTAATTGAAAGCCATATTACTAAATCTGAACCCGATCAGCGTTTGATAATTCGGAGTCGATTGGACTCTCTTTCGATTTCAGTTGAGTTCGATGTAGTCGAACAGATCCATTACGACTTTCTCCCTGGCGCGACATCATTTCATCTTGAAATCCCCTCTTTGAAAATGACTCTTGTTTTGACTCTTGTTTTGGAAGGCGATTTTGCTAAACACACTACGACCGTCAACGAAATACAACAAAAAAGGGCACTTTTCCGAAGAAAAATGCCATAATTTGATAAACTGGTCGAGATGACGGGATTCGAACCCACGACCTCTTGGTCCCGAAGAAAATAAGACGGAATAGAATTATCGCCATATTTAGCCGTTTTTAGTGCATTCAGAGGGTGCTTGACTCTTGTCTTGACTCTTGTCGGTATCACGAAATCGCAGTTGATAGAATACCGTTCACTATATCAAATTCCTGGCGATTTTGGGCTGAATTGTTGCATTTTTTTGGTTGAACTCATTTGATGGTTTTGGTCGAGTCAATTCCTACCGATACAAATGGTATCGAAGACCACTCATTAAAATCCATCCAATCAGTTAATTCAAAATGTATAAATATTGCATGTATTAAGGGTAATGCCAAACCGCTTCATTTCAAAAACCGCTTTTATATAACTAGTTTTCCTTTTCTTTCAGCTACAGTTATTGTAACTTGCGAACCAGAATTAAATTCTAGGTAGTCATTCTCGATCCCGTCACTAAAGATACATCCATTGTAGGGCATTCTAGATTCAATGACAACTTTATTATTCCTTTGAATTTTCCCAAACACAAGACTGTCTCCGGTCGTTTTGCTTTTAAAGGGTTCCCTGACAGAGAAATACAAATAATCGGAATTCCATTCCATATTTGCTGTTTTGTATGAATCAACTATCGCAATATTGGTATACCCGCTGATGATTCCGGCAGCTCCTGCGATAATGCTTTTCAACCAGCCTGTCGAGCCCAAACCCGTCGAAATGATAATTCCACTCGATGATTGGGATTCTTCCCTTTCATCGAACTTAAAGTGATACCTCGATGAAACATGTGATTTTTGTCCAATAAAAAGATCATTCACCCCATAAATGAATTGCCCGTCATTTAGCGTGGCTTTGGCCATCGTTATTTCTTTGATTTGTCTTTTGTTGTTGATGGTATCCTCTATAATCTTTTTTAGCTGTCTGGTCTCAAAAGGCAAAAGAACCCCTTCCCAACGGGTGGGGTCGGGATTTACGGCGATGACTTTTTGCATTTCTAAGTACTTCAGTGTGTTTGCCACTAACCCATCTTGTCCTAAAACCACGACAAGATCGTCGTCACCGAAAATGTAAGTTGAAAGATGCTCTCGATCTAGCAATTGCACTAAACCAAACTCGTTTAATATCCTCATGCATTGTTCTAAAGACGTTCGATAATTTCGATCTTCCAACAGATAGTCATCAAAGTCAATGCCCATATGTTCAATATAAAACTTTGCTTGGTCAACTGTATTATATTTTAGAGTCAACTCTTCGAGCCTTGTTTTTCGCTTCACCAGGATATATTTCTGTTCAAGCTTTTTCATAGGACATCTCTTACTTTTTAACTAATTGATTTAGTAGTTCAGGTGAAATATTGAGTTCCCCAATTTTGCTGGCATTATTGGCGATGTCTTGGAATGCAAGAGCAATCAACTCACTGGAATTCTTTCCAACGCTGATCAGTGCTTTGAGGGTGTTTTGATCAGCCCCTTTTAGTGACTCCATAACTTGATTGAGCTCGTATGCCCTGGCATCTGATTTTGCTTTACTGTTCTCCACTTCCAGATGAACCAAGGCTATTTTCGTCTCTTCCTGTTTGATTTCGAAATCGAGTTGTTCTTGATTGATTTTATTCTTTGCTTGTTGAGATGATAATTCGCATGCTAATTCCGCTTCCGTGATTTCTCTTTTCTTATCAACAATGGTTATCTCGGTATTCAGCTCATTTTCTTTGATTTTTCTTTCCTGCAATATCGCGGCATTTCTTCTTTCGTATAGGGCTTCATCCGCTCTTTTCAAAAACTCTTCTCTTGTTTGAGCCTCAAGCGCGCGAGATGTCTCCTTATTTGGAGTTACTGCGAGAATAGAAAATCCCAGAATTTCCAGTCCAAAGTTTTTGATCTCTTTATTCTCTTCCAGATCACCTAAAACCTGGTTAGCCAATTCCTCTGTTAATTGAATCGATTGTTTTAATTCCATTTTTTCAATGTGTTTTTTTACAAGCACGCTGGTCACATTGATAACTCTTTGCGACAACTTCATAGGATCATCAGATAGGTATTGCTTTGTTCTCGGGTGATATGTGTAATTCAATAACTGGCTAATCTTATCCATATCCACAATCCTGTACGATAAATTGCCTTGCACAGATACTGTTTGAAAGTCTAACGTCAATTCTTCGAACATGAAGGGGACATCTTTACTTCCGATTGGTATGACAACGAGAGAGGTTGTTGGCGAAAAAAAGCAAAACGATAAACTGGATCCTTTTCTTTTGATTTTCCCCTTCGAATATTGAATGACATATTCGGTGGGCTGAAATTTTATAAACTTAACTCCAAACATACTAATTCCTCCGTAGTTAAAAATTTTGTCATTGATAATGAAACACGAGCCGTCAAGCAAATTGAACAGATCTGTGAAACGGAATTGGATTTCGCCATTTCGAGTTATAAATGTGTATCATTGTTATTATAATCTCAACCGGTATAAAACCGCAATAGAATCAAACAAATATTCAATGATGCTTCAATCTTGAAAACCCCTCTTTGAAATTGACACTTATTTTGACACTTGTTTTGGAATTCGATTTTGCAAAACACACTACTACCGTCAACGAAATACGAAAAAAAAAGGCATCTTTCCGAAGAAAAATGCCATAATTTGATAAACTGGTCGAGATGACGGGATTCGAACCCACGACCTCTTGGTCCCGAAGAAAAAAGATAGAATAGAATTATCGCCAGATTTAGCCGTTTTTAGCACTACATGGTTGCGCTTGACTCTTGCCTTGACTCTTGTCGGTATCACGAAATCACAGTTGATAGAATACTGTTCACTATATCAAATTCCGGCGAGTTTGAGCTGAATTGTAGCATTTTTTTGGTTGAACTCATGACGGATCAGCGCTGTTATTCATCTTTTCGAGTATTATGTCCGCAGATAAGCCATTGCGAAACTTTTCGATGGCGATATACCGCTTCAACATCGACAGGCGTCGATTGCGACTCGTAAACCAAAACCGCAACTCAGCTGATGTTACGATGGTAATTCTTTTTCCCTCGACGAGAACACTCTGAACATTCGCATATTGTATTTCGGTGAACTTCCCGATGGCGATTCCATATTGGCTGATGGAGATTCGGTCAATTTGAACGGAGCTCCAGATTGCAGACACGACGAATAAGAAGATGATTTCGGCGGCATAGAAAAACCGATCAACATAAATGATGCCCACCACCAGTAAGATGACAACGAGCATGGTCGTCATTATCGGCAATATGATTGAGCAGTTTGATTTCCCAAATCGCAAAACGTCCTTTTTCGGTAACGTTCGATTCTTTAAGTAGACACTCGATTCGACTTTCGTTTTGACTTTATTCAATGATCTTGTCCCCCGTCTCTATATAGCAATTACAATCAGCTTATCCTTCAGGTAGAAACTGCCTGGGACTGGTTTGTGCCAAATGGTGCTGAGCGTTCGATATCGGGACGCAATCAATGAAAAAAACCACATCAACCACTCTATGGTTCAGTGAGGGATGATGTCTTTCTTATCCTTGATCCGAAAGAAAATGCCGAATCCGATTTTGGTTTATGTGGTTACTAATGAGTGGTTTTGTACCGATACGATACCTTAGCTTGCCTACTGATTAAAAATATACGAATATTAGCCAAATAACTATCGCAATTAATCGTTCTAGAACAGACATTTTGTACCGTGTTCCCTTCTACCGAATAATGGTTTTCCAGTCATCACATGCAACAAACGTCAACATGGATCCGCTTTGAAAATAAAAAATCACCACTCTCTTTCCTCTTCTGTAATATCGTAATCAAAAATATACCCCAGTTTCTTTGATACATTTTCAATAAACAAATATATCTGTTCTCTCTCATCTGTTTCAATCAAAGTAAAATCGGCCTTTTCATTTAACTTATTCAATTCAATAACAAAATCCTTGACTAAGCATAAATAATCTTCTTTGCTTTTAGACTTCATTGCGTATTCTGAAAATTGGTATGCCAACTTGGAGAAAAAATCAATGTGAGTTTTCATAGTATCATCGTATTCGTTTGCCATACTTTGGAAACTGATCATGTTTTCAACAATGCTTTCAATTTCCATGACTTTTGATTTGCTCATAGCAATGGCTCCTTTTTTTATTTTGACAATGAAGGCAGCAGATTGTTTCCACATTGTCTTGTTGCATATGAAGTCGAAATCTCCATTTTTAAAACATGGATTTAAATGGATTATTGTAAGGGCTTTTTCGCGATGGCAACCTCTAGTTGCTTATTCCTGAGCGTTTTACATAGAATTGTGACTTGTTTGGCGAATAGATAAACTACTAGGATCGGCATCAACGAACTGATTATGATTATCCCAATCAAAGTCCCCATACCGCCGAGACTGTTAAGAAATGGACTCATCTTGATGAATGGATGCGCGTATATTTGCACAAGAATGAACATCATCGTGCTGAGAAATAGTGCAAGAACGAATTTGTATATGTCAGATGCGCCTATCCCTGTGAAAAAGAGGATAATTGATAACATTGTTGTTGCGATGTATATCCAAGCGGATACCAGTTGTTTTTTCGCATATCGTTTTTGCACATTCCGAATTCTTGAACTTGGTCTCTTCTTTTCACTCATATACTTCGAACCATTTCTTGTCATAACCAAGTCATCTCCTACCTATACATATGGTACATTGACACACTCATTTCAAACCATGCCAATCACTATTGATTTAAATGGTTATTAATGAGTGCCCTATGTTTTCCCAATGAAATAACCACTTGTTTTGTCAACCGATAAACACTTTAGTCATTTGGTATTATTATATATTAGTTCGTTTCCCAAATATTCGTCTGCGATGCGCCAACGCAGAGACAGCGCTTTAATCCAAGTACAAAAATATGCGTTTTTCACCAGTCTATCGATTTCATCGGTGTAGTCACAAAAGTACACGAACCCATCCCGCGCCATAAGATATGCCTGAAAAATGTCGGACGAGTAACCATCTCTGCCTGGGACAAGATTCAACTGTTGTACGCCTTCGAAGATAACCTCGATGCAAGAAGGATTTTCCCACTGGCGCTGAAAAACGATGCGTACTTGTCTAATGTCATCGATGGGGTTCATGCTAAGATTGGATGCCACATACGATCCACTTAGGTATTTCATTTCTTTGATGCAAGCATCATGAAATCCGCCAAAAATATTTACAAGTTGTAATAATTCCTCCTGGGTGTCGGCGTATGTCCATTTACCATCCGGGGTGTTCCCATGATGTATTGCGTCCGGTTGTAATCTTTTTAGCAAATTCATTGCCGATTCTTCATCTGTACTCACCAAAGAAAGAAAATCGGGATGATCCAACATCCAAGGATATCCTCGAAAGCTTGAAACCTCAAGGGCGGACCCGTCGCGTCTGAGAATTGTCATCTTCAAGTTTTTCTTTGAAATCCATTCGTCCGGAATATCAGGAGATATCGTCATCGTGTTCTTCTTTAGCTTATCCGCAACTCTCGAAAATTCTGGAATAAACCCTAGTCGACCGTGATCTTTCTCTGGAAAGAGAACCAGATACTCTTCATAAATACCCTCATTTATCTGAGCAAAAACAATCGATTTAAAGATGATATGGTTTTTATCTTCCTCTGTAGCTTGTATTTCGGCTCTTATTCTCATGGCAATCAGTCCTCACTGGTTCAGCAATGATTCATACAGAAAACGACTCAATCGCATCGACTTTCCGATACATCCTTCTTCGAATAGTATTATATGATGGTATGATGCATTATTGCAATGACATTATTATCATTTCATCAATGTTCAACTTCACTTGGTTATCGACACACGCTCATCAAGCGTGCCGTTTACGGGATATTGATCAAAATGACAACCGAAAAGTCGAAAAAAGGCATTTTCGCTGAGCGAAAGATGCCTTTTTGAGATAATCTGGTCGAGATGACGGGATTCGAACCCACGACCTCTTGGTCCCGAAGAATAATAGATATTATAGAATTATCGCCATATTTAGACGTTTTTAGTGCATTCAAAGAGCGCTTGACTCTTGTCTTGACTCTTGTTGGTGTCACGAAATCGCATTTGATAGAATACTGTTCACTAAATCAAATTCCGGGCGGTTTTGAACTGAATTGTTGCATTTTTTTGGTTGAACTCATTTGGTGGTTTTGGTCGAGTCAGCTCATACCTATACATATGGTACTCGACCCACTCATGCCAATCAATCCTTTACAAGCCCACTATTCCATACCAATTTGCTGTATGACGTGTTGATTAGTATAATTTTCTACTAGGTCTATTATAGATAGTTCTCGATTTTTTATTGCATAGGTTCCAAATCGAGATGAGTTGATTTTTTGTGTATCCGACTAGTTCGCAATAAACAATCTCGCCGGAAAATAGGTGAAGTATGATAACGGGGCGATAGGGCATTCTTTCCAATGTAAATTGTGCCGTTTCTTTTGATATTTGATCGATTTCCGAAAACAAGATACTATATTTTACAATCTTCCTTGAAGATGAAGAATAAATGGGGTCCCAACAATAAAAAGTCGCATCGATGCTTTTCTCTGTCGCTTTGAACCGAAACGTGCGATCGGTAAAGAAGGGAATGAAAAACATACACAAGATTGTTATGGTAAAAACCAATGCAACTATGATTAATGCTAAATGGGTTCGTTCACGTGTGTTTATCCAATTGATTCCTTGCATAATACAGAGAAATAACATGAATGAAAAGAAAAATACCATTATATAAATAGGTTTCAATGGGTGAAATGTCTTTGCTTTCAAAATTTTCCCTCCATTTGTCATATCCCGTTGAAATGCTCGCTTTACTTTGACTCATATAAGATCAAACTTAAATTTCGTTGAAATATCACTTTCCGTCACTCATTAATTTCCATGTCAATCAGAGCACTCAATCACGTTGTTTGATTATCCGTTTATATTTCTCTGGCTCGCAGAACGATTGCGAACCAATCAATAAGCGGGTTGATCGATCGCAAGTGATTCTATCTACCTTGAACCCCAAATGCAGCCGTTCACATCGTGTAAGGTCGGTAAATCAGTACGAAGGTTCAGAAGCTCTTGTGAACTATACTTCTTGATTACGAAAACACCGGGTAGCCAAACTGAAACAAGACTTTGCATATCGCGAAGAAACTCCAAATCGTTGATCGGTGTCTTCCCGAGTATGGGTCCACTAATTACCAATTGTTCTAGCCAAGTCAGCGAAGTAAGAACATGATAATCGTTCACGTGTTTAAAATTTACGATATATAATGCTATCAGCTTTTCAATATGTCCAAGCGTAGATATGTTTTGAACACTGGCTCCGGATCCGATATACAAGTACTTCAGCGCTTTAAGATTTGTTAAGGAGGACAAATCCTTGAAGGAGCCCCACTTGAAACGCAGCTCCTCCAGATTTTCTTGACAACATGCCGCATCGAAAAGCGACTGTGGCACTTTGGAATTAAAGTGGATCGCGGTAAACTTCTTTCGATCTGAACTCAGAAATTCAATCCATTCAGCAAGTATGCGTTTTTGGTCGCGCGCAGAATATCCCTTTGAGTCGAGTTGCGTGCAGGCAATGCAGATGCGTTCGCCTTCAATGTACTCATTCACTTCCGTGATGATTTTTTGTGATGGGAAGCCACCAATGACTCCAAAGTAACCTTCCTTGATCTGTTGATCTGATAATATGCTCATATTCTGGTCGCCTTTCGGATCGAAACCATGTGTAATGTGAGTTGATTAAATGGTTTTTAATGAGTGATACCGTAGCGCACCCACTGAATTATAACCAGACGAATACAGTTGCATTCTCATTATCTTATAACATCGATTTCCAGTCCACTAAACTTATATGTTGTTCAAATTCCGCTTAAGATAATCAATCAAGAAGCTTTCGATCGATTTGAGTTGATAAAAATTATCATCATATTCATCAAAAGGATATCGTTTTGTTTGCTGCTGAAATTCCGCAACGTCATCAACGATAAAAGATGACAAATCGTTTACGTCAATTTGATTGTTCTTCAAAAACGTGTCGAAAAGCCTTTTATGTTCGATGGCACCAATGGCTTCGAGATAGTGGCTCAATAGTGGTGCGACGGCGCGACTGGAATTGACAAAGAATTGGCAAAGCCCGCCGTTATTGACTTCCATCTCATAGTATGAAGTCACATAGAAAGCCTTTTGAGCATCATTCATCTCATTCACACCATCGATGATTTCTTCATGCTTATTGATGATATCTTCCGTGATTGCCGATGCCGCTGCATACAATTCCGATTCCGGCAGATGCAATAATGCTTCGCGTGTCACACGCAAATAATCGTTACTTTGATGGTTGTGGTCCTTTACTATTTTTTTAAAAGCCGCCTTCGTCTTGATCTTTAATAACCACATCTTTAATGAATTGAACATAACACTTCTCCCTCCATCTAATGAATTCTTGATTCTTTTAAACAACAGGTGTGCAAATAACTCTTCCGGATTCATAATTTAAGTCTGGCATTTCAGAGTCATCTTCTACCTATACATATGATATCGAAGACCACTCATTTAAATCCGTGCTAATCAATAGCGTACCCAATGAATAAAAACTATACCGGTCCTATCAATATGTGTATGTATCATAACCATCAACCCAATATGTGTTGTCAAGCAATCTATACTTGAGTAATCTCATTATTTTCTTTACTTTGAATCCTTCAGGTGTATCCTTAAATCCCGGTTTGTTTTGAAGATTTTTTATAGCTGCTTCGGCTTTTTGCAATGATGAAAATATACCTATATGTTTCTTCTCGTAATGATCAATTAATTTGTGTTTATGGTCAACTTCATAATACGTTTTCATCGTATTTTTTCCTCGATTTGAGACAAAGGGATTTTTGGTCTTTTCATGCAACCAATTCAAATATCTCACTAATCCGGCTTATGATTATTACCAACTACAAGTCTTTATGCACATACACCGTTGAATCCCCAATATACTGGAGGGCTTCTCTCCACTTTACTGATTTGGCTTTGATCCAAGTGACCCAATCTGATGAACCTTCCAGTGAATCAACATCCAGAATCGCTGAAGCAAAATAGATGAATCCATCCTTGCGTTCCAGCAATATTCCCCATAACAATGAATCGTAATTGACGGGTGAAGGTACAATATTAATTCGCTCTACGCCTTCGAACATGAACTCAACAACCGGTCGCTCTTCACTCTGTTTTTGTATAATCAAATATGCTTGTCTCTCAGAATCAAATGGCTTCATCGAACGATCGGGGTTTACATAAGATCCACTTAGGTATTTGAACTCCTTAATGCAAGCATCATAAAAGCGACCAAAATGGTTTGGCAACACCTATTCGGACAGTTTTTACATGGACATGCTCAAACGGTATTGCACTGGGC